>TARA_R110001599_G_scaffold12013_5_pt1 | contig 13821 bp, 20 predicted proteins | sample TARA_R110001599 | Tara Oceans TARA_R110001599 (sample SAMEA4398360) | marine metagenome | biome: Polar Biome; feature: [MES] marine water layer (ENVO:01000295) within the mesopelagic zone...; material: water (ENVO:00002006), including particulate matter (ENVO:01000060) such as...... | reverse complement strand
GAAGGTGTTAATTCTTCAGAAGGATAAATATGAGAGTGGTCGTGAGCCTGAAAGGATTCTGCACTATATTTACGAGAATAATTATTAGCATCTTCAAGAGCCTGTTGAGTGTTTTGACTGATATGATAACCACTATTTCCTGAGATTATAACCTCCTTACCTTTTTTATAAACACGATTACTTGGAACAATCGCATTTTCATCATATAAACTTCCTACACAAACCTCATCATTATCATTTGCAAATTTCAAGGCCTCTTTTAATTCTCCTACTTTTAAAACTTTTCCTCTCTTATTATCTGAACTATCGTCAATCCTTTTTACTTTATTATATTCTTTATATCTTTTGTCCTTACTTATTTTAGATATTATTTTTTTTCTATCTTTTATATCTAATCCCTTCCATGCTTTGTAAGGGGAAAAGTTATCACCATCGAAGTTATCATACATTTCCTCATATATCAATTCCTCCAACAATTCATCAAAGGTAGTAATTTCCCTATAATTCATCTTAGAAATCTGATTATTAGTATATTTACCATCAGCCCCAAAGGATTCTGCTTCATTTTCATGCTTACAGCCGCAATCTTCACCTTCTAAGGTTTCTGCGTCTTTACATCCACAAGTTTTGCACATCTAATAAACCACCTCGCTAAGACTAGTAGTAAGTTGATAATCAAGAGGCCTATAAGAATCTACTGGATTGTAAGCAGGACTCCAAACTGAGCCATCAGGCCATCTATATCTTGGTAAAAAGTCATTAGCGGGGTCGAAAGCAATAGGATAAGGTTTTCCCTTTTCTTGAGTGATATTTTGTTCGTAATTTCTTTGATTAATTAATGAACTTTCAGCCATCATAACGCCGGGCTGTCCATTATTAATATTAGTATCAACCATTCTAAAATCGTTAAAACCATATTTAGTCATACCAGTTCCATCTTGTGAGATGTTTGGTGGGGCGTTATTTTTTTTATCTGAAGTATCTTTTAAAATGTTAGCATTTTTAACCTTTACATAATTTCTAACAATTAAAGCACCCAATCCTATGCCGGCTACTTCTAAGATAGTGATATTCATATATTAGGATTCTTGTTTTGTTATTTAAAGATTATGTTAATTTAATGATTTATTTTTAATTATATCAGCATCTCCCTTTTTCCACGATTTACAATACCATTGACCTTTAATACAAACTTTATGTTTATTGCAATAAGCATCAACTTGAGTAGGAATGTTTTTGATAAATTTACAATTACCACAATATTTCACATTCCTTGTTTCTTCATTAGGTTTTGTGCTTATTTTAATCGTATCTAAAATCTCTACCCAATCAGGTCGATTTTCATAAAAATAATCAGGATATTTTTTGGGCATAATTAATTATATTTAAACCTACTATTTAAATATTGCTTTCTTGCTTGACAGCCACAATCCTTCCCAGTTTTCTCGGAAACATATTCAACTGCCTTCTTCACACCAGTTTTTGTAGTTATTCTTTCTACTGTATCTCCCAAACCACTATCATTTTTTAACATTTTTTTTACCCATTCAGGTGGAGATTCAGGAAATTTCATTTTTAAGCCTCTTATTTTTTTGATAATATTAATCCTACAACACTTCCTACTAATGCCCCAATTCCAATATATGACTTATTACTATTTAATATTTTGGTTTCACATTCATCAGAACTTTTTGCTAATCCGATTACACCACAACCTACTCTTTTTCCAGCATTTCCAGTTTTTAAAGATTCGGCATCACCACCTAGTCCTAAATCATCACGGTCTTGATGAACAATAATCATTCTACCTACAATACAATTAATCCTACCCATATATAATGAAATGCTTTTATTAGAAATCCTCCCTTGTGCTAATCCATTTTCCGAGATTATATTTCCTAAATCTCCCAAGTGCCTAACTTTTGAATCAGAACTTCCATGTTCTTTTCCATAAGGGTCAAAATGTGAACAAGCCGAATCGCAACCATCAGTTAAATCACCATATTGATGTATATGAAATCCATGCTCACCATCAGACAAACCTTGAATATCATAATCAATGTGTAATACATTTCCTTCTTGTGTAAATCTTACGACTCCACTTACTCCATTATTATTTGGTGCAAGGACAGCAACTGCTTGTAAAGACAAATTAAAACACCTCATTATTTAAGGTATTCACTAGTATAGGGGTTATTTTATTTAATCTTTGTATAAAATTGTGCGTCATCAACTCACTCTTCCACAGATTCAGCACTCCACCCGCAACTGGGGCATGAGTTTGTCTCCGCTTCAAAGATAGGCAAACCTTTACGATTGAAATAATTCATTTCCCAATCTTGTTTTGTATTTAAGCCAGCAACGCCGGAAGGAACTAACATTCTTTTTAATCCTGAAAACTTACCTCTAATATCCCTTACCATTTTACCAGAATTTGCTATTCCTAGTTTTCTTGTTAATGGGGTATCAGGAACTGGTTTTCTAGCACTTCCAAAGCCTCTTTCCATGAACCATCCACGACCAGTATTTACACCTTTCGTAGAATATCCTTCGTCTTTATCCCAACTACTTACTTTATCGCCGTGTTGAAACATGATTCCATCTCTTTGTTTTCTTCCTCGATAGTCTTTAAACGCACCATGACCTCTTGCTTTACTTCGAGGTGCTGGTGGAACACCATGTTTTGCTACGGCTCTTTGCCACATTGTTAATTCAGCGTCAAAATCATCCATTTCTTCATAATATTCTTCATCAACCATATATTCAGCCTCTTTTTCTATTTTCTTACCACGCTTATCATATGCGTTTGTTTCCCAATCCTCTTCTTGATTTAAACCTGAAATTGTTCCCGGAACTAACATACCATCTGCCGCCTTAATTTCTGCGGCTTTAGTTACCTTACCTTTATTAGCAATACCTAATCTTCTAGTATTAGCCGTATCAGGAACTGGTTTTCTTGCAGTTCCAAAACCTCTCTCCATATACCAACCTAATCCTGAACGCCCTTTAGTAGAGTTTCCTCCACTTCTTGTCCATGTTCCTACCTTATCTCCTTTGTAAAATAACTGACTTCTTCGGCCTGAGCCTACTTTATTACCCTTAACTCTTCGTGTTCCTCCTTTGACAGTCCTAATATTCCCTGAAGTTGTAGGGGGTGTCGGCACTTGTTTATATCCTACATAATGTTTTTTTGCTTTCTCTACACCATGTTTGGACACTAACTTTTGCCATTTTGTTGTGGCGATAGTTTTTTCTCCTTTAGAAGTTTTCTTTCTATAAAACTTACGTGGTTTAGCCATACATTCCCTTTATCCTTTTTGATATTTAAAGGTTTACACTAATTATCTTTCATACCACAAATTTGATTATAAGCCTTTTCATAATCTGCATCATTTTTACCAACGTGTTTTGAAGATATTATTAATGATGAAACAAAGGAAATAATTAATGGAATTGGAATAAAATAATTGGGTAGGTAGTTTTGTTTAAAACCTAAGTAAGACAAACCCGAAATTGCTGTCCCTGTAATTATACCATCCTCTATAAAACCTCTTCTTTCCTTTCGATGCTCTTTTGCTATGTAGCCTTCTAATCCAACTTCGCAGACTTGATTTACTTCTGCTTGTAGGTGGATGGGCAAACTCATATTAAGTGATATGGTGTGCGACTATTTAAAATTATCTTATTTTTCTTTGAGCATATTTAACTCTTATATTTTCGATAATTAGTCCTCCCAATATCCAAACCACTACTCCCCCCAATATTATTATAGGAATTACATCCACTACATTCATTTAAATTTAACCTCTTGGAATAAATTTATTGCATTCTCGGCTTAAGCCATGATTCAGCACCAAAAGCCCTACCATGTGATTGTCCTAGTGTAGCATATTTAGATAGAGAGGAAGCAATTCCTCCCATATCCTTCATTCTTAATGTCGGTTGAACTGCCCTCGCTTCAAAAGTCATTGGATTTGGATTTCCCATCATCTCAGCATTAAACTTTGGAATGTTAGGGATATTGGCTTTTGGAACTATTGTAGGTTCAATAATTCTAATTTGTTTAGGAGGTGCTTTAAAAGTTACTTTCTTTGGCATAGATAAACTTCTTGGATTAGTAGGTCTGTGAGCCAAATGTTCTGCCTCCCAACGTGGACTTCCACCAAAACTTTCTGTTACACCATGATTTGTCCATAGTGCAGGTCGGTAAGTTTCTGCGGCTTTTGATACTGGCACATTTATAACAGGCATATTAGGCATATTTCCTTGAGGCCTTAGTGTAGATGCTCCAACATTAAGTGATTTTAACGAAGCATTATGAGCAGGTAGTGAATCTCTTACCAAGTTAAATGATTCAAATTTATGCATTCTTGGTCTAGGAGGTTGTCTCGGCAATACTATATTACCTATCTGTCTGTTGCTCATATTTCTATTAATACATTTTAACTATTTAAAGATTACTAATCATTTCTTGATATTCTACGAGTTGCTAAAAATATACCACCTGTTAAAAATGCTATTCCTGCAATTAATCTCATACCAGTATTAGGTTTTTTAATAATTTTTTCATTTTCTATTTCTTCCGCAATCCAAGTCAGACTATCTTCTAAAGAAAATTCTTCTTCATCATCACTATTCCCAAAATCATATCTATTATCTATATCTTTATTATCTTTGGTTTTAAATTCAAAATTATTCGGTGTGTCATAATCTTCTATATCCATTTCCATATCAATATAATCTTTATCATCACCCAACGTATTCAAAGACTCACTTCCCATTCCTGTCGGAGAAAACATATTAATAGTTTTTGGCCTTACATCAATATTTTTACCTTTGTGTTCAGTTCGTCTTTTTCTATCGACTTTGCCCACAGTTATGTAACCCTCATCCTTCAAAAATTCAGGAGCATAGACTACAACTTCTCCCGGTTCAGATGCCCCTATTCCATCTAATATCTTCTCTATTCGTGAGGTGTCTGTTCCAAAAGACATTTGTTCTTTAAGAGCATTTATATCCTTTGTATTTATCACGTTATGAACCATATATATAGAGGCTTGAGATAATGCTTCCTTTGATACTGCCGCAGGTCTTTGAGAAATCAAAGCCGAACCATATCCTTTAGAACGGCCTAATTTACATAAACGAACTATACCATGAAATGACTCAGGCCTTCCCATCTGAGGAACGAAGTCTTGACATTCTTCAAATATAGTCATTAATCCTCTCCCATCCATATCAGTAGATAAAAGATTTTCACAATATTCTGAAATCAAACTTTGTTGCTGCTCTAAAGGGATTTCTGAAATATTTATTATTAATGATTTCCCAGTTTCTCTCAATTTGCTTGTTAGTTTTAACATATTGACTGACTCGCCTCTAACAGGAGTTATTCGTTCTACTCCCTCTAATTCATCCAATCCTCCATGAGCATCCAAAGCATCAAAACATACATATTGCAAACCTAATCTTTCCAATTCTTCCATCATGACTCCAGCAGTATATGATTTCCCTGACCCTCTCTTTCCTCCTACGAAAATAACTTGGTATAAAAATTTAAGAGGAAATGATATTTGATTGCTTAAAATTATATTATCCTGCTCGTTTATTGCTTCACTCTCAGGAACATATTCTAAAAAAGAATCTTGTAATGAAAGTGAGCCTTTCTGCACTCCCCAATCTCGGTAATCATTATCCATATTTAAATATTGATAGTGCTTCTATTTAAAGTTTCTGCCTTCTGATTCAAAATATTGTGCTAGATTTTCATGAACTTTGGAATAACATCTATTAAACCACCAAGGAAATCTTTTATATAACTTAAGCAGTTTTTTTATCTCTTGGTGTTCGCCACCTACAATTTGAAGTTCATACATAAAATCTTGAAAATCGGAATTATACCAAACTTTTAATCCCTTATCAGTTAAAGAATCGAAAAAATCTTCATCTATATCGAAAAAATCTAAATCAGAACCTAATTCAACCAATGCTGAATCATTATCTTTAGGAAGGTAATAAGGATTAGTAATGATAAATCTATGTAACATTTCAATATATGATTGAAAATGATTATTCTTAAACCATTCTACCCAATACGGCATCTTATTTATAACATATTTTCTCCAAACTAGATTGCTCATATTATCTCCTATTCTTCTTCAGTAGATTCAAAATTCTGCCACTTAGAAACAACTGTCCTTCTTGCAGAAGGTAAATCAAAACTAGGGATAGGGGGTTCTGCTTCTTGTAAATCCTCTTCTAAGCCATTTGTTCCATCATAATAATTTTGAGGTGCTTCAAATCTTTGACTAATGGAATCATCAAAATTTTCAACAGTAGTTTGTGGAGAACCTTCTAAAAACTCATCAATATTTACAGGAGCAATATCCATTTCAATTGCCTCGACAGATTGATTATTATTTGTGGGTGCCTGTATTTTTGGAGCATTTAAATCCACACCTGCTTGTGCTGCTAACTCTTCAACCGAGGCTAATTTTATTTTAGGTGTGTCTTTTTTAGGGAATACTAATTCATCATCTATTGTAAAGTTTCCAGTTACAGTTTTATTCCCACTATGGATTCCTTCAGGGTCCATAATTTTCATCCAATCTACCTTTCCCTTTGAAGCATCTATTTCCGGCAATTTTCCTATCAATGGATGTTCTTTTTGAGGAGATTCTACCACCAATTCGTTTTCTGAATTAAATAATCCTTCTAAATCTTCATTAGAATCTAAATTTTGCAAATTTTGTAAAAATTCTTTATCAGTATCATTTAAACTATTTCGGTGTCCTTCTAAATATTGACTTAATCCTTGAAGGACAGGAGCAACATCACTTAATACTCCCATCAATGCTAAAGAACTTTGTGTTCTTTCCGAAGCAACAAGATTTTCAGCAAATCCATATTTCTCTACAATATTAAGCAAAGGAATTAAAACTTGAGTTTTTAATTCAGGATTTAGATTATTAGTCAGTTCTGCTAATAGTGGCTCATCTTGTAACATAGAGGATAGAGAAATCTTAGGAGATTCATTTTCCACCCCTACATCGGCAAAATTTGGTATTCTTTGTTTTTTCTGAGATTCATCTTCAGTAGGTTTTTTACGACCTCTTTCTATCACATCATCAAATTCAGACATAGTTTTAAATTATAAACAAACTATTTAAATCTTTTTAATTTCTGCGGTTATTTAACATATTATATTCAGCCATAAATCTCTCATCAGCAGTTTTTTTAGGAGGTATTATACTTTCGGCTTGTAATTTAACATTATTTATAGCAGTTTCGGCCTCTTGTATCGAATTTTTCAATGAATCAATTTCTGTTTTTAATTGTTCCATCTCTTTCTTTTGAATAGCATAAATCACAACCCCTCCAGTCAATAATCCTACCATAAACGGTGCTACGCTAGAACCTACCGAAAATCCTGTGCTAACAATAGTATCTTCTGCCGCATTTTTTTGTGAACCTCCCATTAAGGAACGCTCTCTAATTTCTGCATTAAACTTTTTCAAATCTGCCATAAATTTATCTTGCCCGTCTGAATCCATTGGAGCATTTTTCACCATATTATCCATAAGATTTAACAATTCTCCATCTGACAAGGAATCTAAAGTTAATTTTTGATTAACACTAATTGTTTCAGCATTAAAAACTTCTAATTCTTCTTCGGCAACATACTCATCTAATTTTTTAAAGCCCTTAATACCTCGACCTCTAACACACAATAAAAACTTTTTAGCATTTAATTTATTACACTCCCTTATAAATTCATCATTAGATATAGGGAATTCTGACTTAAAAATATCCTTAGAAGATTTATTACTGTCTAAGACACCATAAGCACGAATAAAGAACTGCATAATAATAAGACTTACTTTTAACTATATAAAACATTCTCTTATTATGCCCATATTTTTGAAAGATTATCGTATAATTCATTTACTGATTGAGAATCATCATTATCAATTATTCTTTTAGTAGCAAAAATTTGTCTTTCCTTTAGTTTAATCATATCCTCATAAAATCCTCTACTTTCTGCTTTAGATTCAAATCCTTTTTGGAAAAGGTATCTTTCTAATGAATTAATATCTAGCCTCCACCTTATTCCACCCTTTCTTTCTGAGACTTTAGCGTGTTTAAACATAGGTCGATTTCTTAAAATACCTACTACTTCTCTTGAAGTATATCTTTTCGGCTTTTTATCCACAATATAAAAAGATATTTCATTAGAATATCCATATCCCATATTATTAAGAAGGTATTCAACTATATCAAATACTAATGCTTCCGTTAAAGGCATATTTTTTTTATTAGTTTTTGTCATCTTGAACATCTGCTCCCGAATCTTCATCCGGAGCCACCCCTAAGCCTACTGCTAGACTACCTACCTCAACACCCAAAATTTCTGCTACTCCAATATCCAATTCCTTTTGGAATAATTCTTTGGCCTCTTCAAGAGTATGGCCTTCAGCCTTTAGTTCTTTTAATTTTGTAACTCGATTTCTTTCCATTTTGTCAGCATATATAATTGCCTGTATGTCTTTTGGAAATTCAACCTTCTCAAAAGGAGCATCAAATAAATTATTCAGTTCATTCCGCAATTCAACACTTGTAGGAGGCATTGATACAATATATTCTTCAATGTCCTCATCTAAATGTTTGCCTCCTGTGCTACTACTCTCAGCCATCTTTTCTATCCACTCTTCTGCAAAATCTCTTGTAACATACATTCCTACTCTATCCCAAAATCTTCTCTCTAGTTCAGCCATATTTATCCATCCAATATTAACCTATTTAAACCTTTTCAATTCAATGTTTATGATTCTTAGGATAATAGGTTTTCCAATCCGAAGATTTAGAACCATTTTTTACTATAAACACTCTTGAGGTTCTTAGTCCATTTCTAATCCTGTGAATATCTGAAATAAATCTTCCCTTACATTCCAATAAAGATTTTTTTCTAAAATCCATTTGTATTTTACTATCCATAGGAATTGGCCTCAACAATATTTTGTTAGTAGGGGGGTCATAATACATATCAGCAATAATCACATGAAGGCCATTTCCTGAAGATGAAATACGATACCAAACTTTGCCTTCACCGAAATATTCAAATAACTCAGTTAATTCAAGGTTTACTAATCCATCTTCAATATTAACTTTATCCCAATCAAATGTAAGTCCTGAATCCATACAATATTATTTTTAAACAAGTATATAAATGTAACCAATTATCTCTCAAAAATTATTTTATATCCATTTTTCAATTTTCGAGATTTTACAATTTGATAGTCTCTTAATTCAGATGGAAATTTATAGTGATTCCAATCTATATTATATCCGTCTGAATTCAATTTAAGTAAATCGGTATTAGGTATCTTTAAAATTAATTCAAGAGTTTCATCATCTCCTTCAATTATTTCAAAGGATTTTTCACAGAGATAATCCATCCCTTGTGAATTCCATATCAATTTACAAAAATCATTTAATCTCTCACCCATAGGTTGAAATGGAACTTTATACAATCCGACTAAATTAATATTTTCACTTTCACATAACTGTTGATATTTAATTCTATATGGTTTTTGCAATTCATATTCCATTTTAATTAATGATACTGCTTTATTAGTAGCACTCGCTTCCCATACATCTTCTTCGAAATCAGGAATTAGATGATTAACAACTACATTATCTACCGAAAAATCATTTGCCTTTAAAAAATTAATGGTTTTAACACATTCTTGAAATCCTGCTTCAGTTGCTATACTAACTAAATTAAAAGAAACAAAGCCCTCATCTTTTAATAATGTTTTAATTCTTTCAATTCTATCAATAGTATTTTGTAAAAATTGTATCATTTTATCAGTATCGTCTTTTTTCATAAAAAATGTTTTTAGTTTTTCTATCTTACTTCTCATCCTTATTATTCTTAAAATAAAACGATTCATAGAATCAGGAGTTGTTAGTGCTTTAAGAGTATGGCCTGTTGGGGCTGTATCAAAAACAATCAAATCATATTCTATGCTTTGAGTCAATTCAGTTATTTTTTCTAAGGCAAAAACCTCATCCATTCCCGGAAATGTAGCCCATTCAGTTAATAATTTAGTATCAAATCCCGGAAACCACTTAGTAACAGTATTTTCAAAATAACTTTCAATTTGAGTCAAAAAATATTCTGCCTCTTTTTGAGATGAAATATTCATCGCCCAAAGATTGTCTTTAATTAATGTCGGGGTTGTGCCTACACTCTTGCCGACAACATCTTCGGTGCTATGGGCAGGGTCTGAAGAAACTAACAATACTTTGAAACCTTCATTAGCATGATGAAATGCAGTTGCAGCCGAGACACTACTTTTACCAACACCACCCTTTCCAGTAAATAAAATTAATTGAGCCACAATGAAAGATTCTTTTAACACATATATAAATCTTTTTAAACCCAATCGGCTCTAAAAGATTCATCATCAAAATTATCTTTATCATCAACATCAATAATAGAGGCTTTATAAAATCCATTTACTATAAATTTAATTTCATCATTAAAAACAAACCATTTAGTTGTTTCAATTTCTAATTTCTTTGAAGGTCTAATAATAATGCTTATTTCTCTAATTGGATTTTTTTTTGAATTAAATAATATTTGAATAAATTCATCTAACAAATCCCCTGCATATAATATATCACCATCTCCCAAAACTACTACATCAAAGTATTTTGCGTATTTAGTATTACTAACGTCAATTTCCAACAAATATATTGAAACATCCAAAGGAATCTCTAAATCTATGATTCCCGCCCCAAATGATTGAATTATATATTCTGTTTCATAATCGCTCATAATATTCATATCATGGTGTTACTTGTTAAAGGTTACGAAGTATTAAATAACAAAATATCAAATTAAAATATATGGGAATTTTTGAAACATATTATGGAGTATTTATTATTGAAGATGATGAAATTTTTCATCACAAGGAATTCTTTTCTAAAGCCGAAATGAAATTGTATGCTGACAAACAAAAAGATAATTATATTGAGGCTGGATGGAATAAAATACACGAAAAGAAATATTTGATTTGGATTGAAAAAGATGCTACTAATATAGAGTGGTCGGACAATTTTAGCACAGATGCACTATTAATGATTAAAAATCATTTATTTCCAAATTATGATTGGATGCATGAAAACACATAGTTTTATATAACTAAACAAACGGGTGGGGAATATGATTTCAAAGAAAGATATTTTTAGACCCTTATCAGGTTTCGTGGCGGTGCAACCTATTATATTCACCTTTTTGTGGCTTTTCCATGAAAATCCTATACAGGACTATATTTCAATAGGGTGGGGATTGAATATGGTTAATACCATATTTTTTATATTCTATTATGCTTGGTATGAAGCATTACCAATATGGGATGATGCGTCTTAAACACCTAAATGCTTAAGACTTTAATAAATTTAAAATAAGAATTAAGATTCTAAGTTATCTAAAATGCCGTCTGCATCATCGTCATCATCGAGATAATCCGCTAATCCATCATTGTCGTGGTCGAATTGGCCGGTTAAAATATCTCCATCAGAATTTTCAAACCAATCGCTCAGACCATCATTATCATCGTCTAAGTCGAAAGAATCTACTAGTCCATCATTATCGTGGTCGTATCTATAACTTCCAAATGCTCCTCCAATTTCATCAACATCTAAAATGTTGTCATTATCGTCATCATTATCGTCTTTATCATCAATACCATCATTATCATGGTCCCTAATAAATTCATCTTGATAATTTAAATAACCATCATTGTCTATATCAATATCTACACAATCATAAATGTTATCATTATCGTGGTCGTAAATATCAGTATAAGGTAATCCATCACTAACCTCTACCAAATCGTCTATCCCATCTCCATCATCATCGTTGTCATCAGCATCATCTATACCATCTTCATCATGGTCGTTGGGTGTATCATCCATAAAATCAGGAATGCAATCATTATCATCATCTACATCTAAATCATCAGGTATTCCATCTCCATCATTATCATTCTCGCCATTCTCTAATTGATTTTCTAACTGTTGATTTTGTTGTTGTTCATTTAGTGATTGGGAATTTTGATTTTCTGATTGAGTAGAACCTTGTTGTTGCTGATTTTGTCCGTTTTGATTATTGCCATTTAAATCCTGACCTTCTTGCTGACCTTGTTGGCCTGATTGTTCACCACCATTTTGTTGATTTCCCTGTCCATTATCTTGTTGATTCGCTTGAGAACCGTCTTGACCTTCTTGAGGCTGAGAGTTATCTTGTCCGGATTGAGAGTTTTGTCCTTGACCTTGTTGGCCTTCTTGACCTTGACCTTGACCTTGGCCTTGACCTTGTCCTTGACCTTGTCCTTGTCCTTGACCTTGTCCTTGTCCTTGTCCTTGACCTTGACCTTGACCTTGCCCTTGTCCTTGTCCTTGTCCTTGACCTTGACCTTGACCTTGTCCTTGACCTTGACCTTCACCTTCGCCTTCACCTTCGCCACCACCATCTGTGCCTCCGTTTCCATCTCCTTCATCATTCCCCGGAAAATCAGGGTCGTAAGCATCAGGAATTCCATCACCATCAGAATCTGACGATGAACCGTCATTTGGGTCGTTTGGGAAAGGGTCTTGACCGTCAGGTGTTCCATCTCCATCGGTGTCTGCGGAATTAGGATTTGTTCCAGCCGCATATTCTTGCGTATTAGTTAATCCATCTCCATCAGGGTCAGCACTTGAATCTGAGGCGGAAAGAGGATTTAGCCCATAGGCTACTTCCCATCCATCCGGCAATCCATCGTTATCGGTATCGGCATTATTCATATCTGTGCCTTGACTTTGTTCTTGAGCGTTGGTTAAACCATCGCCATCCCAATCAGCCCCTCCATCTGAGGGGTCTAAGGGGTCTGAACCATCACCAATAACCACGCTTGCGCTCATCGTCATCAGAAATACTGATAATGCAATCGTTGTTATTCTTCTTAATTTTTGTTCAATTTTCTCCTTCATATTTATCTACTTTTAGGCTTTCATAAGGAATCCGCTATTCCTTCTAACCTATTAATTATATTATTAACTATATAAAGATATGGTAATAATATCAAAAATAACTTAAAATATCATTATATATTAACAAAGGGGTATGTAAATAATGGTAAATCTAACCAATCATGCCTATTAGGATAATCTAATCCGTTAATTGGTAATGGAGTAGTATTTAAATTAGGCTTAAAATCGAAACAATCTTTAGAGACAAAAGTAAGTTCCAAAACATTAGGAATCCATAGATTATGTATATCATAATCTTTTTCATAAAGAACCTCTACCCATCCAGTATGGTTATTTCCATGTGCATGAATTAAATAATGAGTATTATTCAATTTATTAATCATCCTAACTTTTTGAGTGAGAGGCATACGATGAGAACAATCGTGCCAATGGTCGTTATTTACTCCATGCACTTCTATGGTTATTTGTTTAAAACTTTTGAGATGTCCTAGGCTTAATTTTTCAAGCCATGAAAATTCATAACCTTCTATATCTATGTTTAAAAATATATTATCATATTTTTCTGCTAAATCTTCGAGAGTCGTGTTCCAATAATCATTATAATTATTAATATTCCTTTTTATAAATTGGATTTCACTTGTATATTCCCAAGGATAATCTTCAATAGTCCCATCAAAAGCATAACTATTTTCTTTACCTATATAACTATGGGCTTGTAAAAAATCCTTTGTAAAACTTTCTTCTTCGGCTATTCCTGCTGAAATGTAACAATCATATTTA
>TARA_R110001599_G_scaffold33832_2_pt1 | contig 13864 bp, 12 predicted proteins | sample TARA_R110001599 | Tara Oceans TARA_R110001599 (sample SAMEA4398360) | marine metagenome | biome: Polar Biome; feature: [MES] marine water layer (ENVO:01000295) within the mesopelagic zone...; material: water (ENVO:00002006), including particulate matter (ENVO:01000060) such as...... | reverse complement strand
CACGCCGCCCGCGACAGCACCGCGCTGCGGGGTATCGATCAACACGCCCGGGTTCATCATGCCCTGGGGGTCAAGCGCTGCGCGGGCGCCGGCGAAGGCGGCGCGAAACAAGGGGGGTGACTGCTCGTCATAACCACCGGGCCTGTGGTCCCGGCCCACCGCATGGTGGTGTGTCACCGTGCCACCCAGGCTCGTTACCGTCGCGTTTGCGGCCAGCTTGATATGCTGCCAACGGCCCAGCATCGCCTGCAGGTCGCCGCAATCCGTGCCGCGCGCATAGAAACTGAAATACGGTGCGGGGCCGTCGGGATACACATGCGTAAAGCGACAGGTCACCATGCCGTCTACGCCGGTGACCTCGCGAATCGAGCGGGCCAGCGCATCGCGCACGCCGGCATAGAAGGCCTCAAACCGGTCCCAGGTGATCGCCGTTTCAAAGGTGTCGACCATTACTCCTCGCGGCGTGAGGTAGTTGCGGTAGTACGGCGCGCGCAGGAACTGGTCGCGCCAGGCGCCCGCCGCACCCTGCCGGTGTTCGGCCACAGCAGGCTTGTTTCCGCGCTGCAATGATCGTTGCGCGGCCTCAGCATCCCAGGTGCCGCCGTGGTCCGCCACTAGCTCCAGCGCCCGCGCCAGCCAGGCGTCCAGCGGGTGGTCGGCTGATTCGAACGCCAGCACCAGCAAGGCTGAAACACCGTCCCCTACCCCATTGAGCATGGCTTCCGCGGGGTCCAGTAAGCGACAGTTGCTGGGAAACAGGGCGGCCTGGCTGATGGCGCGCACCGCGCTGCAGGCCTGGGCCATGCCGGAGAAGCGCACACTGGCGGAGGCGCGAAAGCGTGGCCGCTCCTGCACACGCATCCAGGCCCGTGTGATCAGGCCCAGCGTGCCCTCCGAGCCCATGAGCAGGCGGTCGGGGGACGGCCCGGCACCGGAGCCGGGCAGGCGACGCGTTTCCAGCACGCCGCTGGGCGTGAGCATGCGTATGCTCTCGACAAAATCATCGATGTGCGTGTACTGGGTGGCGTAATGCCCGCCGGCGCGCGTGGCCACCCAGCCGCCCAGCGTGGAAAACTGAAAGCTTTGGGGAAAATGGCGCAGCGTGAGGCCCGCAGGCTTCAGTGCTGCTTCCAGCTCAGGTCCCAGCGCGCCGCCCTCGATCAGCGCCGCACGGCTGCTGTGGTCAATCTCGAGCACACGGTTCAGGTACTGTAAGTCGATTGCCAGCACACAGCTGTAGTCGCCTGGCACATCCGCTTCCACACCGCCGCAGACACTGGTACCACCGCCGAACGGGATCACCGCGACCCGGGCGTTGCCAGCCCAGTCGAGCAGGGCTTCTATCTGCGCTTCGCTGCGTGGAAACGCCACCCAGTCGGGCGCTGCAGGCAACGCGCGCTGCAACAGCCGAAGGCTGTCAGCGAGGGATTTGCCCAGTGCATGGGTAATGCGGTCGTAAGGGGTAGCAGAGCAGATAGCGCGCAGTGCATCCGGTGGTGAGCCTCGCGAGGGCGCTAGCGCCACGTCGTTCAACAGGGGCAGCGCTATTGCGGCGCCTCCGCCCATCAGGGTTACGAGATCGGCGAGCCGTGCCTCTTCAGCCGCGTCCAGATGTTCATCGGCATACCCCCAACCCCAGAAGCGCAGGGCGCGCCGATGGCTGAGGGTGTCGGCAGCGCCTGACACTTCAGCGAATGAAGCCGGTGTCGGATTCCATGTAAAGACGCAGCGGCAGGCTGCCGTCGTCTTTCAGGTGGATGACAAGGCCGTAATTGTCGTTGTCGTAGTCCGCCACCCACTCGTAGCGAAAATCGGGCAGAATATCGACCGGCTCGGGACGGCGACCAACCACTCGCACTTCTTCCAGTGCGCCCGGGTCGAACGCCGCGTGGGTTTTGGGAATAATCAGGGTTACCTTGCGCTCGCCGGGCACAGTCCCGGGCTCCACGCTGTCCACACTGATGCCGGATTCGGCGTCCAGGTGGCCTTTCACCAGTTTTAGCCAACCGCTCTCAGCGGTAGTTTTGTCGCCCCAGGATACGGGTGCAGCAAGCACCATGCACAGAGCACTTGATACACAAATCGAACGAACAAGCATGGTCGTCTCCGGGCATCCGCAGGCAGGGAAAGCAGAGCGACCCACTGAGCAGCGTTAGTCATTCGTGACCAACGCGCAGAGGGTCGCCCTTGTTACAGCTTACTTCATGGCGTCTTGGACAGCCTTGTCAGCGTCTTCGGCCATTTCGCCTGCCTTGTCTTTGGCATCGTCCATGGCCTGGCCCGCTTCGTGCTGCATGTCTTCAGCGGCTTGTTCCGCATCGTGCATGGCGTCTTCGCCCATTTGACTGCCATCGTGCATGGCGTCGTCGATTGCGTCGCCGGCGTCATCCATGGCATCACCCGTTGCATCAGCGGCGTCGTCCATGGCATCGCCAGCGGCGTCCATGGCATTGCCTGTTGCATCAGCTACTGCGTTACCCGCCTCTTCAGCTTTGTCCGCTACCGTGCTCATGGCATTGGAAGCCGACTCGCTAACGCTCTCCGCGTCTTCCTTGCTGCAGGCAGAAAGGCCAAAAACCATCATCGTTGCCAGTACGGCACCCGCTACTTTTTGTGTTTTCATACACTCACCCCTTGATTTGGTTGTGTTGTCGCGTCCGCACAGGACACCATGAGACTACACAGCTAGCGCTACAGAGTAAAGCTGTGCGACCGCGTAGCATGGAGCCTGCAGTCAGTCGGCAACAATATCACCGTGCATCACAGCCAGTCGCTGCAGCAAGGCATTCTGCGGACCAACCGGTATCTGTTCCTGTTCCATTACGCGTATGAGGCTACTCACCAGGCGGTTGAACTGTGCGGACGTGACCTGCAGATGGCGGTGGGTTTCCCGCATGCTGTCCCCGCTGTACACACAGGGGCCATCGGCCACCGCGCAAAGCTGCTCGGCGAGTTTATTGCGAAAGCGTTCGATATCGGTGTCGACAAAGAGTGCGCGGGTGTCACTGTCTTCGGCAATCTCCCAGAGCAAACCGGCAACGATGCGGTCGACGCCCGTCTCACCACCGAGCTGTGCGTACAGCGAGTCGCCTCGTTCCGCCTGCCCCGCACACCCGGTCACCAGTAATGTGAGCCACAAGGGGAGATACCAGAAACGCCGCATGACAAACACCTATTGACTCAACTGAAGCGACAGGTACCAACCGCTCTGGCTTGCAAGCCCCGCGATGTCACCAAGCTCCGTCCACGCGAATACCGCAGCGAAGCGCTTGTTGGGAAACCAGCCAACAAACACATCGGCCCAGTCATCCTCGGTAACACTCTGCAGCTGGTCGGGCTTCTGCCGGTATTCCGCACCGATCACCCAATGCCGGTTGAGGAACACACCCACACTACCCTCTGCCACCAACTCGCGCTGTTCGTCAAACCCGAGCAGCCCCGTCTGGTGCGCGGCGGTCCAGCGCAGTGTGCCGTTGGCAAACACGTTGCGCCCCAGTACGCCGTTGAGCCAGAGTTTGCCCGCCGCGAGATACAGGTCTGTGCCACTGTCGCGTGCTGCCCCTAACGCCGATGGCACGGCCATGTCGCGGTTGCGCTTGTACTGCAGGCCCGCAGTGAGCTGCGGCATGGCGCCATAAATGAGGTCGCCGGCCAGGCGCGCCTTCACCCCGAACACGTCCTGGCGGATATTCAGGCCCAAGGGGGCAACCTCAAGATCCTGGCGACCTACGCTGAACTCCAGCGTGTTCTCCAGGCCCACGCTAACGCTCTGCACATCAAGCTCGAAATCGTTCACGCTTACCCTGCCAAACCCCAGCGCACCGCCCCACTCACCAACATCGCCGTAACCACTGATCACGGCCCAGGGGGCAATGCCACCGCCGGCCTGGCCTTCAATACTACTGGCTCCTCCGGTGGCAAGCAGCCGGCTGTCAGCCTGCACCGCCAAAGGCAGCAAAAGCACCAGTATCGCGATGCCCGCCCGCCAGCTACACATGGGAGTGCCCTGCGATGGCAAGCACGGGAGGTGGCAGGTCGTCGAGCCACGCCGCGAGCTCGGGCGCCGGCATCGGGCGCGCAATGTAGTAGCCCTGCACGGCGTCGCAACCCATGGCCTGCAGCAGGCGCAGGGAGGCGATATTCTCCACACCCTCTGCGACCACCTTGAGCCCCAGGTAGTGCGCCATCTCGATCGTGGAGCGCACAATCTGCTGGTCGTCCGCATCCTGATCGAGCTGCAATACCAGGCTCTTGTCGATCTTCAGTTCCTGTACCGGCAGTGTTTTCAGCTGTGCGAGGGATGAAAACCCGGTACCGAAATCATCAATGGCCAATCGGATACCCACTTTTTCAAACTCCCGAATGTTCGCCAGCGCCAGATCCATGTCGGCCATCATCATGGTTTCGGTAATCTCGAACACCACAGCGCTGCTGTCCAGCCCCGAGCTTGCCAACAGGTCGATGGCGTGACGTACGAAATCGAGCTGCAGGATATCCGCCCCGGACAGATTGATGCAGACCGTAACCTCCAGCCCCGCTCGCTCCCAGTCTTGCAGCTGGCGCAACACCAGGCGCAGAACGATCATGCTGATGTCCGTGATGATGCCGGTTTGCTCTGCGACCGGAATGAATTCGTCCGGATACACCTCCCCCAGTTCCGGATCGTTCCAGCGCATAAGTGCCTCGACTTCCAGCACCCGGTGGTCCGCCAGATCGTACTTCGGCTGATAAACCATGCGGAAGTTCTCTGCTTCCACCGCTGCCTGCAGACGATGTGCCAACGTGATCTGGCGCAGGTGATTTTCATCCTGGCCGATTTCATAAAACGAGTAACCGTGCTTGGTTGAGCGTGCGTTACCGAGCGCAATCTGGGCGCGACGCAGTAGCTCCTCGAAGTCCTGCCCGTGTTGCGGGGCGAACACGAACCCCAGCAGTGGCTCGATGCGCACAGGAATACCCTCTATCGACAACGGTGCGGCAAAATCGGCGCGCAGCTTGTCCAGCACCACGTCCACGTCGGCTCGGCTCAGGGCGTCGAAGAACAGCAGAATCTGGGAGTCTGCTACGCGGGCAGCCATGTCACCCCGGCGCAGGCTTTCCGTCACCCGGCCGGCCACGGCCTGCAGCGCCTGGTCGCTGAAGTCGCTGCCGTAGAGGTCGGTCAACTCGCGCAGATTACCCAACTCCAGCAGGGCCATTGCATAATTCGCCGCGGCTGTTGGCTCCGCCATACGGTTGTTAAAGGTGCCGGTGATATGGCTGCGGTTCGGCAGGCGCGTCAGCATGTCATGCTGCGCCTGATAGCGAATGCGCGCCTCCCGCTCGGATACCGTGTCCTGCATCAGGTTCAGGGTATCGGCCAGCGTGCCGAACTCCGCCCCGGATTTCAGGTCGATGCGGTGCGTGTAGTTGCCGTCGGCTATGCGCCGGGCCGCGCGCACCAACGCGTAGATTGGCTGCGTAACGCCCCGGGCAATGACCAGTGCCGTCAGCACCGCGAGCAGCAGGGCAACAAACCCGATCAGGATCATTTGCTGACGCAAAGGTCGGTAACTCTGCAGCGCCTGCTGCAATGATTGCGAAAGCAACGCCGAAAGGCGCTGACCGTCTTCGTCCAGCAACAGGACTTCGCGGGTTACCCAGCGACCATCGGCCTGTGTAGCGACCGCGCCCTTTTCGGTTCCCCCGGGTTGCGCACCGGCGTGCAGGCCCGCGCTCAGGTTCGCAGGCAGCGTAGAGTGCAGCACACAGGGGCCATGCGTATCGCTCTGCGCCAGCAGGGTAATTTCGGCATTGGTGAGGGCGCGCAGGTCTTGCAGCATGGAGTCATCCACCGCCGTCCCCAGCCCCACCCATCCCATCAGATCAGGTGCAAACACCGGCACCAGTACCAGCTGGAAGGGCTGTTCGTTGAACAGGGCGAGAATTGCCGTGCCGCTGGCTTGTTCACTGCGCAACGCGCTGGCGGCACTTTGCGGCAGGCGCTTGAGCTCATGCGTGCTGAGCAGGATATCGCCATCGCGCGAGAGCATGACCACGAAATCCGCAGCGATACGCTCGCCGTGGTTCGCCAGCACGCTGAGCATGGTGGCCTGCTCACCGGTGGCGATGGCGCGTTTGAAGGCAAAATCGCCTGCCAGCACCTGGGCGCGGCCACGCAGTTGTTCACGATCAACCTCCAGCAGCGAGCGGAAGACGCGTTCCACCACTTCCAGCTCGTCACGTACGATTGTCTCTACCGCTGTGTTGGACGCCCGCAACACGGCGAGCAGGCTGCTCGCCAGCGTTACCGCCAACAGGCCGCCGATGAACAACAGCAGCTTGTTGCGAAAGCTAATTCGCATCGCGGGTGAATCGTTTCAGCATGTTTTCCAGCTCAGAGTCTGTCTTGCTTCCCTGCGGGTCCTGCCAGGCCAGTGGCAGATCAAGGACAAGCTCACCGCCGGCGACCGGCAGCGGGAAGCGCAACGGCTCAGGCAGCTGCGGGTGCCACACCTCTACCTCGGTGGCGCCACCCTCCCAACGCAGATTGGCAACGCCACGCGCATCGGACACCACGGCACTCGGGTTCTCGCTGACGTACAGGTAGGCCTTCATGCTGTCGTGGATGTTACAGCCCAGCGTCACCACACCGGGCGCATTGAAGGCCACGGGCGGCGCGTCATTGGCGCGAAACAGCTTGAGTTCAAACGTGTTCCCCGGCGAAAACGAATACACGTGGTGACGCGTATCATCGCTGTTGGGAAACGTCACCTCAGAGCCGGGGGTAATGGTGGTTACCAGTGGGTCAAAGCGACGCTCACGCTGATCTACCGTTGCACCTGCCTGTGCCGCGGGCTGCGCCGCCTCAGCGCCGGGCACGGTCAACACCGCAAACGGCACCGGGTTACCGTCGCTGCCCGTCAGGCGTACCTGCAGTTCACCCGCAGAAGCATCGCCTGCTAACAGCAGCAGCCCTGCCGCAAGGCCACCCAGCGTCTTCAATCGACCATACATACTGCGCAACCCCAAAACGTTGACCTGCCAAAGCATAACGCATTCCCGGGCACCTTCGCGGGCTGAAGCGGGAAAATAGCTGCCCCGGCGGGCACAAGCACACGTCCACTGTGGCAATAGAGCGTCACGGTAAACCGACTCCCTTGACCGGGGCAAGACCTTCCGTCGCGGACTTGAACGCGCCGTGTCGGCCGGGCCCAATGAAAGCAAATGCGGTTTGCGAAACCGGGGGGGAACGCTACACTTGAGCGCTTTGCCACCCGCATGGAGACACACATGTACAGTTTCAGCGCGCAGTCCAACGCCTACCAGGAGCAGCTGCAGGCATTTATGGGCGAACATATCTACCCCAACGAGCAGCGCTACACCGACGAGCTGCATGCCTCCCCGTCCCGTTTTGCCGCCTTGCCGGTGATGGATGAACTGAAAGCCAAAGCAAAGGCCGCCGGGCTCTGGAACCTGTTTATCTCGCCGCATGAGGCGGAATACTGCGACCACGATGGTTTCAGTAACTTCGACTATGCCCCCCTGGCGGAGCTCATGGGTCGTGTGCTGTGGTCGCCGGAGGTGTTCAACTGCAATGCACCGGATACCGGCAACATGGAAGTGCTCATGCGCTACGGCAGCCCGGAGCAGCAGGAACGCTGGCTGCGCCCGCTGTTGGCCGGCGAGATACGCTCCTCCTACGCCATGACCGAACCCCAGGTCGCTTCATCCGACGCCACCAACGTGGAACTGCGCATTGAACAGGAGGGTGACCACTGGGTGCTGAACGGCCGCAAATGGTTCATCACCAGCGCCATGTATGAGCGTACGCAAATCTTCATCGTCATGGGCAAGTCCGACCCCGAGAACCCCAATCGTCATCTGCAGCAGAGCCAGATACTGGTGCCGCGCGATACGCCCGGTGTCACCCTGGTGCGGCCGCTGACCACGCTGGGTTATGACGATGCGCCGCTGGGCCACGCCGAGGTGCTGTTCGAGAACGTGCGGGTACCCGCTGAGAACATGTTGCTCGGGCCGGGGCGCGGCTTTGAAATTGCCCAGGGCCGGCTCGGGCCGGGTCGTATTCACCACTGCATGCGCCTGATCGGTGCCGCGCAGCGCTCGCTGGAACTCGCCTGTGCGCGTGCCGAAAGCCGCACCACCTTCGGGCGTAAACTGAGTCAGCATCAATCCGTGCGGGAGGATCTGTCGCGCTGTTTTTCCGAAATAGAGATGGGGCGTCTGCTGTTGCTGAAAACCTGCGCCAAGATGGACGAGCTGACCCCGCAGGGCGCTCTCGACTACATTGCGGCAGCGAAAAGCACGGTGCCCTTGCTGATGCAGAACGTGATCGACCGCTGCATGCAGATTCACGGCGCCGGCGGGCTCACTGAAGACTACTGCATGGCGGATGCTTTCAATTATGCCCGCTGGTGCCGGCAGGCCGATGGCCCGGACCAGGTGCACCAGATGGCACTGGGCAAAATGGTAATCAAGCGCTATGTCGGCGCCTGAGCTGCACCCGCAACTGCAAGCGGACTGTCACGACCTCGGTGCGCTTGCCTCTGGCCGTCTACTGCTGTCGCGCAACGCCAGCCTGCACTGGCTGCTACTCGTGCCCGACACCGAGGCCATCGACCTGCTGGACATGCCCGGCGATGCCCTGGCTCTGGTCATGCGGGATTGCGAGCGCATCAGCCAATGGCTGAAGCAGGCGCATGCCTACCCAAAAGTGAATTTTGGCGCGCTGGGCAACCTTGTACCGCAACTGCATCTGCACATCGTTGGCCGCCGCCCCGACGACCCCTGCTGGCCACAGCCCGTCTGGGGCAATCTACCCGTCGGCGCAGTGTGGCCCGAAGGAGAGATCGCCGCCATCAGGAAGGCGCTCATACATGACAACTGATCAGCAACAGGCGCTGGTCATCGGCGCCAGCGGCGGTATTGGCAGCGCGGTAATACGCCACCTGCTCGAGGAGCAGCAATTCCACAGCGTGCTGGGCATCAGCCGCGCGGCAACAGCGCCACCTGACCTCGCGCAGCAACCCGGATTGCGCTGGCTGGCCTGCGACGGCTCTCCGTCGGCCATCAAGGCGAGCGGGGAGCAGATTGCCCCGGAGGTACCGCAGCTTTCGCACGTGGTGATCTGCAGTGGCATCCTGCACGATACCGAGCATGGACCGGAGAAGTCTCTGGAGCAGCTGGATGCCGACTGGATGCAGACGGTGCTGCAGGCGAACGCCATCACACCACTGCTTTGGCTGCAGGCCATCGCCGGCAAACTGGCACGCAAGCAGGACTGCCGGATCGCGGTACTCAGTGCCCGCGTGGGCAGCATTACCGACAACCAGCTGGGCGGCTGGTACAGTTACCGCGCCTCCAAGGCGGCACTCAACATGCTGCTGAAAACCGCCGCGGTGGAGCTGGCGCGCCGCGCGCCGGGCAGCAAATTGATCGCCTTTCACCCTGGCACCACTGACACGCCCCTGTCACAGCCCTTTCAGGCGCGTGTGCCCGCGGACAAGCTATTCAGCGCCGATTTCGTCGCCAGCCGTTTGCTGAGCGTCATGGACCAGGCCCGCGCCGACGGCACCCTCGCCTACCTCGACTGGGACAACAAGCCCATCGACTGGTAACCCGTGCTAGGCTGGTCGCCAGATAACATCACTCACGGAGCCCGCCATGCTGACTGTTCACCACCTCAACAACTCCCGCTCACAACGTGTGCTCTGGCTGCTGGAAGAGCTGGAGTTACCCTACAAGGTTGTGCACTACACGCGCGACCCGGAAAGCAACCTGGCGCCGCCGGCGCTGGAAGCGCTGCACCCGCTGGGCAAGTCTCCCCTGCTTGCTGATGGCGACCGGATAATCATGGAGTCGGGTGCCATTATCGACTACATCCTGCGCCGGCACGGTAACGGCCGCCTGCTGCCCGCCCCCGACAGCGATGCGCACGAAGACTACCTGCAATGGCTGCACTACGTTGAAGGCAGCGCCATGCTGCCGCTCATGCTGCGCATGTACACCTCACGGCTGCCCGACCAGGGTGCCGAACTGCAGCCCCGTATTACCGATGAACTGAACCGTCATCTGGGCTATATCGACAGCGCGCTTGAAGGCAAAAGCTGGCTGGTCAACGACAGTTTTTCCGGCGCCGATGTGCAGATGTCGTTCGTTGCGGAGGTTGCGCCGCTACTGCACACGCTGGACCGGTTCCCCAACCTGGCGGCCTTTCGCAACCGCATTCATGCGCGGCCCGCCTACCACCGCGCGCTTGAGCAGGGCGGCGCCTACGCCTTCGGCCCTGCACACTAAGCCCGAGCGACAGGCCGATGCAGCGCGCGGCCTGCCTCAATCGCGTCGAGGTGCGTTCTGCGATTTTCTCGACCTTACCGCGGCAAACGGCTATCCTTGCGCGCCTGTGAAACTTGAGCCCCAGGGCGGATAGGACCGACAGTGGAACTGGTTGTTTTTGATCTTGACGGCACGCTGCTCAACAGCGAATCGGGCATCAGTGCGTACACCCGCGATACACTGGCGATGCTGACGGAGCGGCACATCGCCTACACCGTGGCGACCGGGCGCACGCTGCACGCATCTCGCACTATCATTGATGGCCATGGCTTTGCGCTCCCGCAGATCTACAAGAACGGCGCCATGATCTGGTGCCCTACTGCCACCGATTACAGCCACACCAGTTTTCTCACCCAGCACGAAATCCAGCACGTGCTGGAAGCGGTTATGGCGCAGGACGTCACGCCTTTCATCTTCACCCTCGCCCCCGGCAACTACCACGCGATTTACCATACCCCGCTGCGCAACGACGTGGAGAGACGCCTCTCGGAGACCTTTGCGGAACGCTCTGAAGTGGATGTGTTACCGGTAGAGCGCATGCCCGCCGACGCAGACATCACCAACATCAGCGCGCTGGGCCCACCGGCCCGCATTCAGGCCATCGCCGACATGGTCGAAGGTGAAGCCAACCTGGTGGCCTACAGCGGCGACGCGCTGGAGGGCGCGGCACTGAGCTGGATTGACATTCATCACAGCGATGCAAGCAAAGGCAACGCCGTGGAAGTGTTGAAGCGTGAACTGGGTATAGAACGGGTGCTGTGCTTTGGTGACAGCGACAACGACCTCAGCATGTTCGCCCTGGCCGATGAATGCTACGCACCGGACAACGCCAAACCCTACGTGAAGGCCGCGGCGAGCGCGGTTATCGGCCATCACAACGAGGACGGTATCGCCCGCTTCCTGCGCGAGCGCTTCGGCCTGCCTGCCTAGCGGCAGGTCAGGCCTGCCGGGCCTCAGGGAGCGCTGTTACCGGGCGGGAATGAGCCCAGCACCAGATTGGCGGCTTCATCATACTTGCTTTGCTCGCGCCCCAGCTCACCCTTGAGCCGAGAGGTCGTTACACTGCGCCAAACCGACCGCTGCTGCTCGGGATCGATCATGTCCACCACAAAAGTGCCTTGGGTGTACTCGTGCACAGACACTTCAGTGCGGCTGGACATGCAGGACCAGCAGCTGTACATGCTGTAGGTGTTGTAGCGATAGAAGCCGGGACCGTACATGCCCATGGTCGTGGCGGAGGGCACCTCGTAGCTGCGCACATCCATCTTGTCTTCAGTCACCAGGTGCCAGCTCAGCAGCAGGTCGGCTTCCTCTACGCTATTGACCAGCGTGAAACCGCGCGCAGTAAGCGCGCTTTTCAGCCCGCTCTCGATGCGGTCGCGCGTCATGTCACTCAATTTCAGCGGGTCCTCGCCCGGGGCGCTCTCAGCCGCGCGATACAGTGCGACCGTCTTCACGGCATCAAAGTCGTACGCGGCGTTGTAGTCTACCGATGGGGTTGGCGGCGCACTGGCACAGGCGGCCAGCAGAACAATGGCCATCGAGACCAGGGAGGTGTGAATACGTGAGCGAAGCGACGATGTAGCCATGAGGAACCCTGTGCTGTTTACAAAACGAAACAGGATTGTAGCGCCTGCGTGGCGGGAGTTATAGCGCCAATTTGCCCGCTCGTTGCCGGGAACGGCGAACTGACCGCGCAGTGCACTGCGCTTGCCACTTCAGCTCGCCCGGCGTGCGCGCTATCATGCGTTTACGCAAAGGGAGAAACATAATGATCAGAACAGTCCCTGCCGTGTTGCTGCTGCTCTGTGCTGCCATCAGCCACGCCACCGACATCCGGGTCGTCGACCGCGAGGGCGCAGCGGTGCCCACGGCCATGGTCACGGCAAGCCCATTTGAAGCACCGCCCGCGGACTTGAGCGACGATGGCTACCCCCCCCACGGCGTCACCAACACGGCGGCGGTGACCATCACCCGGTTCACTGATGCGCAGGGCGTTGCCTCGCTGCCGGAGGCCGACAGTGCGCGGCAGGTTCGCGTACGCGCGCAGGGCTTCGTGGATGCCAGCACCAGCGCCGACCCCGGCACGGCCAGTGCGACCGTCGTGCTGCAAAAGATGACGCCGGAGCAGTACATCGCCAGCTTCCCGTCCAATGTCTGGCTGTCGCAGCTCACGTTCGGCGGTGATGCCGAGTTGAAGAAGACCTTTCAGCTCAACTGCGCGTTCTGCCACCAGCAGGCCTCGCCCTTCATGCGCAACGAACGCACCATCGAGCAGTGGCTGGCGGTATTCGCGCGCATGAACAGCTATGGCGCGCGGCTGCCCGCCGAGGACCATCAGGCAATCGCCGAGCACCTGCAGCGCGAGCTGCGGACACTGCGCGAGCAACCGCAGACCGTACCGGAACCGCGTGCCTGGGGCGCGCACCTTGCCGAGGTCAGCATGACCGAGTGGCCTATCGGCGATGGTTTCTCGCAGATGCACGATTTCCTGCTGCACCCGAACGGCATGGTGTATGTGGGGGACAACCTGTTCGACCGTCTCTACGAGGTTGACCCGGAGAGCGGCGAATACACAGTGTACAAAGTCCCCCACCGCGCTGATGACGAAGTAGGCGGCATTCTCGGCAACCGTTTCACCGTATTCCCGAAAATGTACAACTACATGGGCGTGCATTCCTTTGCGGTGTCACCGCGGGACGGCAATATCTTTATTACCCCGTCCATGCAGCAGGCGCTGCTGGAGTTCAACCCCACCACCAAAGCCTTCACCATCCACGAGATGGACGCGGGCTACTACCCGCATACCATACGCATCGATGAGCAGGACCGGGTGTGGTTTACCCTGGCGCTTTCCTCCCAGGTGGCAAAGTTCGAACGCACCAGCGGTGAGTTCACGTTGTATGACCTGCCGGCGCGCAGCATCAAGGAGTGGCTGGTACTGAAGTCCCTGCCGCTGATGTTCAGCATTGATCCGGAGAATCGCCCACAACCGGCGCCGGACAGAGAGGGCACCGGATTACCCATGCCCTACGGCATTGACGTGGCACCCGACGGACGGATCTGGGTGGCCCGACTGTACGCCAATGATCTGGCCGTGATCGACCCGGCGACCGATGAAGTGCGCATGATTGAGTTTCCCTACGCCGGCCCTCGCCGCCTGCGCGCAGATGCCGAGGGCAATCTCTGGATCGTGGCGTTCCAGGACTCATTGCTGGTCAAGTATGCGCCAGAAAGCGGCGAGTTCAGCGACTACCCCCTGCCCGTACGCAATGAAATTCCCTACGCCCTGAACGTCGATCGCGAACGCGGCGTGGTGTGGGTGAATGGCAATCAGTCCGATACCCTGCTCAGTTTTGACATTGCCACCGAGGACTGGCGCGTCTACCCCATGCCCCGGCAACGCTTTTTTACCCGCGATGTAGAGGTGTCCGAAAAGGACGGGGCGGTGTACACCAGCAACTCCCACTTTCCCAGCTGGCAGACCGAAGGTGGCCAGCCGACGCTGCTGCGCATTACGCCGTCGACT
>TARA_R110001599_G_scaffold9003_1_pt1 | contig 13866 bp, 13 predicted proteins | sample TARA_R110001599 | Tara Oceans TARA_R110001599 (sample SAMEA4398360) | marine metagenome | biome: Polar Biome; feature: [MES] marine water layer (ENVO:01000295) within the mesopelagic zone...; material: water (ENVO:00002006), including particulate matter (ENVO:01000060) such as...... | reverse complement strand
CCGGTTGCGCCGGCGACATGCCAGATGATCTCGCCATGGCTCTGGTCGACGGATATGCCCTGCACCGGATATTGGTCGCGCGCCGGTGCCCAGCTGACCGCAATATTGCGCAGAATGAAGACGATTACGAGCAACACCACGGCAATCGTGGCAAGGCTGATCAGTGTTTTTCTTATGTCTCGGTCGGCCACCCTGTTTCCCTGATACGCAGCGGAGGAATTACTCAATTCTTGATATGTAAAACGCAGATCAATGTGAAGAGCCGCCGCGCGGTCTTGAAGTCAACCTCGATCTTGCCCTCCAGTCGCTCGACCAAAAGTTCCGCGCCCTGATCATGAACCCCGCGGCGCGCCATATCGATGGTTTCGATTTCGGCAGCGCTGGCTTTGCGGATCGCCTGATAATAGCTGTCGCAAATCGCAAAATAATCACGGATCGGACGGCGGAACCGGCCCAGCGCAAGGATCAGTGTTTCCAGCGGCTCGCCATTTTCGCGTCCGATGGAAATCACCAGCCGGCCTTCCTCGACGCTGAGCTGGAGCTGATAGGGGCCAGCATAGCCGTCGTCATGCGGTTTGAGCGGCTTGAAATAATTTTCCTCGATCAGATCGAAGATCGCGATCCGTCGCTCCTGTTCGATATCGGCATTGCGCCACAGGATTGTGGCCTCGTCGAGTTCAACGGATATGATGCGCGGATCGGACATTGCGCCCTGTTGCCGCAGCGCCGGTCTCAGGACAAGGGTTTTTGCAGTGCAGCATGAAGGTGGTGGTTTTTTCCACAGGACTGTCCCCCGAACTTTACGAAATTTTTCGCCGGCCCTCTTGCCCTGAATCGATTCAGGGTCAATGAAGCGCCATGGCCGAATTAATGCGTTTCCAAAATGATGAACATGAAGAACAGCGCCTGCCGCGCAATGTCGAGGCAGAGGCGACGTTTCTCGGCGCGCTGCTGATCGACAACCGGGTCGCGGAAGATGTGCAGATCCGGCTGCGACCGGAGCATTTTTACGAACCGCTGCATGGCCGGATTTACGAGCAGGCACTCAAGCTGCTCGACAAGAATATGGTCGCTACTCCGGTTACCCTGAAGCCCTATTTCGAGTCGGACGAAGCGATGCGGGCGCTGGGCGGGCCATCCTATCTCGCGAAACTGACCGGGGACGGCGCCGGACTGATCGGTGCTCGCGATTTTGCCAACCAGATTTACGATCTCGCCTTGCTGCGCGAACTGGTTAGCGTCGGACGGACCCTGGTCGAAAGCGCGCTCGACACCAGCGAGACGGTCGACCCGAAAGAGCAGATCGAGGAAGCGGAAACCGCCCTCTACCGCGTTTCCGAAGGCGAAGCGCAAGAGGGGGGCGTCAGCTCGTTCCTGCAGGCATCGACCGAGGCCCTGACCAATGTCGAGCGGGCTTTCAACAGTGGCGGCAAGGTTTCGGGTATCACTACTGGTCTGAGCGACGTGAACGCGAAAATGGGCGGCCTGCACCGAAGCGATCTGCTGATCCTGGCGGGGCGTCCGGGCATGGGCAAGACCTCGCTCGCGACCAATATCGCGTTCAATGCGGCGCACCGCTATCTCCGTGACATGGAAGACGGAATCGCGCCGGCAGATTCGCTGGGCGCAAAGACGGTGTTTTTCAGCCTGGAAATGTCGGCGGATCAGCTGGCCACCAGGATCCTGTCCGAACAGGCGGAAATCAGTTCGGAAAAATTGCGTATGGGCGCGATCAGTCGCGACGACATGCACCGTCTGGCGCTGGCTTCACGGGAATTGCAGGATCTGCCGCTGTTCATCGATGATACGCCGGCGCTGACCATTGCGGCGCTGCGGACCCGCGCCCGGCGGTTGCAGCGGCGGCAGGGCATCGGCCTGATCGTTGTCGATTATCTCCAGCTGCTGCAGGGCTCTGGCCGGGCCAATGACAACCGGGTCAACGAAATCTCTGAAATCAGCCGTGGTCTGAAGACGCTGGCGAAAGAGCTGCAAGTGCCGGTGATCGCGCTGTCGCAATTGAGCCGGCAGGTGGAAAGTCGGGAAGACAAGCGGCCGCAGCTTTCCGATCTGCGCGAATCCGGTTCGATCGAGCAGGATGCCGATATCGTGATGTTCATTTTCCGCGATGAATATTATCATCTCGCGATCAGGCCGGACCAGCCCGACGGCAATTCGACGCCGGAACAGATTGCGAAATATTCTGCATGGGAAGCCGATCACCAGAGCAAGGTCAACAAGGCGACCGTGATCGTCGCGAAAAACCGGCAGGGTTCGACCGGCAATATCAATCTCAGCTTTATCGCCGAATTCACGAAATTTGGCGATCTGGCTCCAGAAGACATGCCGGAGGAATATTAGAGCGGCTTTGTTTTATTAGCATATCGTGCCGGTGACCGGACTGCCGAACGCCTGGCAGGGGAAAGGGGGATAGCATCAAGGAAATCTGGATGCGTATCATCATATTGCCGCCTATTTCGCTCGTCCTGTTCGTCGGTATCGCTATCGGTGTGGATACCTGGCAATTTCGTAACAACAGCGCAGCCGGGACCGCAGAAATAATATCGCTGCGAGGAGAGCAAAAGAGCACATCAGGCTCGGACGGTCCATCAAGAGATTATGTCACATATTACCCGACGGTTCGCTTCACGACCGGTCAGGGGATGGAATATGAAATGGAAACGACGCAAGGCCTTCAGCCGCCGATAGCCGAAATTGGCGACCGCGTACCCATTCGCTATTCCGTCAACGGCAATCGAGTGCAGGTTCGGCTTGAATTCGGCGCCTGGTGGGATTGGCTTCTCGCTGGCTCAATCACGATTATCAGCTTGGTCTTTTTCCCATGCGCATTGTTTCTGACCAAGCGCGATGTTCCGGAAATCTGACGAATGAACCGGTAATGCGGACGGGTCGCCCGCCAAGCTGTGATCAGAAAATCGGATCGTTGGCGCCGCTATCATCCGCATCGGGCAATGGCGTCACATCTTCGTGAATACCGCATTCGGACTTGTCCCAGCCTCTCCAGCGTCCCGCGCGGGGGTCTTCGCCGGGCTTTACCTTCGAGGTGCAGGGCGCGCAGCCGACCGAGAGATAGCCTTCGGCCTCGAGCGGATGACGGGGCAGATCATGCTCTTCGAAATAGGCTTCGAGATCATCCTTGACCCAGTCGCCGAGCGGATTGATCTTCAGGCGGCCATCGTCGATCTCGAAGCGCGGAATATTGTTGCGGGTCACCGACTGGAATGCCTTGCGTCCGGAAATCCAGCTGTTGAGACCGGCCTTTGCACGGGCCAGCGGCTCTACCTTGCGGATTTCACAGCAGCCGTCGGGATCATAGGACCAGCGCAGTCCGTTTTCGTCCTTCTCGGCCAGCACGGCGGCCGAGGGCTCGACAACATTGCTGTTCTTGATGCCGAGGGTCCGGACCAGTGTGTCACGATATTCCAGGGTTTCCGGAAACATCTTGAGCGTATCGACAAATGTAACCGGAATGGTCGGGTCGACCGCCGCGACCAGGTGGAGCAGGACCGCGCTCTCGGTGCCGAAGGATGATACGACAGCGACTTCGCCCAACTGGCGATCGTCGAACAATGTCTTGAGCATTTCGGACGTACCTATGCCTTCGAAACGCTGATTCAGCGCATCCGCATCGGCCTGGGTGAAATCCGGGCGAACATCGATCGTGTCGATTTTGCGTGCTGGCTCACCCATGGCGATGTCTCCATATTGGTACGCGCTGGTCGGAGGTTGCCTGATAGACATGCTCAAAGCGCTTGAAGGCTTCTTCCATCTTTTGCGGGTTGATCGGTGAATTGGGCGCGAAGGCGTCAAAGCCGCATCGCCGCATGTGCGAGATCTGGTCGAGCAGAACATCGCCGCTGGCGCGCAATTCACCGGCATAGCCGGATTCGCGCAATATTTGCGCCGCCGAATAGCCGCGGCCATCGCCGAACGCGGGGAAATCGATTTCGATCAGCGACACGCGGTCGAGATAGGGCAGCAGCAGGCGCGCATCCTCGCCCGCCTCTATGCGGACGGCAGTGGCATTGGACTGGTCCAGAAAGGACTCAAGTGAAACCGCCGGTTCTTCATGGACTTCGTCATCGCGTAAACGGATTGCTTCAACCATAGATAGCCTCCTTGAACCGCGCCATGCCGACACGGCGATAGGTGTCGATGAACCGCTCTCCCTCCTCGCGCGCTTCGAGATAGAGATCGGTCACTGTTTCGATGGCGTCGATAACACCGTCTTCGGTGAAACCGGGGCCGGTAATCTTGGCCAGGCTGGCGTCTTCCGCACCCGAACCACCGAGCAGAAGCTGGTAGTTTTCGGTGCCTTTCCGGTCGACACCCAGGATGCCGATATGCCCGGCATGATGGTGACCGCAGGCGTTGATGCAGCCGGAAATCTTGAGCTTCAGTTCGCCCAGTTCCCGCTGACGGCCAAGGTCCGCGAAACGTTCGCTGATCTTCTGGGCGAGGGGGATGGAGCGGGCGTTGGCGAGGCTGCAATAGTCGAGACCGGGGCAGGCGATGCTGTCGGTGATCAGGTCGAGATTGGCCGGCGCCAGGCCGGCTTCGTCCAGTTTCTGCCAGATCGCGTAGAGATCGCTCTTCTTGACATGCGGCAGCACGATATTCTGGCTGTGGGTGACGCGCAGTTCGTCAAAACTATATTGCTCGGCCAGATCCGCCATCAGGTCGATCTGGGCGGACGATGCGTCGCCCGGAATGCCGCCGCGCGGCTTCAGGCTGATCGTTGCAATCGCATAGCCGGGCTGCTTGTGCGCGGAGATATTCTGGTCGACCCACAGGGCAAAGTCCGGATCGGACAGGTCGAGATCATTGCTGGCCTGCTTGTCAAACGGCGGGTCCTGGAAAAATTCGCTGATCCGCGCCAGTTCCTCGACCGGTGGATTGAGGCCCAGCTGCTTCATATGGGCGAATTCTTCCTCGACCTGGCGGGTATATTCCTCCTTGCCGAGTTCGTGGACGAGGATCTTGATCCGCGCCTTATATTTATTGTCGCGCCGGCCGTAGCGGTTGTAGACGCGCAGGCAGGCTTCGGCATAGCTGATCAGCTCGTCCGCCGGGACAAAGTCGCGGATTTCAGGGGCGATCATCGGGGTCCGGCCCATGCCGCCGCCGACAAAGAATTTCGCGCCCAGTTCGCCGGCATCATTATGCACCAGCTGGATACCGATATCGTGCAGGCGCATCGCTGCGCGGTCGGTGTCGCTGGCGATAACGGCGAATTTGAATTTGCGCGGCAGATAGGAAAATTCGGGGTGGAAGCTCGACCATTGCCGCAGGATCTCTGCCCACGGGCGCGGATCGGTAATTTCGTCGGCGGTCGCGCCGGCAAACTGGTCGGACGAGATATTGCGGATGCAATTGCCGCTGGTCTGGATCGCGTGCATTTCGACCGAAGCGAGATCGGCGAGAATATCCGGCGCGTCTTCCAGCTTGATCCAGTTATACTGAATATTCTGGCGGGTGGTGAAGTGGCCGTAGTCTCGGTCATATTTGCGCGCGATATGGCCGAGCATGCGCATCTGCTTGCTGCTCAACGTGCCATAGGGAACCGCAACGCGCAGCATATAGGCATGGAGTTGCAGATAGAGGCCGTTCATCAGGCGCAGCGGCTTGAACTGGTCTTCGGTCAGATCGCCGGCGATCCGACGGTTTACCTGATCACGAAACTCTTCAACGCGTGCGTCGACCATTTTCTGGTCATATTGGTCATATTGATACATATTAGATCACCCATTCGGCGGCGTCGGGATCCGCCGGTTTCAATGTCAGGTCGGGACGAACCGTGGGGCCGAGTGCCCGCACGCGGTCCTTGATGTGACCGGGCCTCGGACCGTCTTCGGTCTGCTCGGCGTCGATAATATAGGGCGAGTTGACGCGGCGGGCGGCTTCTTCCCGGTGGAGGACCGCTTCGCCCTGATCGCCGACATCGGCGGCATCCTTGACAAGCCGCGACCAGTCGAGGCCGGTCCACCAGATGACGTCGCCGGTCTTGAGGTCATTTCCGGTCAATATTTTCATGCGACAACTCCCGCCATTTGAGCAAATTCCCGAAACTTGTCTTCGGCGTCGCCGTATCGCGCGACTTCTCCGACGACGAGCAATGCGGGGCTACGAATATCTTCGCGGCGGACAAGGTCGCCAAGGTCGGTCAGCAATGTCCGGAGCGCACGGAAATTATCGCGCGTACCATTTTCGAGCACAGCTACCGGAAGATCAGGTGCGGCGCCGTCGGCGATCAGCTTTTCGACAATCGCTTCGGCATTGGCCACGCCCATATAGATGACCAAGGTCCGGCCCTTGCCTGCCAGACCGGACCAGTTCTGGTCGGACAGGCCCTTGCACTGGCCAGCAACGAAGGAAACGGCGCTGGAGGCGTCACGGTGGGTTAGCGGCATCCGCGCCTGTGCGGCGCAGCCGAGCGCGGCGCTGATGCCGGGAACGACTTCCACAGCAACGCCCGCGGCGATGCAGTCGTCCGCCTCTTCGCCGCCGCGTCCGAAAATGAAGGGGTCACCGCCCTTGAGGCGAACGACCAGGTGGCCCTTGCCCGCTTCGCTTACGAGGATGTTGTTGATCTGGTCCTGGGACACGCTGTGCATGGACCGCTTCTTGGCCACCGAAATGCGGCGCGCTGCGGGTGAGGAAAGAGCGAGTATCTCGCGGCTGACCAGGCCGTCATGGACGATCACGTCGGCGGTCTCCAACAGTCTTGCGGCTTTCAGCGTCAGCAGATCGGGGTCACCGGGACCGGCGCCGACCAGATAGACTTTGCCCGCCTGTGCGGTTTTTTGTGAGATACTTTCCATGCAAGCGATATGCCTGCATCGACCGGATTGTTCAAAACAGAAGTTTTTGGGGACGCCTAAGCTAAGCTATTTTGCGTACGCCCGTCGCTTGTGGTCGACATTTCACTCGTCTTTGAGGCCGATGCCGATCGAGGCCTTGAGTTGCTCTGCTTCCAGGGAAACGACCGGATAGGCGCAATAATCGGCGGCATAATAAGCGCTGGGCCGGTGGTTGCCCGACAATCCGATCCCGCCAAAGGGCGCTTCCGATGAAGCGCCGACCGTCATCTTGTTCCAGTTCACGATACCGGCGCGGCTGTTGGACCAATATTGGTCATATTGCTGTGCGGTTCCGCCGATTAGCGCGGAAGATAGCCCGTAGCGGGTATTGTTCGCCTCGGCGATGGCTTCTTCGAAGTCGTTGACCCGGATGACCTGCAAAATCGGTCCGAACAATTCGATATCCGGCCGTTCGGGAAGATCGGTCACGTCGATGATGCCGGGGGTCAGGAAGGGGCGGCCTTCAATCGGTCGCGCCATATGTTTGATCGGCTTGCCACCATGGCTCATCAGGGCGAGAAAACTCTCGGTCAGGCCGTCCGCGGTTTCATTGTCGATCACCGGGCCCATGAAGGGGGCAGGGCTGGCGAAGGGTTCGTCGATGATCAGGCGATCGGCGATCCGCTTCACTTCGCGGACGATCCCGTCATAGATCGTGTCTTTGACGATCAGACGGCTCGCGGCCGAGCAACGCTGTCCCGCCGTCAGAAAAGCGGATTGTACAATCAGGATCGCGGCGCTGTGCGTGTCCTGGGTATCCCAGGCAATGATCGGATTGTTGCCACCCATTTCCAGCGCGAGAATCTTGTCGGGCCGGGACGCGAACTGGCGGTTGAGCGCGATTCCGGTGCGGGCCGATCCGGTGAACAAAACACCATCCAGATCGTCATTGGCGGTCAACTGCTTGCCGGTTTCCGGACCGCCGTGCAAAATATTGACCACGCCGGGCGGCATGCCGATCTTGGTGAAAGCATCGACGAGATACTGGCCGACCGCGGGTGTCTTCTCGGACGGTTTGAATATGATTGTGTTACCCGCAATCAGGGCTGGAACAATATGTCCATTGGGCAAATGGGCTGGAAAATTATAGGGGCCAAGCACGGCAAGTACGCCGTGCGGCTTGTGTCGCAAGGCCGCTCGCATATTGGGCTGGCTTGGCAATTGCCGTTGCGGAGTCCGCTCGGCAAAGGCTTTTACCGAAATATCGATTTTCTTGACCACTGAATCGACTTCGGTCCGGGATTCCCAGATCGGTTTGCCGGTTTCGCGTGAAATGAGTTCGGCTAGCTCGTCGCCATGGGAACGGATGCGATTTGCATAGCGCCGGACGACCTCGATGCGCTTGACGACCGCCATGGAGGCCCAGCCGGGCCATGCTTCGCGCGCCCGGGCAACCGCTGCATCCGCGTCTCCGCTGGTGCCGGTCCACAAAGTAGCTCCGGTGGCTGGTTCGGTCGATATCAGGTCGGTCAAAATTGCCTCGGTTTTCTAAGCTCATCTTGTTCAAAAGACGGGTATATGATCATTCTCCAAGATAGATCATAGCGCCAAAAAATCCAGAAGCCCCATGGTTAATATTTTTGCCATGCTCTTTTTACAAAATATTCTTATCATCCTTTGTGCAAGGCTTGACCCATATCTCGAATATCATTGATTTTTCCTGACAATGCAGACCAGTCATCCTGTTGTGCAATGTCGGTCCAGATCGCTTCGACTTCCTCGATATGCATCGAACAGGGGGAGGGTTTGCACCAATATTCGCTGACAGGCTCTCGGGAGCGCTCGCGATTGGCCATCAACGACTGAAAGTCCGAAAATTCGGATGCATTCTTGTCCGGTTTGGCGAGATTTGCGGCTCCGCCCCAGTCGAAGAAGAATTGATCAATCTCTATTGTCTTTTCCGCCAGTCCCTTTTCCGCGGCGACGACCAGATCGCGATCCGCTTCAAAGCCCTCGGACCGGACGCCAAGACGCCAGCAGAAATGTTCGGTAAAGGCTTTGCCATAGGCCTTGGGAAAGCCTTCAAGCGTTGCAACCAGCGGTTCGCTGTCCGAGATCAGGCGGAGAGCGCTGGCGAGTTGCGCGAGGTTCCAGTGCAGGGCTTCCGGTTGCCGGGCAAAGCAATATAATCCTTCATGGTCGAAATAGGCGGCGGTAAATCCGGGCTCCCAGTGAGGCGTGAAGCGCCAGGGGCCGTAATCGAAGCTTTCGCCGGTGATATTGATATTGTCCGTGTTGAGGACGCCGTGGACAAATCCTGCAGTCATGTAGGCACCCGCCAGCTTCGCGACTTCCTGTGCGACTTTTCCGAACAACTCCGCTGCCGGGTCGTCGGTCTGCGCCCCGCCATAATATTGTTCGAGACAATATTCGACGAGTTGCCGCATCAGCGCTTCATTCTTCTCATAAGCGATCCGCTGGAAGGTGCCGAACCGTATGTGACTGTGGCTCAACCGGGTCATCACCGCCGACCGGGTGGGAGAGGGCTCGTCGCCGCGGGATAATTTTTCTCCTGTCTCGACAACTGAAAAGGTCTTTGAAGTATAGACACCCAGAGCTTCGAGCATTTCGGTTGCCAGAATCTCGCGGACCGCGCCTTTCAGCGTCAGTCGACCGTCGCCGGATCTGCTCCACGGTGTGGTGCCGGATCCCTTGGTCGCCAGATCCATGAGACGTTGCTCGTGATCGCGAAGCTGTGCGAACAGAAACCCGCGGCCATCGCCGATGTCGGGATTGTAATTGCGAAACTGATGTCCGTGATAGCGGAGTGCCAGCGGAGGATCGAGATTGTCTGGCAGCGGCTCGAACCGGCCGAAATGGGATAGCCACTCCTGCTCGTCGAGCCTGTCCAGTCCAACGCTCTGGTCCCAGCGGTCATTTCTGAACCGCAGAATATGGTCGGGAAAATCGGCTGCGGCGACCGGATCGCCGATCTTTTCTCCCAATTTGGTGATCTGGACATCCGGCTGATAGACGCTCTTGCCGGGTTCGGATTGCGGTTTATATGGCATTTCCCTTCAGTGGCGGCTAATCGGTTTTGCAGCAAGCGGGAAGACGGGATCAAATTGGTATGAACCAGAAAAAATCTTATCAGGACCTTTACTGGGAGGCCGATGACGGGTTGAAACTGCATGCCTACGACTATCCGTCGGACAGCGGCAAAACCCCCGTTATCTGCGTACCCGGACTGACCCGAAATGCCCGTGATTTCCAGCATCTTGGCGCGGAGTTTCCCGGGTCACGCCGGATCATCATGCTCGACCTTCGCGGTCGCGGGATGAGCGAATATTCCAAGGACAGCAGCACCTATAACCCCAAGCAATATGTTTCCGATATCATCATGTTGATGGACGAGCTGAAAATAGAGAAGGCGATTTTTTTCGGTACTTCGCTGGGTGGCGTCGTGACCATGGTCATGGCCAAAATGCATCCGGAGCGGGTGGCTGGCGCGTTGCTGAACGATATCGGCCCCGAGCTTGACCAGCGGGGTCTCGACCGGATTGCCTCCCACGTAGGGCAGGGACGCAGCTTTGACACATGGGCCCATGCCGCACGCGACATGGCGGAAAACAACGGGGACATTTTCCCCGACTTCACCCTGAAGGACTGGATCGCCTTCGCCAAGAAACTCTACCAGATGAACAGCTCTGGCCGGATCAAGCTGGACTATGACATGAAAATTGCCGAACCGTTTGACAGCAAGGGCGGCGGTAGCGGTGCATTGTGGAATGCACTGGAGAATATGAAGGATATTCCAACGCTTATATTGCGCGGAGAACTGTCAGACCTGTTCAGCGAGCGGGTTGCCGGGCAGATGCTCGAGAAACTGGACAAGGGCGAACTGGTCACGGTCCCCCGCGTGGGCCACGCTCCGACGCTCGAGGAACCCGCCTCGCTTGACGCGATCCATCAATTGCTCCACCGCATAGACTGAATATTTGTCAGCTAGCCGAACATGAAAATGACATGAAACCTGCAAAGATCCTGCATCTCCACAGCACGTTCAATCTGGGCGGCAAGGAAGCGCGCGCCGTCAGATTGATGAACCATTTCGGTGCCGCTGCCGAACATGTGATATTGTCGGCAGAGTCCGAGAGTCTGTCCGCTCGCGATGCGATCGATGCCGGGATAAAGGTCGAGTTTCCCAAGGATGCGCCCTCGCTGGCGGGGAAGCCGTCGCTGAAGCGTTACCGTGAATTTGTCAGCTATTTCCGGCAGTTTGATCTGATCCTGTCCTATAATTGGGGCTCGATGGACGGCGTGATGGCGCGAACCATATTCTCGCGTGTCGGCGGCTTGCCTCCGCTGATCCATCATGAAGACGGATTTAACGAGGACGAGCAACAGAAGCTCAACTGGAAGCGAAACTGGTTCCGCAAATTTGCTCTGGGTGACGCGCGCGCGCTTGTCGTGCCGTCGGAACAACTGGCAGCGATCGCAAGGGATGTCTGGAAACAGCCCGAACAGAAAATCCAGCGTATTCCCAACGGCATCAATGTGAAGCGCTTTGCCAAAAAACCCCAGCGCGGTGCCTTGCCGGGTTTCATCAAGCGCGACGGAGAAGTGGTCGTCGGTACGGTGGCCGGGCTGCGCGCGATCAAGAATCTGCCACGTCTGGTGCGAGCCTGTGCCGCGGCGGGCGACAATGTCCGGCTGGTGATCGTCGGTGAAGGGCCGGAGAAGGAAGCGATTCTGGCCGAGGCCAGGCGTGTAGGACTTGATGATCGCTTGCTGATGCCGGGCTTTATGGCCGATCCGGCGCGCTATATCGGCCTGTTTGATGTGTTTGCGCTGTCATCGGATAGCGAACAATTCCCGATTTCGCTGATCGAGGCGATGGCCGCCGGTTTGCCGGTTGCTGCGACCGATGTCGGTGATATAAAATCGATGGTCTCGCAGGCCAATCAGGGATTTATCAAACCGCTTGCCGATGAGGCAAAATTTCAGGAGTCGCTGACGACTCTGGTCCAGCATCAGCAATTGCGCGAGGACCTGGGCATGCAGAACCAGCTCAAGGCGGAGGCCGAGTATAACGAGAGCAAGATGCTGGGGCGCTACGGACTGCTTTACGGCCATGCACTTGGACGCGCTGAATTTGGCGCGGTTAAATAACGCAATTCATAACAGAGTTTTTGCGAGCATTTTTGTCTGCCGCCGTCTATATCGACTTGGGGAAAATAGGAGATTTCATTGTTCAAAGGCTTAAAACCCATCCAGTATAACGGTCAGGAAGTATGGCCTTTGATCGAGGGTGGAAAAGGCGTCGCAGCCACCAATCACGCCAGTTCGGGAGCCTGGGCGGCTGCCGGCGGCATCGGCACTGTCTCCGCAGTCAATGCGGACAGCTATGACGAACATGGCAATGTCATCCCGCAAATCTATCACGGCCGGAAACGCGAAGAGCGGCACCAGGAACTGATCGAATATGCGATCGACGGTGCTGTCACGCAGGTCAAGCAGGCCTATGAAATTTCCGAAGGCAGGGGCGCGATCAACATCAACGTCCTGTGGGAAATGGGCGGCGCGCAGCAGGTCCTCGAAGGCGTGCTGGAGCAGACCAAAGGCATGGTCGCGGGCGTTACCTGCGGTGCGGGCATGCCCTACAAATTGTCCGAAATTGCCGAGCAATATGGTGTCAATTATCTGCCGATAATCAGCTCTGCCCGCGCCTTTCGCGCGCTGTGGAAGCGGGCCTATAAAAAGGTCCCGGATTTGATGGCGGCAGTGGTCTACGAAGACCCTTGGCTGGCGGGTGGCCATAACGGCCTGTCCAATGCGGAAGATCCGCGAAAGCCGGAAGATCCCTATCCACGGGTCAAGGACCTGCGCGAGACGATGCGTGCCGAAGGAATCCCGGATAGCGTGCCGATCATCATGGCCGGCGGCGTCTGGCACTTGCGGGACTGGCAGGACTGGATCGACAGCGACGAGCTCGGCCAGATTGCCTTTCAGTTCGGCACCCGGCCCCTGCTGACCAAGGAAAGCCCGATTCCGCAAAGCTGGAAGAGCGAGCTGACCAAGATCAAGGAAGGCGATATCCTGCTGCACAAATTCTCGCCGACCGGCTTCTACAGTTCCGCGGTCCGCAACGAATTTCTCCGCAGCCTGGAATCGCGGTCTGAACGCCAGATCCCCTATTCGACCGAAAAGGCCGGCGAACATACCCATCAGCTGGATGTCGGGATCAAGGGCAAGAATTTCTGGGTCACGCGTAACGATCTGCTGCGCGCGCGCGAATGGGACGGGCTCGGCTTTACCATGGCGATGAAGACACCGGACAACACGCTGATATTTGCAACGCCGGAAGAGTCGAAAATGATCCGCAAGGATCAGGCCGACTGCATGGGTTGCCTTTCGCACTGCGGTTTTTCCGCGTGGAAGGATCATGACAATTTCAGCACCGGACGGCTCGCCGATCCGCGCAGTTTCTGTATCCAGAAAAGCCTGCAGGAAATCGTCCACGGCGCACCGGTCGAGGAACATCTGATGTTTGCCGGGCATGGCGCGTATAATTTCGGTACCGATCCATTCTACTCCAACGGCTTCGTGCCGACGGTGCAGCAGCTGGTGGATCGCATTCTTACCGGCGACTGAGGTGGAAATCCGGCTTGATGATTTGAGCGGCCGGCAGGTTCAGGACCTGCTGGCCGCGCATCTCGCCGGAATGCAGGAAAATTCGCCGCCCGAGAGCGTCTATGCGCTCGATCTTTCGGGCTTGCTGGCACCTAGTGTTTCCGTCTGGACCGCATGGGACAGCGAAGAGTTGATGGGCATTGGCGCGCTCAAGCAGCTTTCGTCATCAACCGGCGAGATCAAGTCGATGCGCACCGATGTCAGGCATCTGCGCAAGGGCGTTGGCCTCGCTCTCCTTGACCATATCATCGCTGTAGCAAGGGAACGCGGTTATCGGCGCCTGAGTCTCGAGACCGGTTCCGGCGCAGAATTTGAACCGGCGCTGACCCTGTATCGCAAGCGTGGGTTTGCCAAT
>TARA_R110001599_G_scaffold61708_5_pt1 | contig 13867 bp, 11 predicted proteins | sample TARA_R110001599 | Tara Oceans TARA_R110001599 (sample SAMEA4398360) | marine metagenome | biome: Polar Biome; feature: [MES] marine water layer (ENVO:01000295) within the mesopelagic zone...; material: water (ENVO:00002006), including particulate matter (ENVO:01000060) such as...... | reverse complement strand
CATGATTAGCAATGTACACAGCAACGCTATTGCTGTTATTTGGCACGGCCTTTTCGGCCATTTTGAGTTCGCTATACAAATTCAACGCTTGTGCTTTTAAGCTGGCACTATCGCCTGCATTCACCGCCGCCGACAGCAGCAGCGCAACACAGCAAACGGCGTACTTTAGAATGCTAAGCGATGGAATTTTCACAAATGACACCAAACCAATTTCAGTACTTTAAGCGACTAGCGCAGGCTATGTTGGCGCTGCACTCCCTTATCGATATGATCCTTCAACTTAGTGATAGCAAAAGCCGCGCCAACGAATTGTATTTTTCGAGTTCTGACGAATTGCTTTAGCGTTTTCAGGGTATAGACTGGCTTTCTGTGCACGAGGACACAAAAATATTAAAGGCAGGGGCGTTTATTCTGAGTCGAAAATTAGGTCTTATTAAAGATTAGATTTTGAATGCACCATATTCACACAAAGGGAAATAGGTATTAACCGCAATACTGCACCACAACAAAGCAACGCCACGCAGCAAGCCAAAACAAGACTAGGCATCGCGCGAAAGGAGGGCCACTAGCGCCCCAAACTCCACATTAGACACATCAACAATATAAATGAAATTCCCTGCCAGACCCGCAGTGGATTACGAGTTAACAAGGGCTGAAAGCTATCCTTGCTGTAGACCGGATTCGGATGCTGAAGATCATGTACAAATTCAGCAATATCGTTATAGCGCAGCTCTGGGCTAATACTTAAGGCTCGGGCCAAGGCGGCGTCTAGCCAAAGCGGAACGTGCGGGTTGTAATGACACGCAGAGATATACTCAAGCCGCGTAAACGCGGCTGTTGTAGTACAATTTTCTAAACGCCCCTGATATGGCTTATGCGCTGTTAACATTTCAAACACAATTGCCGCCAGCGAAAACTGATCGGCGCGGGCTCCAGGCCGTCGACCAAGTACATGCTCAGGCGCCGAGTATTGTGCAGTCCCCAACACACGATCACGAACTATTGGTACGGCAATCTCGGCCAACCCGGCAACATAGCAGGAGCCAAAATCTATAATTTTGACCTGACCACTATCGCCCACCAATATATTATCCGGCTTAACATCCTGATGGATCGTGTCGCGCCGATGCATTGCTTGCAAACCCTTCGCAGCAGGCAAAATAATATCCAACATCTGCTGGGTAGACGGCAAGGGATTCTCGAGCATCCACTGACCGAGAGTCCTGCCCGGCTCGAACGCCGATAAATAATATAAACAGCTTGGCAACATCGGCGGATCAATAACCGCTATGACGTTTTCACTTTGAATACGGCGCCCTACCCAACTCTCCAAAATGAAGCGTTCGATATACGCAGGGTCGTCATTGAAATTGGCAGAGGGCGTCTTCATCACATAATGCCGATCTGCTGTGGCATCATAAACTTTATAAAGCTGGCTGCGCGGGCTGGCGTGTATTTCATCCTCAATCACCAATCCGTCAACGACCATGCCTACCGATAACGGCGGCGGAAATGACAATGCGGTTAATTTCCGATAAACATCGCCAGCGTCTTCCAACGGTAAGGCGTCTACTCGCAATAACTGGCAACTAAGATTGTCATCACTACCCGCAGCCAATGCGTCATCAATCATCCGCTGACAAGCCATGTCGAGATCATCACCCGCCTCGCCAATGATTGCCTGCAAGTGAGCACTGCTCAACACATCATGAATACCATCGGTGCTGAGTAAAAAAATATCCGCCAGCGCCACATCTGCAGCGCGATAGTCGACATCTAAATTAATATCCAAGCCCATTGCACGGGTTAGGTACGACTTACCTCGACTGATAGGCATGGCGTGATCACGCGTCAATTGCTCAAGGCAACCTTCGCGCAATCGATATATTCGGCTATCACCGACATGAAATAGGTGAGCAGTTTGAGATTTAAAGATCGCAATACTCAGGGTTGAGATATAACCCTTTTCTGCTTGCAAATAATTTTGACCCTGACCATATAGCCAGCGATTAAGTGCGTTCAAAACTTGTTGCGCCGAACGCTTAACCGACCAAGAATCAGGGGTAGAAAAATAGTCACTCAAAAACCCGGTTACACAGGTTTCTGCTGCTTCCTTGCCCGCCTCCGCAGCCGACACGCCATCCGCGATTACGGCAACCGCACCCTTGGTCGTTAACTGTTCATCTTTGGGAACGCATATCCCTAAACTGTCTTCGTTAACGGACTTTTGCCCAGCGCTGCTGCGCTGAGCAATAGCCAAACTCAAACCACCATCAAAGTGCATGAATCATTCCCAAGGCCGATGTCACAGAGGCATTTCTGTATCGCTCAGGTACTTTAACTTACTTCTATGAGTGCAACACTACCATCATCGTTTACTTCAGCAGTGTGACCCTGAGGCTCTTCCATAAACTGAACAGCAATAAAGATAAAAGCCGCGCAAGCCGCAATAACAAGGAAAAAGTTCGATGCGCTAACAAAGGACAGTACAGTCAAAAATATTACCGCACCAACATTGCCGTAAGCTCCTGTCATACCTGCGATTTGCCCAGTCATACTGCGTTTAACCAAAGGCACTATTGCAAATACCGCGCCTTCACCCGCCTGCACAAAGAAGGAGCAGCACATGGTCGCAACCACAGCAACCCAGATAGTCCAGCTTGAATCGATAGTGCTTAGCACCATATAACCCGCAGCCAAACCAGCGATTAATATAGAGAGCGATTTACGGCGACCAAACTTATCCGACAAGTAACCACCGCCAGGTCGGGCTACCAAGTTCATAAAGGCAAAACCAGACGCCAACATACCCGCAGCAACCGCAGTGAGCTCAAACGTTTCCATAAAGAACAGTGGCAACATTGAGACCACCGCCAACTCTGAACCAAAGGTTACAAAGTACGCCACATTCAGAATGGCAACCTGCTTAAACTTGTACTGCTGCATTTCTGGTATCGCGACATTATTCAAAACATCGCTATTTACCCGCAAGATCTGGCTAATCTGGACCACAAACAATATCGCCAAGACCACATACAGCGCCATTGATGCCGTCCCGTTTAACATCCCCAAATTCGCTGGCGACAATTTCCAGGTCAATGTTGCAAGCGCCAAATACATGGGCACACACATAACAATATAAAACACCAAGTCACGCTTACTGCTTACAACCAAGCCACCAGATTTCTTGGGCTTAAAATAAGTTGAACCCTTCGGGGTATTACGAGCGCGCCAGTAGAAGAATACACCATATAGCGAAGCCACCACGCCAGTCGAGGCGATCGCGTAACGCCAACCATCTGGGCCACCAAAGTAAAGCGCCAACGTTGGCAGGGCCATCGCTGCCGCAGCGGAACCGAAGTTACCCCAGCCGCCGTAAACGCCTTCCGCCAAACCAACTTGCCGAGCAGGGAACCACTCGCCCACTAAACGGATGCCGATAACAAAACCAGCACCAATAAAGCCCATCAAAAATCGCAACATGGCAATAGCTTCATAACTATTGGCAAACGCGAACGCCACACAAACTATGCCGCCACAGACGAGAAGTGCGCTGTAAACAATCCGCGGACCGAAACGATCGACCAGCATCCCGATCACTACGCGAGCAGGAATCGTCAAGGCCACGTTCAAAATCATGAGCGCTTTAACTTGTTGATTCGTCAGATCAAAGGCTTCTTTAATCGACGACAACATCGGCGCAAAGTTAAACCACACAACAAAGCTTAGAAAGAACGCAAACCAGCTGAGGTGAAGCAATCGAATTTTTTCTTGCTTGAGATCAAGCACATTTAAAGTCGAGGAAGACATTAATAGCTCCGTTATGGCCATTTAAAGGTATTGCAACGGAACAGCAAGGCCTATGCCAAACACACGCCCATATTTTGGGCGCAAACCCTAAGCCATTGTATGTTATGAGTTATTTTTTATTCAGCAGACCCGAAAGGACTTCATTGCATTGTTTTGGCGCAACTCTATGGCCACCACCCCCTCGATAACCCGCACCAATATATGACATAACGCCCCAGCAAATCCCGCAAAGCGATTATCAAACACCGCAAATTACGCACTATTTTGGCGCTCAGCTTTGCAATATTCTTTTAAAATCAATGCCTTAATATGCAGTAAAAACGATGGCACAGCTCTTGCTAAATCTAAGCAGTATCCACATGCAGCACAGGCCGCCCAGACAGCCAACGCGCTAAGCCAAAAGTATTAAAGGAAGTAACCATGCCTGACAAACAACGCTTACTTATTATTGGGAATGGCCCCGTCGGCCACCAATTCATTGAGTCTATTATTGAAAGCGGCCAAGGCGGGCAGTTCGATATCACAGTTATAGGCGAAGAGCCTCGACCTGCATATGATCGCGTCCACCTCACCGCGTGGTTTGAAACCCGCGAAGCTGCGTCATTGAACATGGTCAAAGACGGCTTTTACAGCGACAACAATATTACCGCGCTAACCCACGAAAAAGTCATCAGCATTGACCGCACCGCACAAACGGTTAGCACGGACAAAGGAGTAGAATACGGCTACGACAAATTAATTTTGGCCACCGGCTCCTTCCCATTTGTACCGCCAGTACCTGGCCACGATCGTAAAAACTGCTTTGTTTACCGAACAATTGAAGATTTAGAAGCCATTACCGCTGCGGCCGCAACAGCCAAGGTTGGCGCCGTTGTCGGCGGTGGTTTACTGGGGCTTGAAGCAGCCAAAGCCATTATGGACCTGGGTTTAAAAACCCATGTTATTGAATTTGCCCCGCGTCTAATGGCCGTGCAAGTCGATGAAGGTGGCGGCGCCCTGCTGCGCAGAAAAATCGAAGACCTCGGCGTGTCGGTGCACACGCAAAAAAACACCCAGCAAATTATTGATGGCGACGACTGTGTGCACAAACTGCAGTTTGCCGACGGCGCCGAGCTAGAAACCGATATTCTGGTCTTTTCTGCCGGAATTCGCCCCCAGGATGCCTTGGCTAGACAGTGCGAACTCGACGTAGGCGAGCGCGGCGGCATCGTTATCGACAACGCCTGCCGCACTTCTGATCCCGCTATCTATGCTATTGGCGAATGCGCCTTATGGGGCGGTCGCATCTACGGCTTGATCGCACCGGGCTGGGATATGGCGCGCGTCGCCGCAGATCATGTATTAGGTGGTATCGAAGAAAAGGCCTTTACAGGCGCCGACATGAGTACAAAGCTCAAGTTGATGGGCGTAGATGTTGCCTCTATCGGCGATGCCCACGCCAGCACCCCCGGCGCAAAGTGCTACACTTTTATTGACGAAAAAGCCGAAGTTTACAAAAAAATCGTGGTCAGCAGTGACGGTCAACACCTACTGGGTTCGGTACTCATCGGGGAAGCCAGCGACTACGGAACACTACTTCAATTTGCACTCAATAAAATTACGCTCCCCGAGCAACCCGAGAGCATGATACTGCCAAGCTTAGACGGCAGCGCAGGTGCTGGTTTGGGTGTAGATGCCCTGCCCGACGTTGCCCAAATTTGCTCATGCAATAATGTTAGCAAGGGCGACTTATGCGCTGCAGTACAAGGCGGCGCAATGACTGTTGGCGACCTAAAAGCCTGCACTAAAGCAGCCACGACCTGCGGCGGCTGTACCGCACTGGTCGGCCAAGTGCTAAACGCAGAGCTGACCAAGATGGGCGTTGAAGTTAACACCGATCTTTGCGAACACTTCCCCTACACTCGCCAAGAAATCTTTCACTTGGTCAAAGTCGGGCATATTAAGACCTTTGATGAGCTATTAGAGAAACACGGAAGTGGCCACGGCTGCGAGATTTGCAAACCCACCGCAGCATCGATCCTAGCGTCCTGCTGGAATGACTATATTCTTGAGCCCAGTCTTGCTGGCCTGCAAGACACCAACGACCGCTACCTTGCAAACATGCAGAAAAACGGCACCTACTCCGTTGTACCCCGCATGGCGGGCGGCGAAGTCACCCCAGACGGACTCATTGCGGTAGGTCAAGTCGCCAAAAAATACGATCTCTACACTAAAATTACCGGTGGCCAACGCGTGGACTTGTTTGGTGCCACCCTCGACCAATTACCCAAGATATGGACCGAGCTCATTGCCGCTGGCTTTGAGTCTGGCCATGCCTACGGCAAGTCTTTACGGACCGTGAAATCGTGCGTGGGCTCCACGTGGTGTCGCTACGGCGTGCAGGACAGCGTCGGGCAAGCCATTGACCTAGAAAACCGCTACAAGGGTCTACGCTCACCGCACAAGCTAAAAATGGCAGTGTCGGGCTGTACCCGCGAATGCGCAGAGGCGCAAAGTAAAGATGTCGGTGTTATCGCAACCGAAAAGGGCTGGAATCTCTACCTTTGCGGTAACGGTGGCATGAAGCCCCGTCACGCAGATTTGTTTGCCTCAGACATCGACACCGACACCATGCTGAAGTACATAGATCGCTTCCTCATGTTCTACGTGCGCACCGCCGACCGCTTGCAACGCACCTCGGTCTGGATGGAAAACCTCGAAGGCGGCTTAGATTACCTGCGTCAGGTCATCATTGACGACTCCCTAGGAATCTGCGGCGAACTTGAAGCGGAAATGAACCATGTTGTCGACACTTACCAATGTGAGTGGAAAACCACCGTTGAAAACCCAGAGAAAGTAAAACAGTTCCGCAGCTTTGTGAATGCCGACAGCAGCGACAAGGAAATCGTATTTATTCAAGAACGCGGCCAGATTCGTCCAGCCACCGATGCAGAAAAACTGGCTGACAGCGACCTAATTGCCGTCGCCTAAGCTTAGACCAATGCTGAATCGCGACATTCAATATCCGCGATTCAATACGCCTTATTAGAGGAGCACTTTATGCCTTGGACCACTGTTTGCCATCTTGACGACATATTACCCAATGCCGGCGTAGCGGCATTGGTTGACGAAACCCAGGTTGCTATCTTTCGGGTAGACAACAAAGTCTACGCACTGGCGAACAAGGACCCTTTTAGCAACGCCAACGTGCTTTCGCGTGGCATAGTCGGCAGTTTAAAAGGCACACTTGTCGTGGCTTCGCCAATCTACAAACAGCATTTTAGCCTCGAAGCGGGTAACTGCCTCGAAGACCAATCCGTTTCAATTCCCTGCTACCAAGTCCGCACCGAAGGCGACTTGGTTCAAGTTCAAATTTAACCGCTAAATCGCCATTCAGTCGATCTAGCGTCAATAGGTAGTCTCCCCCCCTCGTCGGTTACCACCCCGGTAGTAGCCGACCTTTTTCTACCTTTGGCAATAACACCCCACACAGTTTATAATCTGCCCAGTTTTCAATCCTAACCACTCTCTTAAATGGAAGCCCGTCATGAGCTACACGCAAATCCCGGCCGGTAAAGACCTGCCTAACGACATCTTCGTTGCCATCGAAATTCCTGCTAACAGCAGCCCAATCAAGTATGAAATTGACAAAGACTATGACGCGCTGATGGTCGACCGTTTCATGGCCACGCCAATGTTCTACCCAGCAAACTATGGCTACATCCCCAACACATTGTCTGAAGATGGCGACGCTCTGGATGTACTGGTTGTAACTCCCTACCCTGTTGTTCCTGGCTCAGTAATTCGTGCTCGCCCCATCGGCATTTTGAACATGAGCGATGAAGCAGGTAAAGATGCAAAGCTATTAGCCGTTCCCCACGACAAGCTTTCTGTGCTGTACAAAGATGTGAAAGAACCTTCAGATCTTCCACCTTTGCTCATTCAACAAATTGAACATTTCTTTGAGAATTACAAAGATCTCGAAAAAGGCAAATGGGTAAAAATTGATGGCTGGGCAGGCAGCGAAGAAGCACGCGCAGAAGTCATGAAAGCGGCAGCAGCGTACAAAGGCTAGATGCCAAACGGGGCCGCTTTAAGGCCCCACTCCCCTTCTTTCATAAAAATTTATTTCCGAAATTAATTTCACTTTTCGATTCAAATACCGCGCATGCGAAACAAAAGGCTCGCATCGAGTTAATTTCGTGGATTAAAAGATAAAAAAAAGGGGCACGCAGCCCCATCCTTGTGCATTTCGCACGCTCAATTCAATACTAGAAATCAACCAACTTGGGGCATCGCCTTCAATAAGCGCTGATACAACTTCGAATTTTTATGAATCGACTTGTGTTTGGAATAGGCCTCAACCGCCTTATGCCAAGCGTCATCACTACCGTGGGCATTCAAAGAAAAACTGGTGCACACTGTTTTCTTCTCCACTTTAGACGCTACGCCAACCTGAAAAATAGGCGTTAAATTTCCGCTCTTTTCAGTTTTGAGTAAATAGCTAATTCCGCGTACCGTACCGTCGCTTTTAAAACAACGATCTTCTTTCGTTTCCTCAAGATAACGACGTTGCTCAGCTTCGAGCGCCTGGTCACGCATCTTCGCCTGTTTTTCAACTTCGCTTTTCAACTTTCCTTCCAGTCGCGTACCGCCATTCTTTAGCGAGAAATATTCCTGGTACAACTTCCCTGCTACGGTACGGCGTACTCTAAAGCCGTAAAACGCCTTATTATCTAATAGTTTAACGCTCACAAGCACCTCCCTTTAATAGTTGTGCGACCTCTATATCTTGTAATATAACAGATGCACTCTAATATTACTGAGCCTAATAAGCTGCAGCGTTAGACTTCATCGTTGATATATTGATCCATGTTTAATGCTGGCAAATCGACAGATAAAACACCCACCTGCTTTGCTGGCACTCCTGCAACCGTAGAATGTGGCGCAACGCTGTTAAGCACTACACTTCCTGCGGCAATTTTAGCCCCTTCGCCAACAACAATATTACCAAGCAATTTCGCACCCGCGCTGATTAACACACCATCGCGAATTTGAGGGTGTCGAGGTCCGGGACCACTACCACAACCACCCAAGGTTACCGAATGCAACATAGAAACGTTGTTACCAACGACCGCCGTTTCACCAATGACCAAACCAGTAGCATGATCTACCATTACCCCGCAGCCAATTACTGCCGCCGGATGAATATCTACATCGAATACACTAGCGATCCGATTTTGCAAAAATAGTGCCAGCGATACTCTTTTCTGAACCCACAACCAATGCGCGATGCGATAAGCCTGAATTGCCTGGAAACCCTTAAAATACAAAAATGGCATCCCATAGTGATCACAAGCCGGGTCGCGATCAAAGTGCGCGCGAATATCCATCGCCGCTGAGCTAACAATCGTTGGATCACTCAAAAAGGCTTCACTGAACACATCGCGAATCAACATCGCAGGAACTGAATCACAGCCGAGTTTAGCCGCAATATGAAAACTTAATGCATCGGCAAAACTGTCGTGGTTCAAAATACTGGCATGATAAAAACTTGCAAGTATCGGCTCGTTACGGCCGTACTCCCGCGCCTCGCTTGTCATCGCAAGCCACAAATCATTCACTGCAGCACTCATACATCAACCTTATTCATTAATCCCGCAATATACTCCGGCGGATAACAAGACACCGGTACCGAGACATAGCGTGCGTAGAGCTTTGTAAACTCACGCAGCACGCTCTCTCGCAAACATAAATCCGACACAACACTTAATACCTCATATAACAAACTTGGGCTCGCGAGCAATTCACACTTTGCAGCTAAAGGCGCATAACTTAGATGCCAGCGCTCCGGCGCTATCCCTCCACGATCCTCACCGTAGGGCCGAAAAAAACCATGGCCTCCACCATTGCGAAACTGCAGGTCTAACCATTGATGCATGGGGCCAAAGACACCCGAGTCCGCAACCTCGTCAGGGGTTAACTGCACGGCGTAATCAGCGCCGACCGCAGCGGCATCATAGACGTCAATGTCACTCCCCCAGTGGTGTCGTGACGCGCCGGGTAGTGCCGACCATCGCATAATCGCGTTAATCAGTTCGGATTCAGATAAGGTATTTATGTCTAGCTGCGCACCAGCGCTGTCTAATACCGCCCGCGCACCACTTGCCTTGGCATTCCAAATCACTAACTGGCGATCAAAACTTCGGTAACCACTGACTAGGCGCAAATCAAAACCTGCTTTTGCAGCATCGGCGCGCAGCGCGGATAAAGGTGCAACAATGGCCCGATGCACCGGTATGCCGCCAATCAGTTCATTAGCGGAATCATCGCGCCCTAAAACCAAATCAGTACTTACTGTTGTATCTATCATGGGCGCATACTATTCAAGCGGTTTAAGGTATTGAAGCTTCATGGCATCATACTAACGCCAAACGAACTGACTTGAAATTCTGGAGTAGGAATACGTGAACGAGTCCGCTGGACACGAAAAGAAAATCGCCCTCGCCCTAGGCAGTGGCTCGGCGCGCGGCATGGCCCACATCGGCGTCATTCAGCGGCTTAGCGAGCTGGGCATTCGTCCTGACATCCTCTGTGGCACCTCCGTTGGCGCTATTATTGCCGCCTGCTACCTCACCGGAAAACTTGATCATTTTGAACACTGGATCCAGTCCCTAAGCACAACCCAAGTACTGCACTATATGAGTGTGAGCCTTGGCGCGACCGGCGGCGTAGCCCAGGCAACGCGGCTCATCGAGTTTTTTGCCCGCGAGTACGGCAACCCCAACATCGAAGATTTAGATCTACCTTTTGCCGCCGTCGCCACCGACTTAGTTCGCGGCCGTGAAGTATGGTTACAACGCGGCCCGCTATGGGACGCCGTACGCGCTTCCATGGCGATCCCTGGCATATTATCACCGGTACCGTTTCGCAACTCATGGCTAGTTGACGGCGGCTTGGTAAATCCCGTACCCGTATCGGTATGTCGCGCCTTAGGCGCTGACATTATTATTGGCGTTGACCTCAACAGCGACCTCGTTGGCCGCCAAAAAGTCATTAGCAACGCCAAGGCAGCAAAAGCCGAGGAAATTGCCGAGGAGGAGGAAGCCGAAGAAGAGCTGCCAATTTTAGAAGACGAGAATGAAGATGAAGGCGAGGACCCCTTCCTCGGCGCCGCCTTTAGCCGCTTTGCAGCCTCAGTAAAAGAGGCTGCCAGCAATTTCCGCACTAGCGATGAAGACAAAAAGCCTGAGCCGCCCGGTACAATCGCGGTAATGATGAGCGCCATCAATATTATGCAGGATCGGATCACCCGCAGCCGACTTGCCGGCGAACCTGCCGACATCATGCTGTGGCCGCGACTTGGACATATTGGCTTAATGGAGTTTAGTAGCGCTGCCGAGGCAATTCAGGAAGGCCGCGATGCGGTCGATAGAATGCTGCCAGCAATTCGCCACGCATTTAAAAGTGAAGGCGACAATCGGCTGATTGAGCCCGTTGATGCGCCGCTACCAAGATCACCGCTTTAGTCGCGCACAGCTCAGGCATTTAACCATCGAAATTAAATACTATGCATGAACTTTGTCACATCAAGGAAATTGCCGACCCCGGCTCCAAAGGCTTTAAATTTGCTGAACAAAGCATTTTTGCAGTCCACCTCCGGGGCGAGATTTACGTGTATCGCAATAGCTGCCCCCACTTGGGCATTGAGCTAAATTGGCAGGAAGATCAGTTTTTAGACTACGACGATTCCCTAATTCAATGCACAACGCACGGCGCCTTATTTATCATTGAAAATGGCCACTGCGTAGCGGGGCCGTGCATGGGCAAAGCGCTCGAGCCAATCCCCTTTCACCTTACCAACGGTATGATCGTGCTGCGCACACTAGATTAAATTTCGACCGTTAGTGGCGCAGTTAACACCATTTGCTCTAGCGTAATCTCCGCCCTGTAGGCAATGACCTCCAAACCAGTGCCAAATGCAGCTTGCAAGGTCCTCGTATAAACAGGATCAATATGCGCGGCAGGCATCACCCGCTGAATCCCTTCATGCAGCACAGCAAACAACAGTACAACCCGCGCACCTTGGCGGCGCAATTCGAGCAAATCCTCAATATGCCGACTCGCACGCTTACTCACCGCATCAGGAAACGCCCCGAGACCACCGCCGCAGTCCAGCGTTACCGACTTTACTTCTACATAGCATTCAGGCAATTCACCCGCGGCAGGCGCGTAAAAATCAATACGACTCCCCGAGGGGAGCTTTTTCTCCCGCTGCCAGTTCGGATACGCCGCCAAGGCAGCAATGCCGCCCGCTTGAAGTGCTTCGTCGACCAAGTCATTGGCAAGCGCGGAGTGAATACACACATTCGCGCCAGTAGCTGTTTCCAACAACTCCCACGTCATACTGTATTTCCGTTTGGGATTTGCGCTTACCGACATCCACACCCGACTGCCCGGCACATCACAACCGGTCATGGCTCCAGTATTGGGACAGTGCACCGTCACCTCTTCACCACTGCCTAAAACTACATCAGCGAGAAAACGTTTGTATCGCCGAAGTAAAATCCCACCTTGTAGCTCGCCTTGCCAATACACTTACACCACCCTTACCCAATCAAAACTAGCGTTAACCCGTGCCATTGCCTAGCTCTCAGCACTGAGCAAACGCCAGTGCGCCGGCTAAACATGGTATCGTAGTCACTACAATTATTCGGTACGAGCTTAAAACGATTACATGATAAAGAAAACTCTCATCACCCTTGGCATCGTCGTAACGCTTGTCGTCATCACCGTCAGCATCGTCTTAGTTCAACCGCAATTATTACGCGGGCTTATTAACAGCGGCGCCCAACGCTTTGCGGGCTTAGAGATCAATATCGGCGACATACGCTCCCAGCTAAATCCACTACGATTTGAAGTCGACGGCCTTGAAATCCACAATCCCGAATGGCCTCGGCCCGCGCTGCTCAGCCTAGCCAATATTAGCGTAGCACTCACCGAGAATCCCTTTGGCGACAAACCGTTTTGGACGCTAAAAGCGGAGTCATTAAATATTCGCCTCGAACAAAATGAGGCTGGTGAATTTAACTGGATAAGCCCGAAACTACTCGCGAATAGCAAGCCCAGCCCAGAGCCAGACGCCAGCCCTGCAATGCCTACACTTCCCGGCGACTTCAATTTTAACCAGATTAGTATCAATAAAGTTAATTTGCTATGGCGCGACAAAGCCGGTACCGAGCGTAGCGTCTACCTGCCGAAGGTCAGCGGTGAACGCGTCGACGCTGGCAATGGCGACTTTTATATTGGGCTCGACTATCAAGAGCAGCACTTTGAACTGAAAAGCGACATTACACTGTTCGATCCAAACAGCGGCCTACTGGGCTATTCCTTGGCACTCACGCATCAGGATTTTGACTTTAACAGCGAGGGTAAGCTGGTTCTTACACCCAAACTGTCGGGCAGTGAATTCAGCTTTAACCTCGATCTACGCAGCGCAGAAAATTTGGCAGCGCTAGCCAACACCGAGATACCAGACATACCCAGCATAAAACTTTCGAGCAAACTGCTCCTTAACCCGAATTACGAATTCACCGACATCATTCTAAAACTCAACGACCAGGAAGTGCGCGGTGCCATAAGCATCGATGCGAACACATCTGCGGTTCGCGGTGACCTTAAAGCCAAATCATTTAACATTGACAAGCTCACTCCAAGTCCAGCCACCGAAGCTCCCCAACAAATTCTGGCAAACAGCAAGGATAACGACAAAGACATTACCGAGAGCCCCATAGATTGGACCTGGCTAGACACCACCCAAGTCGCCCTCAAGCTAAACGTGGGCAGCCTCAATGCCGCAGGCTGGCAATTGCAAGAACTCAGCAGCGATATCTTTATAAAAGATGACATCCAGCTTAAGCTTGCCGCCACGAGCATAACTGAATTAGCCAGTGGCCGAGAAATTTCTAATTTCAACGCTGACATTAACGCAAAGCCCCTCGCCAAAATCACCAACTCAGCTGATCTCGCGGTTAATGTAAACATCAGCCAGCAGGGTTTAAACGCTGCAATTAAAGGA
>TARA_R110001599_G_scaffold97946_4_pt1 | contig 13878 bp, 15 predicted proteins | sample TARA_R110001599 | Tara Oceans TARA_R110001599 (sample SAMEA4398360) | marine metagenome | biome: Polar Biome; feature: [MES] marine water layer (ENVO:01000295) within the mesopelagic zone...; material: water (ENVO:00002006), including particulate matter (ENVO:01000060) such as...... | reverse complement strand
CCGGGGGGGGGGGAGCGTGACCTGCAGATGGACAAGGTGCAACAGAAATTTCGGGCTGTTTTCGTTAATGAGAAGGGGTCGAGATCTTTTGTCGAATGCGCAGTCCTCTCTCGAACTCAGTCAAGGGGCGCTTGCGGCGCATAAGGCACCAGAGAAACTGTTTACCCGCGCAGCGCCTGTCCTCATGCGATACGAAGCCCCGAGCTAGGCGGTGAAATCTAAAAAGTTACTTATATATCACTAATTCTAGGGGAGGGGGGAGAGATGCATTTCGATCTTGTTGATATGAAACTGTTTATACATGTTGCAGAAGCGTCAAGCCTCAGTGGTGGGGCACGTCGAGCCCATATCTCTACCGCAGCAGCCAGCACCAGAATCAAGTTGTTCGAAGGACAGGTTGGAGTTCGACTGTTTTACCGTGGAAGTAAAGGAGTCGAGTTGACGCCTCTAGGTGAACGCATGCTAATCCATGCTAGATCGCTGATGAAACAAGTGGATAATATAAAAAATGATTTTTCTGGCTGTCTCAAAAACGAAATAGGGCACATCAGGGTTTTTGCGAACAGTACAGCTGCGACAGGTTTCATCCCCGATGTTCTTCGGGAGTTCCTTATATTGCGACCAGGCACAACAATAGATCTTCAGGAGCGGTCCACCCATGATATTTTGCGATCGGTTTTAACAGGAGAGGCTGACATAGGAGTGACGGCAGGCGATATTGATGAAATTAAAGGTCTTGAGGTCATGCCTTTCGCAGTTGATAAAATGGTTGCAGTGGTTCCAGAAAACCACGAGCTCACAGCAGAGAGTGCTGTTGCTTTCAAGAAAACATTAGCATACCAACATATAAGCTTTCACCAAGGGAGTACTCTTTTAAGATTCTTAGAAGAGAGAGCTTTAGAGATAGGTGAGACCCTACCCTTAAGGGTTCAAGTTTATAGCTGTGATTCAGCATGTCGCATGGTTGGTAGTGGAGTTGGAATTGCTGTACTACCTGAATCAAGTGTTATCCGCTATCAGGGAGACCATGATTTTCAAATTATTCCTATTGAAGATTCTTGGGCAGTTCGACAACGATTTATTGCAGTTCGTGAAATAGAGCTTTTGTCACCCTCTGCAAAGGCACTTATAGACAAGATATTTGAATTCCATCGTTGAAGGGGCAGTCCGCCCAGATTTTTTGAAGTGGTTCCCGAAATCTGTAGTTGTCAACTAATTCTGGACACCCTGATAGGTGGTTTCGATGCCATTTCCCTTTCGTAAACGGTCGCTCATGCTTTGCCGCATGTTATTTTTTTGCCAGCGACCTGTAATCCTGGATTCAAACTCGCGTATTGGCTGCGCTATCCGAGTGAGCGATCAGACCAGGCGGCAGTTGACTTTGAGCAATGGCCAACTGTATGGCACTACACACCAGCTCAGCAAGCATGGACGGGGCTATGAACCAGCCGACTATCTTGCGTGAAAACAAGTCCAATACCACGGCCAGGTACAACCAGCCACTGCGGGTTCGAAGTAGAGTAAGAAGCAGGGCGTAGTCGGTACTATTTTTAGCCTCTTTCCCTTCAGGTCGGCGGAAGTGCTTTCGCATCAAGGGCTTTATAGATACTCGGTACTTTCGTGCCAACCAGTGGGCGAGTCGCCAGAACACAATGCCATCAATCTTCTTATACGTCATCGCGGTGTAGTTATTGAATTGATAAAACGTGGCCCAGCCCGTCAAGCGGCGGTTTAGGCGGTCTACCATGTCGATCCGATTCTCGCTGTGATTGCCGGACAGCTCCTTCACCAACGTGGCGGCGAAGTTTCTGGCCTTATCGCGGGGGATAGATGTGACGGGGCGCATAGTGCCCCTAGGCCCCCGTATCCGGATGATCCGGTGCCCAAGCAATCATTGACGTGTGTGATATGGGTCTTTTCCATATTCAGGGTCAGTAAAGGTCATCTTCCAAGAACCGGCGGCATTCTTCACGGATGGCGTCGGCTTGCGCTTTGTTTCCCTTGACTGTTAAGACGAAATCATCAGCATAACGGCAATAGGCCACCGGCGGTCTTCACGCAGGGCAACAGGTCGTTGCAGCTGAATACTGGCGTTCCAGCACAAGCGATCCTTGCGGGCTTTCTTGCTCAGGTAGCGTTGTTCCAACCACTGATCAAACTCATTGAGCATGATGTTCGAAAGTAGTGGTGATAGTACGCCCCCTTGAGGCACGCCGTCATGGGCCGAGTGGAACAGCCCCTTGTCGACATGCCCGGCCTTAATGAATCGCCATAACAGCGCTAGGAAACGGCCGTCCCGAATCCGTTTGCGGACACACCGCATCAGCTTTCTGTGATGAACCGTATCGAAGTAGCTCGCGAGATCACCTTCGATGACCCAGCGACCCCTCGCTTCTCCACTGTCCGTCAACTGAAGTTTCACGGTTCGGATAGCATGGTGCACACTGCGTTCCGGCCGGAAACCATAGGAAAGGCGATGGAAATCGCTTTCTCAGATAGGCTCCATGGCCATCAGCATCGCACGTTGCACAATCCTGTCGCGCAGGGTCGGTATCCCCAGCGGGCGTTGTTTGCCGCTGGATTTTGGAATATAGATGCGACGTGCTGGCTGAGGCTGATAGCTGCCGTCCAGCAGTTCAGTACGAATTCCCTCCAGATACTGACTGAAATTCTGCTCGAATGCTCGTCGATCTACCTTGTCGATACCAGCGGTTTTGGCTCCTGACGACGCCAATGTTCTGAACGCCGCTTCCTGGAGCCAGTCACGCCGTGCAACCAGCTTCAAGAGCCGATCGAACCATCGGTTCGGGTCTTCTGTTGACCAGATTGCCAGCTTGCTTTGCATTTCCCTGATTATCAAAGGTCTTCACTGAAGTGGGTCAGGGAATCCGTGGAGCAAGCCACTTGAACTGCCTCCCTTCGCCATGTGGTGGGCTTTCCCCACCTCGGACTACTACGGAGGCTCCGCCAGCTTGTCGGGCGTCGGGGACGCACTCCCTTGGCGTTCCGAGCAAGCCTTCCCTCGTTCACATGCTGGACTCAAGCATACGGAGGAGGTTGCCGATCGCAGTCTGTACCCTTGCATACTGCAAGTTGGCGCACCTGCCACGAGTTAGCTGCGCACCGCTCGTGACTCCGCCGGTGACGGACTACTAATCCACCATCGGCAGCAGCAGGCCCTACCTGTACCCGTTGCCGAGGATACGCACCTCCTGTCAAGCCGTGTAGGAGGTGGCGACTTGTTCAGCCCACAGACGCGGATGAATCGGTTCGTGCTCCTCAACCTTTCCGTACTCTCAGCCTGCTGCTCGGAGGTCAGCGGCTTACCTATCCCGGAGTGCCCCAGCTGCTCGGCCTCATACTGCTGTAACCAGCGCCGAACGGCCGTTTCACCAATATTAAGACACGGCATACCTGAGGAACACTCAGGCCCTGATCGTTTATCATTTTACAACTTCCAGCTTGAAGCTGTCATCGAATGTTTTGCGTTTATCCGTCATAGAAAACTCCTCAATAGATGTATTTTCCACCTATCGAGGAGTCCGGGGAAATCAAACCACTACACTCATCTAAGGGTCGGGGCGGCGAGATGATGGACTGTGGGGTGATTCAAAAGCTCAAAGCGTTGCATGATGACGGCCAGGGCCTGTCTATCCACGTCATCGGCCAGGAGCTGGGTATTTAGAGCAACACCGTGTGCGAGCACCTACGCCAGGACGTAGTCACGCCCGAGAACCGAGAGCGCGAGAAGAAGCTCGATGGCCTCACCGATGCTGCGCACCTTCCCTCGGCTGAGCAGCGTGAAGGTTGCTCGCAAGCTGCGCGAGATGATGATCGGCGGCGATCCACGCAGGGCATACTTCGGGGTCTTCGTGCTCTCCTTTTCGTGCCTGTCCTACGCCGGCGTCAACATCGCGCCGCTAGGCACCGCCACCTCATTTACCTGCACGACGAGGGGTTCCACTATTTCGGCGGCTTGCCCGAGGAGTGCTCCCTGCGAACAGTACCTGGGCCAGCTTAGTTATCGCAAAGTATGTCTTTCATGTGCAAGGTGTAGATCGCCATGATGAACGCCTCAGACGGTGAGCCAGTGGTCGCCGATGCGTCGAGCACGGCCGTCTCGTTCCAGCTTGAGCAGATGGGCCTCTGCCGAGTGCTCGGCGATGCCATGTCGCTCCTCTGGAACGTCGTCATAGACATGGCGTGTCAGGGCCCGGAGCGTTGCCGGTTCGTGGCGAGCCAGAGCCTGAAACACTTTGTGCTCCCGAGCCAGGCGGTGGGTGATAAGAAAATCGATGGCCGAGTGAGGCTGGCCGATCAGGAAGCCATGGCCGGGCGCAATATGGTCGATCGATTCTTCCAGCAGAGCGTGCAACGCATCCAGATAAGCAGCCATGTCGCCGTCCGGCGGATTAATCACCACAGTGGAGCCCTGCATGACTTGATCGCCAGAGAACAGCAGCCGCTCACGCAGCAACAGGTAGCAGAGATGGTTAGAGGCGTGCCCCGGTGTGTGCAGCACCCGAAGCGTTCCAGCAGCGGTCTTGATGTGCCCACCATGGCATGGTACCAAGTCTGGGGAGAAACCCGTGTCCTGACTGGCGAACGGCGGAGACGGCATGCCCAGTACCTGTGCCCCAGTGTTCGCCTTGAGAGCTGCCGCCCCCTCCGAGTGATCGCGATGTGTATGGGTGACCAAGATCTTGGTGATCTGCCCACCGGTAACTGCTAGCAGGCGCTCGAGATGCTCGGGCGACAAGGGGCCAGGATCGATCACCGCCCAGTCGCCTTCCTCCCCCAGCAGGTAGCTGTTGGTCCCAGAACCTGTCATGACCCCGGGGTTCGGTGCAGTGAGCCGGACGACACCCGGAGCCAGAGTCACCGGCTCCCCGGGCAGGATCTCGGCGCGTGCTGTACCACGGCGTTCGCTGTCGAGCTTCCGCACCTCAACATAGGCAGGAGCATCAGGCTCCACTAGCCAACGCTTTCCGCCCTTATGGGCTGGCCACGAGCGGCTTGGTCGAGGCGCCGGAGGATTAGCATGAGCGTGATACAATAGGGCTTCGACGTTTTTGAAGTTGGCTAAGTAGCGCAGGGTGCGCATGGTGGGGTGACCGAGAAGCCGACGACCTGCGCGATGTTCAATCAACGCCTCGCCAGGAGCGAGCCAGGCATGGCCGATGATCTCGGAGCCGTCCGGTTCAACCTGCTGGCCTTCGGGCGACCGGGCCACGAAGAAGCGGGTGTCGAAACGGCGCGGCGCTCCCTTGCGAGTGATCCAATGCCCCACGTAGGCCAGTCGGTCTAGCGGCAAGGTCAATCCATGCTGTCTGCACAGCTCGAGAATACCCTGCTCGCCTGCCAGCAGGGCGGTTCGGCCCAGAATCAGCGCAAGGTGATCCGTACCGGGTATTCGTCCCCACTCATCCACAGCCAGCAGCAGCCCGGCCTCCTCGAAGCACTCGCGCAGAGAAGCAATCATGTAGTCGGCGCCACCCTCGTCGAGACTCAGGGTTCGGCTGATCGCCGCGTCGTCGAACCCTGCCAGGTGGTCACGGGCCTGGCCATCGAGGTCATCCACAGCACCGCCGGGGAAGACGAAATAGCCGGGGAAAAAAACTGCCTCCCAGGTGCGTTGTAACAGCAGGACTTCCAAGCCCGTCTCGCCATCTCGTACCATTGCTAGGGTAGCCGCAGGGCGAATCTTCATCAGATGCTCCTCGTACTCGTCTTCATGCGGCTGGCCGAAGTAGCAGGATCACCTCGCTCTTATCGCTATTTTCAGGGTATCACGGCCAGCCGTGATTACTACAGCCCCAGCCTTGTCCAATATGAAGTGAGTCTGGAGGAGCGGATTGATTCCAGCATGAAATGAGTCTGAAGCTAACTCGTGGTGTGTCCATGATGGGGAATGAAAACCATCATGACGCTCGACGACTTGAAGACGGTGGCCCATGAACCGTCCCGGGATTCCCGGAGGCTCCAAACCTTGAGAGGATGGAGCTATGAGCAAATCAAATCGATATTCCCCTGAAGTTCGCCAGCGGGCAGTACGTATGGTCTTCGACCACGAGGCAGATTATTCCTCCCAGTGGGCAGCCCTCGGCGCCATTGCCCCCAAAACCGGCTGTACGCCTGAAACACTGCGCAGTTGGGTTCGCCAGGCCGAGCGTGACTCAGGGCGTCGGGAAGGCACTACGACCTCCGAGCGTGAACGGATCAAGGCGCTAGAGCGTGAAAACCGAGAGTTGAAGCAAGCCAACGAGATCCTACGAAAGGCCTCTGCGTATTTTGCCCAGGCGGAGCTCGACCGCCGCGGGAAGTGATGATCAACTTTATCGAAGATTACCGAGCGTTATACGGGGTCGAGCCGATCTGCCGTGTCCTGCCGATCGCCCCGTCGACGTACTATGAGCATCGTGCCCGCGCACGCGAGCCGAACCGAGCGCCTCCCCGCCATCAACGTGAACGCTTGCTACGGGCCGAAATTCAGCGCGTCTGGGAAGAGAACTTCGGTGTCTACGGCATCCGTAAAGTCTGGCGTCAACTACACCGAGAAGGCACACCGGCGGCTCGCTGCACCGTCGCTCGCCTGATGCGCCAAATGGGGCTGCGTGGTGTGATACGTGGTAAGCCGGTGCGTACGACTGTCTCTGACCCTAACAAAGCCTGTCCGGCGGATTTGGTCAAGCGGCAGTTTCAGCCAGCTCAGCCGAACGCACTGTGGGTATCAGATTTTACCTACGTTGCCACATGGAAGGGCTTTGTTTATGTCGCCTTCGTCATTGATGCGTTTGCTCGCCGAATCATCGGCTGGCGAGTTTCCAGCACACCTCGAACCGATATGGTGTTGGATGCGCTTGAACAGGCGCTTCATGAGCGCCCTCAGCGACCTGAGGGTAATCTTATTCACCACAGCGACAGAGGCGTTCAATACGTCTCGATTCGCTACACGGAGCGCTTGGCAGATGTAGGCATTGAGCCCTCTGTCGGAAGCGTGGGCGATTCGTACGACAATGCAATGGCTGAAACCGTGATAGGGCTTTTCAAGACAGAAGTGATTCGCCGACGCGGACCATGGCGGCACCTGGAAACGGTTGAGTTTGCAACGCTGGAGTGGGTCGACTGGTTCAATCACCGGCGGTTACTGGAGCCAATTGGCCACATGCCACCGGCAGAGCGAGAAGCCATGTATTATGAGCAACAGAGTCAGGCTAATAAGGCGGCTTGACTCAAACTAACGGGTCTCCGAGAAAGCCGGTACGGTTCAACCACAATCGTCCTGGCTTTCCTGAAGGGCAGCTTTTCGTCAAACCTGGCCCTGCCATGGGCGGTAACGACACCTTTAAAATCACCATTGAAGGGGTCTCCGGCCACGCGGCCATGCCGCATTTGGCGCTCGATCCTATTTATGTGGGGGCCTCTCTCGTTCAACATCTACAAGGGCTTGTCGGTCGCCATAAATCACCGCTGGAAGCTGGCGTGATTACCGTGGCGGCCTTTCATGCTGGCGACGCCGCCAATGTAATTCCTGGCCAAGCAGAGCTGTTAGTGAATATTCGCAGCGACCGAGAGAGCTCCCGCGCCGCGCTGGTCGGCAAGCTGGAACAAGTCGTTAACGGAGTTTGCACCGCCCACGGCGCTCGTTTCCAGTTAGAACATCAACACCAAATTCCTCCGCTGGAGAACGATACCGCTTGGTCGGAACGCGTGTTGGCCATTGCCATCGAACAAGGCGTCAGCGCTGATATTCAGCAACTGGACTACATGCCCACCATGGGCGCTGAAGATTTTGCGTTCTACCTGCAGGAAGTACCAGGGTGTTTCTTCTTTGTGGGTAACGGCGACAGTGCCTACCTGCATAACGAACGCTACGACTTTAACGATGCCATTCTGCCCACTGCGGGCGGCATGTTTGTGGCCCTTGCCACATCGCTACTTAAACGCGACTAACAGCACTAGCTGCCACGTTGAGTGGCATAAAAACGTTTAACAACAAGGTCTTTTTTTAAGGAAACTGCCATGCAAGGTGTGCTCGCATCTATCGAGCGGGTAGGCAATAAGCTGCCTCATCCGTTTATCCTGTTCTCCGTTCTGGCCGCGCTTGTGGTGGTCATTTCAGCCATCTTAGCCACGCTTGGCGTCTCGTCGATTAATCCACAGACCGAGGCAGAAGTAACCGTTCGAAGTCTGCTCTCAGCGGATGGCATCGAGTTTATGCTGACCAGCGTGGTCAGCAACTTCGTAAACTTCCCGCCGCTTGGGCTAATTCTGGTAGTGATGTTTGGTATCGGGCTCGCCGATAAAGTGGGCCTGATGTCTACACTGATGCAGGTGAGCGTTGCGAAGGCACCGCCCTCTCTGCTCACGTTCTGCGTATTTATGGCGGGCATTTGCGGCAGCATCGCCTCCGATGCCAACTACCTCATTCTGATCCCGCTGGCCGCCATGGTGTACTACTCGGTCGGCAGGCACCCAGTGGCCGGGGCCGCCGCCGCTTACGCAGCCGCCGGGGCAGGGTTTGATGCCAGCCTATTCATTACCGTGGGCGATGCGCTGTTTGCAGGCATTACAACGGATGCCGCTCGTTTGGTGAACCCCGACGCTTACATCTCGCCGGTGGATAACTACTACTTTGTGGCCTGCTCAGTGTTTGTACTAGCAGCCGTCGGCACACTGCTGGTCGATAAAGTGGTGGAGCCACGGCTGCAGCGGACGCTACCTATGGGTAAAGACTTCAAAACAGATGTGGTGAAGCCTACGCTCACGGATGCCGAAAAGCGCGGTTTAAAGCGCGTTGGATTAGCGACACTGGCCTATATTGCCCTGGTGCTCCTTGTGGTGGTGCCCGAAGCCTCACCGCTGCGCAACGAAGAAGGTGGCTTAATCCCTTCACCTTTCCTGCGTTCGCTCGTACCTCTGATGTTTATCTACTTCGTGACCATTGGTTTGGTGTACGGTATTACCATGGGCAAGATTACCAGCAGTCGGGACGTGCCCCAGCGCATGGCTGAGTCTGCGAGCGATCTTGCGCCTACCCTGGTGCTGTTTTTCGCGATCTCGCAGTTTATTGCCTACTTCCGCTGGTCGGAACTGGGCCAGTTTATCGCCATTGAAGGCTCCAACATTCTGCAAAGCACCGGGTTTACAGGGCTGCCCCTCGTCGGCGCGTTTATCGCCATGAGTGCGGTGCTGAATGTCTTTATGACCAGCGGCTCGGCTCAATGGGCACTGATGGCCCCAGTGTTTGTGCCTATGCTGATGATGATCGACTTCGACCCGGCCTTCGTGCTGGCGATGTTTCGTATTGGGGATTCCAGCACCAACATTATCTCCCCCATGAGCCCCTACTTCTCAGTGGCACTGGTTTATATGCAGCGCTACAAACCCGATATGGGCTTGGGTTCCTTGATCGCCACCATGCTGCCACTCGCCGTAGGCTTCCTGCTAGCCTGGTCAGCATTTCTAATGTTCTGGCTAATGATGGGTTGGCCCATCGGCCCTGGCGTTTACATGATGGCGAACTAACGTTACTGCATCGCCATCATTAACTTCCAAAGATAGTCGGCAGCGGGCGAAAGCCTTCTGCCGACTCGTCGTACCAAGTTGCCCTGACTACTGGACGCCATGGGGTGATCAATCGGAATAGCCCTTAACAAACCCGCCTCAATCTCGCTGCGCGCAGCGGCAGCCGTCATAAACGACACGCCAATGCTAGCGCTCGCCATACGACGCGAAACAGAGTGCAAATTACAGCGGTAGGCAGGTGTGGCGGGCTGTCCCGCCGCGCCAAATAGCGAGTTTACAAACTGCTGAGAGCCAGACACATCGGGCAAAAATATCAGCTTATGGTGTAGCAGCTCCGCCACACTCACGCGCTCATGCCCGGCCAATGCATGGCAAGGGGCTACTAGCGCGCACAGCGGCCCCCGCTCAAAAGAGTGCACCACCAAGCGCGGGTCAGAAATCGGGCCGTAGGTAATGGCAATATCCACCTCATCGTTGGCCACCATTTCATGGGGTTCACGGGGGTAGTAAATGCCTGTTTTTATGTCAATGAGCACATCCGGGTAGTGCTCATTGACTCGCTTCATCACATAATTGATAAAGCTATCCACAAAGCCATCACCCACAGAGACCACCACCTTTCCGGCCTGCAAGTTACGCAGCCGAGACAGCGTATCGCCCAGCTCAGAATTCAGCCGCCGCTGAGCCAAAAAACCATCTACCACCAACTGCCCTGCCTCAGTAAGCATGACATGCCGCCCCTGACGCTCCAAAAGCGCCATGCCCAGCGTCTGCTCCAAGGATCGGATCTGGCGGCTAACCACCGACGGGTTGGTATGCAAATGTTCAGCCGCCGCACGAATACCGCCACAGCTGCTGACCTCTAATAAGTAGAAGGCACGTTTATCCAGTAGGGTCATTGATCGCTCATCAAGGGTATAATGCACAGTATGCGTGCTAACTAATAAATGGCAGACATCGTACCGGGTGTTCGCCCAGGATGGCTACAGTCATAGCTGCTTGTAGAGATATCAACCCGCCTTATTCTTGAGGGCTCTGATCGGACGGTCTGAAGCGGCTAGCTGGTGGCTTCTCTCCTTAGGATCGGTATCTGCGCCGTGAAAGTCCGCTGAGTTATACCAAAACCCAATTTTTTGTCGCTTTTTATAATCTTAAGGAATCAATCGTAACCACCAAAGCAGCCGGGAGCACCGGCTGCCGCTGCGGTCGCTCTATGCTTGGTGCTGTGATGGTTTCGCTGGAGCATCAGCTCAGCACGGTTAACTTCAGCAGCGTCGGCCACCACTTGTCGACAGCATGGCTTGAGGCGTTCGGTCCTAGACCAATGGCGTCATCCCGCGCATCGCTGCATCACAAGGGTACGTATCTGGCTGGCCAGCGAGTGACGTCGATCAACCAGGTTATCTTCGAGCGCGGTTAAAACGCCGCTGCTGTCGAGGGCTTCACGCAGCAGCAGAGAGCCGCTGCCACTGGTGGTACGGTGGCCGCTCAGTTCTACACGGGCAGAGCCGTTGCAGGAGGGCGACCAGGGAGATATGCTTTCAGCCATAACGAGAGATCCTCTTGAGTAGTGTCCTGCCATGAACACCTTGATTCTAAAAGAGAAATCACTCGCCACCTTCTTTTTTAGATCGGTCTCATGAATAAGCCGAGTTCATCGCGGTCACCAGTAGTGCTATCAAACACACAATGACCCGGTGGCAAATCGGTGTGAAACTAAATGGTAAACCTAAACGACACGACGACGCTCTCTTGCTTTCGCAACGTCTCTCGGCGCCGCGTGATGAGAAGCACTTCAAGTAGGTCGATATCTATAGTGCCTCTCCCCTTCTTTTTTGGGCAGTGTGCAGTAGTCAAAACCATACCAATGAAGCTAAATTAGTTAAATAGCATAAAAAATCGCGGCTATTCAACCTATTGGTAATATGGCACAACTGCTAGCTTTAGCTGTATATACATATAGTTGACGCTAGTGAGATTACCATGTCCAAATTAACAGAAAACCAAGTAATTATTCTGGCCCCTAATGAGGGCGCCATCAAAAGTGTAAATAAAAACTATGTTGCATATGATAGAAATAAAATTACAAACTCTGCAATTGAAAAAATCATCAAATATCTTGCTGCCAGCCTTAACAGTATTACCGAAGAAGAATATGGTGTCGCCATCAACTATGAAACCATATTTTTCAGTACAGAAAATCCTTTTGATAAAGATGGTGCTGTTTTCTTTTTAGACACTTTTAAAGATTCAAAAACCGATCTTGAAATCATAGAAAAATCACGCACACTAGCGTTATTTATTATTCAACAGCTTCTTCCTAATGACGACCTTTTCAGTCAAAATCTTGATCTATCTTGGTTAAGCAAAGAACAACTTATATCACTAGAAGAACGCCGAAATGCGTTTCTGTCAAAATGGAAAAATGCAAAAATATCCGATGGCTTTAGTTTAATCGACACAATTGAAAAAGAATCACTTCTTTACGTTAACTCTGACTTTATTACGCTCGACGATGAGAAAAAAACAAACATATCGATCGAAGGCATTGGCCTTCCTGATGGTTTCTCAAGAACCCAAAACTGGATAGAGCTTCGCGTCATTGAAGACAGTCTGCAACAAGCAGGTGACGTAAGACATTTCACCGTCACCCATCCGGATGACATTAAAGTATTTTTAGAAGCCAGTTATCAAGAATCTTATGTCCGCTTTAAAGCAAAAAAGATCACGCAAAAAATGAAGCAAAAACCTTCCTATACATTGACAGAACTGAAAGTGGACAACTCATTAACAGAAATGGAACAGTTCACGCTTACCGGTGAAAGCGAAGAAATATTGAACACGCACAACTAAGATTTCTTTAGTTCAGCAAAGAGCCCGCAAGCTAGCACGACTACAGACAGTTCGTGACTGTTGCGTATCGTTCCCTCCGGGGCTCTTTTAAAGCTAATGCCGACGTATTCTTGGCGTCGATCAAGCACATTATCGACGATAATCGGAAATGGATCCAGCTGAAACGTGTTAACGTTTTGTTCTTGATAAAAGCTATTTGATTTCAGCATATCCTCGAGTTCTTCGGGCGCGTTTTTAGAGGCAATCTGTATATTTTTCTTAGGCACATTAAACAAAGCAAACACCTGCATAAAAAAGGTACCGTGGCGCTGATGGCTCATTAGTAACTGCCGATTTTTACTGATCAAAAAAGGCAACTCACTCAAACTGATACCAGAATTTAAGCTAACCACATCACCTTCTTCTAGTTTAGTCACATGCTCAATAAGACGGCGCCAGGCCTTTTCGCCTACTTGACGTAATAAAATATTGGGATGGTACGCCCCACTTACCCAAGTCTCGCTTTCCCCTTTTACTTTAAATCGCATATGTGATTCGGCTACGCGAACGATGTTTGCAATGACTTGAGTATCTTCAGGACTAAGATTTACGCGAGTCCCTGCACGCTCGTAGCTCATGCCCAGCCCTACAAACCGTAGCACTTTCCATAACACCATAAAATTTAAACGAGTGTAACGAACGGAAATATCGGTTTTTTCAAGCGCCGGAATTTCAATACGCGACAATGTCTTGGTGTTTAAAACACCGTCAATTTTTCTTGCACGCTCGTGACGTACGGGTGTGAGTTGATCTGCCCAATCAGTCAGTACATGACTGTAATTTAAAGATCCAGTACGCGGATGACGATGTCCCAACAATCTCGCCGTGGCCATACCGCTGCGTCGCGATACATGACTGTAGTGGCCCAACACCTGCTGACGTATGAACTGTGGATCAAGGTGACCGCTTATTGATTCTGTCAGCGGTGTTTGTATCCCAAATAATGAAGGCGCTAAGGTGTTATAAAACGCGTGCCTGCAATGGTGCAGCGTCATTCCCCTGCTCGACGTCCCTTTGCGCAGTAACTGAATCAACACCGGGCTTACCTGTGCTGCCCAGTGAACAAGCTTGACTTGGCTTTCGTAAAGTTCTCCCAATAAAGGACGCTTTGAATCGTTACCCGCCAGCGAGTGAAAGCGACTTAACACGTGATCGATGAGATCCTCTTCGACGGGATCTAGTGCAAAAAGTAGTGGCACTGCACGGCGGCTGGCGACGCTTTTAAGCTTGCGTTGCGCGTTATCCCGCACCAGTACCCAACGGATTCCGTGATGCTCACACCAGTCATTGCGCTGTAGCCCTATCGCTTCTTGCGCACGCAGCCCAAATCGAAATGTCAGTAGCAGCACGAATCCTAAAAGCAAAAATTTCTCATCGTGTTGGCTTTGCCATTTTGATTGCAAAGCGGACTGACACAGGAGGTATTCACTTTCTATCAACATCCCAGCGCGAACGCTG
>TARA_R110001599_G_scaffold2534_2_pt1 | contig 13880 bp, 14 predicted proteins | sample TARA_R110001599 | Tara Oceans TARA_R110001599 (sample SAMEA4398360) | marine metagenome | biome: Polar Biome; feature: [MES] marine water layer (ENVO:01000295) within the mesopelagic zone...; material: water (ENVO:00002006), including particulate matter (ENVO:01000060) such as...... | reverse complement strand
CGCTGGGTAACGGTGATGACACGCCCAAGTTTTCTGCTGCTGTGCTATTGGGCATTGCCTATGCCATCACCATCGGCTCCATGGCCACATTGATCGGGCAGCCACCGATGGCGCTAATGCGCGCCTATATGGAAGACACCCACGGGCTTAGTATCGGATTTGGCCATTGGATGCTGGTGGGTGTGCCGTTCTCATTCACCATGCTGATATTGGCTTGGCTGGTTCTCAACAAGTTGGTGTTCCGCTCCGAAGTTGCGAACATCCAGGGTGGCCGGGCGATGATCGAGACAGAGCTCAGCGCGATGGGCCGACTGTCGCCTGAAGAGTCGCGTGTACTAATGGTCTTTGCAGGGGCAGTGTTCTGCTGGGTCTTCGTGCCGTTAATTGCGAGAATTCCTGTTGTGCAGAGTGCACTGCCTTGGTTGACTAACATTAACGACACCAGTGTGGCGATCCTCGCGGCGATTCTGATGTTTGTGGTTCCTGCCTCTAAAGGAAAAGGGGCGTTGCTGGCGTGGTCGGCCACCCGCGACGTGCCTTGGGGGGTACTGATTCTATTTGGCGGTGGCTTAACACTTTCAGCTCAGTTTACCGCCACTGGTTTGAGTGCCTGGGTTGGCGAGAGCGTCTCGGGACTGTCAGGCCTACCGCCAATTTTGATCCTAGCCATCACTGCTATCGTCATTATCCTATTGACCGAGCTCACCAGTAACACGGCGACCGCGGCTGCCTTCTTCCCCATTATGGGTTCTATAGCAGTGGGGCTGGGTATTGAACCTTTCTTGATGACCATCGTGGTTACTTTTGCCGTGAGCTGCGCCTTTATGTTGCCGGTGGCAACACCTTCCAATGCGGTGGCTTTTGCAACGGGAGATCTTCCGATTAAGAGCATGATCCGTGCAGGTATCTGGCTCAATGTTATCGGCTTACTGGTGATCATGGTCGCGCTCTATACCATTGTTCCTCTGGTATTCGACGTCTCTTTCTAAAACGAGGCTGTCAACGTCATTGGCAGCGATTCGGATTTGACGCTAGTAAAGATCCGTCCTATTTTGTTCGTAATACAAATTAATGTTCGCAATAAGAACAAAGGGGTTTTCCATGTCTCAGCCTTGCATAATTTGCGTCGCCATTACCGGCAGCCTGCCACGCAAAGAGAACAACCCAGCCGTGCCCATCACGGTTGAAGAGCAGATTGAAAGCACTCAGGCGGCGTTCGAGGCGGGGGCTACCATTGCTCACTGCCACGTGCGTAACGATGACCAAACGCCTTCTTCTGACCCAGAGAAGTTTGGCCGTCTGGTGGAAGGACTGAAGAAACACTGTACCGGCATGATTATTCAGCTCTCAACCGGCGGGCGTTCTGGCGCTGGTGAGGCTCGCGGCGGGATGCTACCGCTGAAACCTGATATGGCCAGCCTCTCGGTGGGCTCCAATAACTTCCCCAATCGTGTTTACGAGAATCCGCCGCAATTGGTGGAGTGGCTCGCCGATGAGATGCTTAAGTACGGCGTAAAGCCTGAAATCGAAGCGTTTGATTTGTCGCATATCCACCAAGCGGTGAATCTTTCAAAGCAAGGCAAGCTAAATACGCCGCTCTACGTGCAGTTTGTCATGGGGGTTAAAAACTCCATGCCAGCGGACAAGCCCACTTTTGATTTTTATATTGAAACGCTCAAGCGCCTGGCGCCGGATGCGCAGTGGTGCGGTGCGGGTATTGGTGCCAATCAATACCTGCTTAATGAGTGGTCTATCGCCGCTGGTGGTCACACCCGTACCGGGCTAGAAGATAACGTGCGACTGGATAGCAAAACGCTGGCGCCTTCTAATGCGGCGTTGGTCGAGCGCACCGTCGCTCTATGCGAAAAGTACCAGCGGCCGGTGGCTACCTGGCAACAGGCGCGTGAGATGCTTGGGCTATAAATAATATAAAACCGACAATTAAACCGCAGGAGTTAAGTTATGACCGATGTCACTGTCGTGGGTGATGCACCTGAAATCGACGAGATTAAGCGTGTTGTGCAACTATATGTTGATGGCTTTCAAGGCAGTAGAGAAAAGCTGGAAGAAGCGTTCCATAAGGATGCGTGGATTTTTGCTTTGGACGCTGATGGTGCGTTAGCGACTGATCTGATCAGCGATCGTTTCGAGCGTTGGTCTGATAGTCACCGTGCAGTGAAGAGTCGCTTTATTGCGGTGACCCAGGCCGGGGAAGTCGCCAGCATGTTGCTAGGCTTTGACAATAGCGAAAACCTTGCGGATTCCTGGGTCGATGTTATTGCCCTGGTGAAGGTCGATGACGCTTGGAAAATTACCAATAAAACGGCCGCTCATAGCACGCGTGCGGCGTGGGCAAAGCCAAAATATTAACGGCCTTGCTGGTATGCCGCGGCCGTTAAGGTTGCAGTGACGCTAGGCTAAATAGGCCAACGCGCCGGTTGTCATCGCCTCAATGCCGGTTCGCAAGGTCACGTCGTTGCCTGGGAAGTAGTAGGGCGAATGAGGCATTTCAAGATGGCGCATTTTCTGCGAGACGCTTTCCCCTGGCGTCTTCGCCCATCGCTCGGCGGCCGTCGCCCCGATAAACCAGTACGCGTAGGGAATATCTTCGCCACCAAAACCGCCTGCTTCAGCATTGCCGAAAAACGGGAAATCCTCGCTACCATTGAGGCGTGGCATGGCATAGAGGTTGGCATCGCCAAAGTGCTTCGCGTGGGCGCTGCGAACATGCTCTACCGCCATTGTGTCGTTATGCAGGGCGATAGTCTCATTTAGCACTCGGAATTCCGGCAGTTTGGGCGAACGGCCCGCTTCGCATTCTGCGCGGATGATTCGCTCAATAGACGTCACGACTTGGCGATGCAGTGCATCATCAAAGCTACGGATATTAATCTCAAGCTCGGCGGAGTGGGGGATGATATTGGCCTGGGTACCCGCGTGAAGCTTTCCTACGGTGACCACCACGGTTTCTTCCGGTGGCACTTCCCGGGAAACGATACTCTGCAGACGGGTGACCACGTGTGCGGCAATCACCACCGGATCTACTGTTTGGGCTGGCATGGAGCCATGGCCTCCTGCGCCGTGAATAGTCACCGCAAGATTAGTGCAGGCGGCCATGGTGCTGTTGGCGCGGTGGCCAATAGTGCCCGCTAGGGCGGGCATATTATGTTGGCCTAAAATAATATCGGGGCGTGGAAAACGCCCATAAAGGTCGTCATCAAGCATCGCTTTAGCACCGCCAAAAATTTCCTCGGCAGGCTGGCAAATCAGCATCAATGTGCCGGACCATTGCTCTTTCAGTCCCGCCATAACCGCAGCGGCGCCAACAATACAGCTGCTATGTAGGTCATGACCGCAGGCATGCATCAGTGGCACCGTTTCGCCATTTTCAGCCACGGCGGTTTCACTGCTGGCAAATTCTAGGCCTGTTTCTTCCTTGATGGGTAGTGCATCCATGTCACCGCGCAGCATAACCGTGGGACCCTCGCCGTTGCGCAGCAGTGCTACCACGCCAGTGCCGCCGATGTTCCTGTTTACCTCATAGCCGTAACGTTCCAAAGTGTCGGCAAGGCGAGCGCTAGTCTTGTGCTCCTGAAAAGGCAGCTCGGGGGTCTGATGCAATTGACGGTAGAGTGACTGGACAACTTCGAACGCCGCCTCTACCTGAGTGGCGATGCCACTCTTTAAATTCAAACTATCAATTTGGATGTTCATAGAGTTCTCCAGGCGATTACTGGCTGTGGGTGGGTGTTTTTTTAGTAAACATGGGCTTAACGAGCCACTGCCAGGCCGTCACAACGCCCACGTTGAGCAGCATCGCCCAGATGCCAGCGTGCCAGCCAAGTGGTGAACTCCAGGCGAACTCCATCAGCAAGTAGGCCAGGCTGCCGAATAGGGCGCCCGCCATGACGCTAGCGCGGCGTAGGTGTGGCATAAAGAGAGCGCCAATTACCATCGGGAAGAGTTGGACAATTAATCCATAGGCGCCGAGCAGGAGTAGTACCAGCGACGAGGGGTTGGCCAGCGCAAACAGGTAGGCGATCAACGACAAGCCGAGCACGCTCCAGCGTGTTGCGCTGATGACCGCCTTCTCGCTTGCCCCTTTCATCATGGTGGGGCCAACCACATCACGCACCAACACTACGGCAGCGGTATGGGCTAGATTAGCGCCTGTAGACATGGCGGCGGCAAGTGCGCCAGAAAGCATCAAGCCAATCACCCAGGGCGAGAAGTTGGCTACGTCCATCACCATGCGTAGGAGCACTGTATCGGAGCGTTCTAAGGGAGAATCGGAAAAGGTCAATATGCCAGCAAAGCCGATGAACAGTAGCGGCACCAGCAGGTAGGCGTAGAGTGGGTAAAAGACGCTAACCTTGCGCAGCGTCTTACCGCTGTCCGCCGAATAGAACTTCATAAACAGGTGCGGCCACATGGCACCGCCGAAAGCACTTACCAGCACCGCAGTACTGAAATAGCCCCAATTCATACCGGTGGCCCCAGGCATGGTCAGGTATTTAGGCATGGTTAACTGGATCTGGCTGAACATTTCTCCCACGCCGCCGTACAGGCGCTCAGAGATGGAGAGGCCCAGGAACCAAGCGATGACTATCATCATGATCCCTTGGAGTAGGTTGGTCCACCCGATGCCGTTCAGACCACTACAGAAGACGTAGGCGGCGACCACCAGGAAGGCGAGCAATGCTCCCAGCCAGAAGGGAATCAGGCCATCAGTTGCCGCCTGAAAGAGCAGACCGGCACCGGCAATCTGAATCGTGAGGTAAGGCACCAGCGCTAGCACGCCGATTACTCCGGCCAGTATACCCAGCGTTTTGCTTTGGTAGTGATCGGCAATCATGTCGCCTTGGGTGAGATAGCCTCGCTCTCGACCTAGCTTGGCCACTCGCGGCCCCATGGCCCAAATGGTGATGGGTATCAGCGACAGGTAAGCGAGAATATAGAAGGCTGGTGCACCATGCTGGTAGCTCCAGCCCGGCGCTCCCAGGAAGGCAAAGGCGGAAAATATTTCGGCGCCGAGGATGAAGAACAAAATCACCACGCCAACATGGCGCCCACCTGCTACATAGCCCTCTAGGCTTGAATTTTTCTGGCCGCGAGCGCGGAGTCCCACCCACAGCACCAGAGCGAGATAGGTCAGGGTGATGCCGACGACAATGATCGAATCATTCATGGCGACCACCCCCGTGGCGAACCACATAGGCTATCCACATACCGACAAATAGAATCAGCATCCAGAGGATGTACCAGAAAAATAGAAAAGGCAGTCCGAGGACGGTGGGTTCGATACGATTGGCAATCAGGGCGCCGGGCCAGATCATTGCTAGGGTGCACACAGCAAAGTGCAGCCCGGTTAGTAGGTGATAGGTCTTGTTCATAATGTTTCCTGCTCGCCTTGGCGAGTCTTGTTATGGATTGTTCATTCACTATGAAACAAGGATAGAGATACCAAAAATATAGATTTTAGATGCTAGCCATATCCTATAGGCATGGCTAGCCAGTATGGTGGTAATGTTGTTCTGCCCCTGAATGTGAGTTCACGAGCGTATGTGAGGTGATATCACGCTAATGGAATTTCGCCAGCTGGAATATTTTATAGCGGTGGTGGAGACAGGATCTATTTCTGCCGCCAGCCGAAAAGTGCATGTGGCTCAACCGGCATTAACACGACAGATGCGGCTGCTAGAAGACGATGTGGGTACACAGCTTCTGGATCGTCATGCTCGCGGTATTCGCTTGACCTTGGCAGGGCGAACGCTTTTTAGCGAAGCTACCCGGCTGATTGATGACCGTGCAGATATCAAGGCGCGCCTGCTGGCGATGGGCCGTGGCCAAACCGGCAAGCTCAGCCTAGGTGTCACTGTGACGCATTTGTGGGTGCCGGAAGTGGCCAAACTCATGGGTGGCTATCGTGGTCTTTATCCACATGTGGCATTGGATGTCTTTACATTACTTTCCGGCCCGCAGTTGGAGAAGCTGAACCAGGGGGGACTCGATGCAGGTATTATTTATCATGATGACCATACGCCTTCAGGCATTGAAGCCCACCTTTTGCAGCGTGACCATCTGATACTCGCCGTGCCCGCTAACTCATATTGGGCACAATCGCCACCGACACGCCTGGATGAGCTTGCTGAGACAGAGTTTGTATGGGGATATCGTGGGATCTCGCCCGTCTATTATGATCGAATGGTCGCGCATTTTTCTCGACTACACTTTGAACCCCGCGTTGTGCAGTATGGCGCTGATAACATCACCATTCTTAGTATGGTGGCCGCTGGGCTGGGGATATCCATTGTACCGGCCGCCAGTCGTAGCCATCCCATGCCCGGTATCCGTTTTATTGAACTGGAGGAGTTAACTACCTGTGATATGCCGCTATGGCTAGCGTGGCGAGCAGGCAATGTATCTCCTGTGCTCAATAATTTTATTCAAATGGCAATGGAGATATTTGAGTAAAATTAGCAACTCAGACTGAAATAAAAGCAAGCCGCTGCGGTTTCAATGCAACGGCTTGAGTCAATTCTGTCACTAGTGCTAGTGGCGCTAATCCAAGGGAAAGACCCGTACTAGCTCGATTTTTTGAGCGTTTCAGCAAAAATCTCGCCGGAAATGGCCCAGTTTTCCATTTTTACGTCATTGAAAATGACATATACGTATTGCGGGTCGATGTTGCCATGCTGAGCAATCGCATCGGTGACGGCTTTAGCAATAGCAGGTTTGGCTTCGTCACGGCCATCAAACATCTGAATATTTACGACTGGCATGTTGAATCCTCTTGGGGTTGTGAACGGTGTGCTTCATTGAGCTTGCTGCTCAAGGAAGCAGTTTAGCCCTGCCCTAAGGGGTGATAAACATGCTACAAACTGCTTCAGAGTAGCAATAAATTCTACAATCAGCCGAAAACATTCTTATCTGCCAATGAAACCAGTTCATTGATAATAAAGCGAACGCTAGGCAGACGTTGATATGAGCGTGGCCAAATAATATTCAACTCGGTGGGCGGGGGAGCATGCGCCGGGAGGATCGTCACCAGCTTTCCCTGAGCGATAAACGGCCGCAGCAATGCCTCTGGAAACTGAACGATTCCCGCACCTGCCATGCAGGCATCCATCATCGCGTCGCCATCACTTATTTGATGAAAAGGTGAGGGATTAAACCTTACTTCCTGCCCATTATCGTCTTTGACTCGCCAGCTCAACGGTGACCCACCGCGCCAGGCCATCAGGCAGCGGTGTTGACTGAGCGCCTGTAAACTCTGTGGGCATCCATAGCGTTCAAGGTAGCTAGGCGATGCACAAAGCACGAGGTGCTGGTCATTGAGCTTCTTGGCGACCAGGTCGGCGCTGTCCTTCAAGGCACCATAGCGGATGGCGAGATCAAATCCGGCATCCAGCGGGTCAATGATGCGATCATTGAAGGTGAGGGTAAGCTTCAGGTGCGGATAACGCTCGGTCATGCCTAACAAAATTGGCATCATCACAGACCGACCAAAGGCGGCGGGCATATCAATTCGAACTGTGCCGGACGGTTCACTCAACTTTGAGCGTAGCGACGTTTCTGCAGCATGCAGTGTGTCGAGCGCGCTTTGGCAGCTGGCAAAATAGGCCTCACCTTCTGTTGTGAGACTCAATTTACGCGTGGTCCTGTAAAGTAATTTGGTGGCTAAGTGTTGTTCCAGCTTAGAAACACTTTTTCCTAGCGCTGATTTAGAAATGCCCAGCTCATTGGCTGCAGCGGTAAAGCTTCCCGCTTTGGCAACAGCGACAAAATAGACAATGGCACGTGGATTGTCGGAAAAAACCGGACTGCTCATGGTCAGTGATCCTGTTTAGCTAAGCGGACGGCAATGCACCTTACTTAAAAGCGATAGCTGATAAACAATCGTTATTCGCCAAATTCAAAGTCATCCCAGTACGGGGGATCACCGAAATATCCGTCTAAAAAGTCGATAAAACACCTTACCTTACTCGCCAATAATTTGCGGTGCGCATAAACGGCATAAAGACCTAAAGGCGCTGGCTCGCACTCAGGAAGGATCACATTTAGGCTGCCCTCGCCAATCGCCTCGCCGGAAATAAAAGTCGGCTGAATGGCAATACCAGCCCCCTGAATAGCGGCTTTGATCAACACATCGCCATTGTTACTGATTAAGTCTCCCTCTTGATGCCGCCCCGTAGTGGGGAGCCACTCTGTGGCGAGCGATCCCATATCATGCTCCATATAGCTGTAACGCAGATATCGATGTTGCTTAAGTTCACTGGGGCTTGTAGGGGTGCCATAGCGGGCTAAATAGTCAGGCGAGGCGCATATTACCAGTCGCACGGGGGCGATAAATTTCGCGATCAAGGAAGAGCTCTTCAAATGACCAATGCGTAAGGCAATATCAAATCCTTCCTCTACGATATCCACCTTTCTATCGTTCAATTGTAAGTCAATGCTGACGGCCGGATGTGCCTGCTGGAAGTCAGCCAGCAGTGGTGCTAAGTGCAGTGTTGCAAAGGAAACAGGCGCGCTGATCCGCAAACGACCTCGTGCGCCTTCTTGTAAGTCATTGAGCTGACTGTCCATATCGTCGATGTCGTCAAGCACCTGCTGGGCATGCTCAACGTAACGAATGCCCGCTTCTGTGAGATGCACTTTTCGGGTTGTGCGGTTCAATAGGCGCACTCCGAGGCGTTCTTCCAGCTGAGACACATACTTACTGACGAGTTGAGGCGACATCTCAAGTCGTTCAGCCGCCTGAGTGAAGGTTCCTTCGCTAACCACATTGACGAAAGCCCGCATGGCGTCAAGTCGATCCATTCGTTTGCCCTACCTGAGTGAAAAGCTGATTATCAACGCTATGTTGTTAATCATGCAACATATCCGGCCTTATTGTTCCTTCATGGCGAGAGTAAAGTGCGTTCATCAGTAACGCAAAGCTTGTTGAATAAACCCATTCGCTATTCGAGGAACCACTCATGAAAAACCAATTCGCACATACCTTACTTAAGTCTACTGGCGGCTATGCGGCCCTGGCTTTGAGGCTACCGGTCGGCCTGATATTGGCGGCACACGGTGCACAGAAATTATTTGGCTGGTTCGGAGGCTACGGCTTGGAAGGCACCGGGCAATGGATGGCCAGTATCGGGCTTGAACCCGGCTATACGATGGCATTACTGGCAGGCAGCGCCGAGTTTTTGGGAGGGATCGCTTTATTCCTCGGGCTTCTAACGCGTCCCGCGGCGATTGTCTCAGCCTTCACTATGCTAGTCGCCATTTTCAGCGTCCATTTGGGTAATGGCCTGTTTCTGACTAACGATGGCTATGAGTACGCACTTGCTCTTTTTGCTATTACCACCGCGTTAGCGATTCAAGGCGCAGGGCGCTTGTCAATCGATAGCCTGCTGCAGGCACAGTTCTTTCCGGGTCGAAAATAACCCTCAGCATACCGGTCGCCCCGCCACTATTGACGGGGCTTGTTCTGACGGAAGGAGATTACTATGTTGGTTAACGGAACATGGCAGGAAAACTGGCACCCTGTACAGGCCAAAGACGAAGAGGGGCGGTTTATTCGCCAATTATCGTCGTTTCGCCACTGGATCACGCCGGATGGCTCGCCGGGCATTGCAGGCAAGGGTGGCTTCAAAGCAGAAAAAGACCGCTACCATCTCTACGTTGCTTATATCTGCCCCTGGGCTTCCCGCACGCTTATGGCCCGCCAGTTGAAGGGGCTGACGGATCTGATCAGCGTGACGGTCGTTAATCCCCGGTTATCCGATAATGGCTGGCAGTTTGGCGACTATCCCGGTACCGGTGAAGATAGCCTTAACGGTGCTCGTTATCTGCATGAGTTGTATTCTCAAGCCGACCCGACCTATACCGGTCGAGCCACCGTCCCTGTTTTGTGGGACAAGAAAACACGCACCATTGTCAGCAATGAGTCAGCCGATATTCTTCGCATGTTCAACACTGCGTTCGACGCGTTTGGCCAGCAAGGGCCGAATCTATACCCGGCAGAGTTAGCCGACGACATCGATGCGTTGAACGAAGTTATCTATCAAAACCTCAACAACGGTGTCTACCAATCAGGGTTTGCATCATCTCAGCAGGCGTACGAAGAGGCGTATGACAAGGTATTTCTCACCTTGGATGAACTTGAAACGCGCTTATCTGATGGACGCTCTTATCTGTTCGGCGAACGGCTAACGGAAACCGATGTGCGGCTGTTCGTGACCTTGATCAGGTTTGATGCGGCCTACCACGGGCTATTCAAATGCAATCGAAATACACTTCAAGCCATGCCTTATTTGCACGCTTACATGCAACGCATCCATGCGATTAATGGTATCGCCGAGACGGTCAATATCGAACACATTAAAGCCGGGTATTACTCCATCAAAGCGCTGAACCCCAGCGGTATTGTGCCGGTAGGGCCTGCCATCATTTGATTTTAAAAATTAATGAATAGGGCGATGGCCGCGTTTTGTTACCCATAAGTCTTCAGTAACCACGAGGAAACGATGATGAACACCTCACCAGATATTTTATTCCTCTCCCACGGCGGCGGGCCTCTGCCGCTATTGGGCGACCCAGATCATCAGGAGATGGTCGAGTCGCTGAAAGGGATCGCCAACGTCATCAGTAAACCGTCGGCTATTTTAATTATCAGCGCCCACTGGGAAGCGTCTGTCCCCACGATCACGTCAGGAGCCGCCCCGGAACTGATCTACGACTATGCGGGTTTTCCGCCCGAAGCGTACCGAATTCAGTACCCTTGTCAGGGTGAGCCTGAGTTGGCACACCAGGTGAGTCGGGCACTTGAAAACGCCGGTATCCCCGCCCAGCAAGATGCCCAGCGGGGCTTTGACCATGGCGTGTTTGTCCCGCTCAAAATCATGTACCCAGAGGCTGACATTCCCTGTGTACAGCTTTCGTTGGTTAATAACCTTGACGCTGATACGCACCTTGCCATCGGCCAAGCGCTCAAATCTCTGGAGCGCGAGAACCTGCTGGTGATTGGTTCGGGTTTTTCATTCCACAACATGCGGGAATTCTTTAGCCCTATCACGCCAGACAGCCAAGCGAAAAATAAGGCATTTGAAGACTGGCTAGTGACGACGTGCTCCAGCAAGGACATCGATGAAGCAGAGCGTACACGTCGCTTGGCTAACTGGGATAAGGCCCCCCATGCACGCTTCTGTCATCCAAGGGAAGAGCACCTTCTGCCCCTACATGTCTGTTATGGGTTAGCGGGCAGGCCGAGTGATCAACAGTTATCAGCCACCATATTGAACAAGGCCGCCGGCATGTTCTATTGGTCACGGAAGAGTGCCAAGTAAAACGTGCAGAGGGGAGTCGCTGAGAGAGTGATTTATTACTCTGAGAACATCTCAAACATAAGCCCTCTTAACCAGCGATTTCCAGGGTCTTGATGAAAGCGGCGGTGCCAGAAAAGATTAATCGGAATCTCGGGGAATGCCAGCGGGTGCTCACGAACGGCTAGTCCAAATCGCGCTCGTGTCGCCTCAGCCAGCTTGCTGGTAACCGTCACCACTAAGTCGCTACTGCTGACGATATAGGGAACGGCTGCGAAATGTGGAAGTGTTAATCGAACTGGGCGCACAACCCCAGCGTGCGCAAGCTGCTCTTCGATAATGCCGTGCCCGGTGCCCCGGGCAACCACCACCGCGTGATGTGCTGCGCAAAAATCCTCAATACTAAAATTCCCCTCAGCAAGCGGGTGATCTTCGCGCATCAGGCAAACGTAGCGCTGTACAAACAGTCGTTGCTGGTAAAAACCTGCCCCAAGTTGTGGGATCAGGCCAACCGCCAGGTCAATCTCTCCCTCCTCCATCTCGTGTTTCAGGTCGTTATGGTGGCTGCGCAAGGTGTTGAGTGAGACGCCTGGTGCATGTTGAGAGAGGTGCTGTAGCAGGCGCGGAAGGAATACTATTTCACCGATATCGGTCATGTTGATATGAAAGGTGCGATCACTCATAGCGGGGTTGAAATCGTCACATAGGTTCAGCGTGTCGTTCATTCGCGCCAACGCATCCGCAATGCCGGGGTGAAGTCGGCTGGCACGGGGCGTAGGTTGCAGCCCTTGTGACGTGCGCTCGAAAAGTTCGTCCCCCAGCAAGTGTCGTAACCGTTTCAGTGCATGGCTCACCGCCGGTTGGGTGATACCCAAGCGCAGAGCGACCCGCTGCGTATTTTGCTCTTGATACAACAAGTCAAAGACGACCAGCAGATTAAGGTCAATATTGGCAAGTTTCTCCATCACCTCGCGCCTCGCCACGTATCCAACAATAGTTGAATGCGGCAATCGGAGAGGTTTTTAACTGATTGATTCATATTGTTATTAGCGCCGTTTATAGTCTGAATGAAAGAGGCTGTGTGGTGGCTGTTGACGCTCGCGAATAGCGTTAGGGGGAGAGCATGACGCTCAACATACAACGATAAGCCCCAGAGCAGAGTGAAATCATGGTAGCTAACAATACAGTAGCAAATACACAGCAAAAACGTCTTTCGATTGGCATCGTCGGTGGTGGTATCGGTGGTGTGGCTTTCGCCGTCGCGTTATCTCGCGATAGCCAACTCGATATCCAGCTTTTCGAAGCTGCTCCTCAGTTCTCTGAAATTGGTGCTGGGGTCTCCTTTGGCCCTAATGCGGTAAAGGCTATTCAACGGCTGGGCTTGGAAGACTCCTATCAACGTATAGCCGACTCTTCGCCCGCTCCCTTTGAAGATGTTTGGTTTGAATGGCGGCGTGGCAGTGATGATGCTTACTTGACCGCCAGCTTAGCGCCAGGTATCGGTCAATCCTCGGTACACCGTGCCGATTTTCTGGACGCCATTGTCGCCAATCTACCGGAGGGCCTCGCTCACTTTGGCAAGCGCTGTGTCGAAGTTAAGCAAGATGCCGATAGCGCCACAGCCTACTTTGATGATGGCACACATTTTACCGGCGATGTGATCATTGGTTTCGATGGAATTAAGTCCGCGGTGCGCCGCCATGTCTTACCTCCAGAGCAGTACGGCGAGATTACCCCGTTTTGGAGTGGCACTTACGCCTACCGCGGCATGATCCCCACCGATGAGTTAGAGGCCGCTTTAGAGGCTAAAGGTAGCGAGAAGCGCCTAGCACTTGTGCCCCAAATGTATCTCGGTAAAGACCGGCACATCCTGACTTTCCCCGTTAAGCAGTCGCAACTGATCAATGTTGTCGCTTTTATTACTGACCGCTCTACACCGAACCCTAAACTTGCCGAAGGTGAAGAGTGGGTACAAGCCACCAGCCAGAAGGAAATGCTGGAGGTTTTCGAGGGGTGGAGTCCAGCCTGCCAAGCAATCCTTGAATGTATTCCTGAGCCAACGCGTTGGGCGCTGCATGAGTTACCCGAACTCACCCACTACCATCGTGACCGTGTGCTGATTGTTGGCGACGCCGCCCATGCATTGGTGCCGCACCAGGGGGCGGGAGCGGGGCAGGCGCTTGAAGATGCCTACGTGCTGGCAAGCCTCCTCACGGATGAACATTGTGATCGCCACACAGTGAGCGATTTCTTAGCCGCTTTTGAGCAAGTACGTCACGCCCGCACCTGCAGGGTTCAACAAACGTCCCATGAGGCTGGGGATGTCTATGAATATGCCGGTGAGAATATCGGCGACGATGAGGCCAAGCTGATTGAAAACCTGGAAAACCGCTTCGATTGGCTTTGGAACCACGATCCGCACGACGATGTGATTGCCGCTCGGAAGCTGCGAGTTACATTGAATTAATACCGATTATACAGTTGATAATAACCACAAGTTGCGATAATAAAATAATGGAGTATTTCATGAGCGTAAAAATCTTTAATACCCCCGAAGTCCAAGAG
>TARA_R110001599_G_scaffold131208_1_pt1 | contig 13885 bp, 10 predicted proteins | sample TARA_R110001599 | Tara Oceans TARA_R110001599 (sample SAMEA4398360) | marine metagenome | biome: Polar Biome; feature: [MES] marine water layer (ENVO:01000295) within the mesopelagic zone...; material: water (ENVO:00002006), including particulate matter (ENVO:01000060) such... | reverse complement strand
CGCCCGATCGTCTGGGCGTCGAACGCCTATCTGATGGAGCAGACGGGGTTCTCGCTCTCTGCACTCAAGCGCCATGCCAGGCGCCTGGCCGAGATCGGCGTGATTTCCTTCCAGGACAGCCCCAACGGCAAGCGTTGGGGCCGCAGGGACGCCGAGGGGCGCATCGTCGAGGCTTACGGCTTCGATCTGTCGCCGCTGTCGGCGCGTGTTGAGGAGTTCGAGGAGCTCCATGCCGATTTGCAGGCCGAGCGTGAGCTCTGTCGGCGCCTGAAGCGCCAGATCACGGTGGCACGCCGTATGATCCGCGCTCGGATCGAGGCGGCCGTCGGCAGCGCGCTACGAGGGCCCTGGACGCAATTCACAGGCCTTTTTGAAGAACTTCTGGACCGGCTTCCGGGCCGCCATGAAGCCTCCGAGCAGCTTGCGCGGCTCTTGACCTGGTTCAAGGAGCTCCAGGAGCGTGTCGAGGCCGCCTATCTCAAGGCAACCGAGGACGTTCAACCTGTGGAAAACACGCCTGAAACCAAGGGACAAAGTTCTGAGAAGACTCAAGAAATGAACCCCAGGGAGGTCATTTCTGACCCTCATATACTAATTACAAACCAACTTGATCCTGTAACTCGTAATTCCTCAGAAAATGAGGAAGTCGCGGCCGTGGTGCCCAATGCTCAGCCCGAAGATCAGGTTGATAGGGAGCTGGAAGAGTGGGTTGCCGAGGTGCGGAAGAAGCGCACGGCTCTGGATATTCCAACGATAATGCAAGCCTGTCCCGAATTCGCGTCCTGGGCCCGAAATATGGGCGGGTTCCTGAAGGATTGGGGCGATCTGCACAGGGTTGCAGGTCAACTAAGGCCGATGATCGGGGTGTCCGAGCACGCCTGGAACGGGGCGCAGGACCGTTTGGGCAAACAGGTGGCGACAGCGGCGCTGGCGCTTGTTTTCGAGAAGCATTGCGCCGGCGAAGTGTCCTCGCCGGGTGGATACCTGCGCGGCATGGTCGAAAAGGCCGGGGCAGGGGAGCTGCATCTCGAGCGCAGCTTCTACGGCAGGCTCAGCGGGCAGGCGGCGTGATAGGGCAGGGGGTTAGAGGCCGGCGGCTTTGGTCAGATTCACGCGGAACCGGTCGCGCCGGCGCTGGTAGCGACGAGTCATCTCGGCCGAGGCGTGCCCCAGCTGTTTCTGGACGTAGCGTTCGTCGACTTCCGCCGAACTGGCGAGGCCGGCACGCAGCGAGTGGCCAGAGAACAGCGCCAGGCGCTCCTTTTCTGGCAGTTCGGATCGGATGCCGGCGTCCAGGACCGTGCGCTTGATCAGGCGCGCGACGTGCTTGTCATTCAGTCTGGTTTCAGTGGCTTTTTTGCCGTCCCGTGAGGTTCCGACAAAGACAGGGCCGAAGTCGATCCTTGCGAAATGCAGCCATTGCTCCAGCGCATGCACGGGACAGGTTTGATTCTTTGAGCCACGGCCGATCTCGACTTCGCGCCAGCCAGTCTTGGCATTGAGCGTGAGGAGGGCACCTTTCTCCATGATCTCGATCCAACCACCGGAACCCGGCGTGTCGTCTTTGTGGACGTCGAGGCTGATGATTTCCGAGCGGCGCAGACCCCCGGCATAGCCGATGAGCAGAATCGCACGATCCCGTAGCCCGCGCAGGTCATAGGGCAGGGTGGCGACCATCGCGAGGATGTCTTCCGCCAGGATCGCTTCCTTCTGCACCGGCGGTCGCGCGTGCTTGCGCTTGATCCCGGCCAGTACCGAAGCAATGTGGCGGTTCTTGCGATCGAGAGTGAACCCCCGTTGCGCATAATTCCATGCCAGACCTGAGAGGCGACGCTCGATGGTGCTGACCGAGAGGGTAGGGGACCCGTTGGTCGGCGCGGCCAGGTCGGCCAGATACAAGCCGATCATCTCTGAAGACGGAGGTAAGGGCTCCGCACCCTTCAGCCTGCACCAACGCGCGAAATGCTTCCAGTCGGCGGCATAGGCCTTGTTCGTGTTCTCGGCCGTCGAGGCTTTGGCGTAGTCTCGAGCGGTGTCGATTAGGCGGTCGAGTGTGCCGGAACCGGCGACATGCACTGGCAGGGTAATCCGATCGTCATCCTCCCTCATAGTAGAACCTCTCTCGTTGAGCTGAAGGCCTTCGGCCGGAAATGGGTTCGCGCAGGTCGATGAGAGAGCATGCCAAAATGCCTGGAAGCGTCCGAACCACCGCCAGTCTCACGAATTCTGCTCCACCCAGTCTCACGAACCCCGACTCGAATTTGGTCCGCTTCAACCTGGTTTGGCATTTCTTCAGGAGTCCAGTGTTTGAGCTAAAGCCTTGTCCACCAATGAAATACGAACGAGCCCGACGAGAGGGCCGATTTCGGGCGAGTCCAGTGATGAAACATGAGCTGAACACCATTGTCGTTTTTGTTTCATGGCCGGACTCTAAGGTGTTGAATTGTTAGGATACACATTCTTGCTTCATAGGTGGACTCACAGTTCATGAGTGGATTCTGCTACCTTCGGTGATGGGGACCGCGTCTCGACGCGTTTGCGAACCCATAAACGCCAGAGCACATTGAATATGATGTTCCTATTGAACAAATTGCCTCCGGTACTGCGAGTCCAGAGATTGAGCGAGAACTCGGTCCACCGATTAAGTGGAAATTTCGCGAGCGGAAGGGCTGATCTGGGGCGGGTCCGACCATGAAGCTAAACCGACAACCATGTTTCCACGCATATCATTTTTACGTCCGATAATGCAAACTTATTGGACATAATTAGACACTTTAAGGTAGGGCGTTTTGAAGTTATTTTATTGATACAAAGCGCCGCGTTGTAAGCTGCGCGCATCAATTTCGCACGACCGGAACACATCAGCGACTTTGCACTCTGGTCGGCCGGAACGGGCAGCAGAATTGCGCGACACGGTCCACATTCTGTGCTCGGGCGATTTACCCGGTCCGGCGGGAGAGACTTACCTGTCTTGGCGGCGGGCGGTGGAGGGGCCCATGTCGATCAAGGCGCTGCACCGGGCTATGCCAGCCCTCGAGTTAAATCAGATCGGTACATGGCTCGATGCGGGACAGGGGGCGCCGGTCTCTCGCGCGGCCATGGTGTTGGAGACGGTCCTGACCAACGCGCCGCTCGGCTGGGATTATCTTGTGCCGTTGTTGGCCCAAGGTTTGAGCCGCGCTGATTTGGGAAAGCGCGGCGAAGACCTGCGTCTGGCCCTGTCATCGCGCAGACGGGTTCTGTTGCATTATTTGAGAGCTTACAGATGCCCGGCGTTGGATATGAGATTATTTGGCTTCATCGAACAAGTTAGCAACGAATTCAATTTCGTTGAGAACGCCGGTTTCGTAGTTTGCAAAATGTCCCTTCTTGATAGCTCTGAGTGTTTCAATTCCTTTCAATGTGTTTCTGGCCGCGCTTAGACTTCGAAAACCTCGTTTGGGCGTGAGAAGTTGTTTCAACGCGCCGTGATCGCCCTCAATTCGGTTGTTCAAATGCTTGCGATCGACGTGTCGGATAGCGTCTTCCGGCCGATTCTGTTGAAAACTCTTTGCTGTAGCTGCAAATTTCTGGATTGTGGGAAACCGTTCTCCGACGAGCTGATTGCGTTCCTTGACGCCATCGAAATTTGAGCAATTCGGAATTTTGTTCTCCCAAATTCAACCCCAACGCGCTGTCTGAGAGTTTTTCAACACAATCGGCCCGCAGCCGCGGTTCATTTCAGCAATAACCTTAGCATAGCTATGCGCCTTGTCGGTAATGATGGTGAACGGATGATAGCAGCGAAATGTATCACTGGCCTGGCGCATGAAGGCCCTTGCCGCGTTGGCATTCCTGCGCGCTGTCAGGCGGAAGTCAATAAGTTGGCCACGCTGATTAATGCAACAGAACCCCTGACAGACATTTCCCCGGTCGCACCAGTGATCAGCGATATAGCCTGGCTCGTATTCAACTAGGCTGATGCGCAGGCCGTCGCGGTCCAGACGACGTTCATGGCACAGAGCAGCTTTCCCACGGATACTTTTGACCTGCATGGTATCCCAGTCGAGTAGGGTGAAGGGTATTTTGGGCGTTTTGATGAACTGTCTATCCTCTTGAGAGCAAAGACGGCATCGCGTCGGATTCAAGCAATTTAGGCCCTTCAGCTATCTTGCGCGCCAGAGCAAAAAAAGTCTCTCGCTCTGTATCTGTCAGGGGCGCGAAAATCTCCTCCTGCCGCCGGCAAGAGACAGTGCGGATCTCGGCTAGCAGTTCTTCTCCGGCGGGCGTGGCAAATAGGCGCTTCTCGCGCCCGTCCGTCGAAGAGGTCTGCTGTCGGACAAAGCCGCGCTCGTCTAGCAGAGATACTGCGCGGCTGATTGTGTTCTGTGGACGCGGAAAGAGATGCTTGATCTCTTTGGCGCGGATACCTGGAAACATGATAATAGCGAACAATGCTGACCAAGCGTGGACCGGCATTTGGTAGGTGCGTTCGATATAGCGGTTGGTGACCGCGTTGTTCCCCAGAACAAAGTAACTGACCACCATCAAATACCGGAGGTCGGAGGTGAAGATATCGTTCAGCTTGTTTTTTATGCTCATTTTTTGTGCTCAAGACCTCTCCATGGATGCCCTACTGACTAGCATAATCATTCGGGCGTAGAAATTTCTTGCCATATACATCCATCTGGATCAATCTTTCGGTATCGCGACAGGGAGATACTGCATGATTGTACTGGGTGTTGATGTTGGTGGGACGTTTACCGATCTAATCCTAGCCGACCTCTCGAAGCAGGAGATATCGGTCCATAAAACACCTTCAACGCCGGCAAACCCGGCGCTTGGGGTGGTAACTGGCCTTCAGGCTATTTGCGCCAAAGCTGGGATTGCGATCGCGGATATCGACAGTCTGTTCCACGGCACGACCGTAGGTACAAATGCTATGCTGGAGCATGACGGTGCGGTGACTGGGATGATAACGAATGAGGGTTTCCGCGACGTTCTGCATATCGGGCGACATCAGCGTCCCCAGCACTATTCCATAATGCAGGACCTGCCATGGCAGAACCGGCCCCTGATCCGGCGCCGTCACCGACATACTGTAGCCGGAAGGCTGGACGCTCATGGCAGCGAGCTTGTTCCGCTGGACGAGCAGGGCGTGCGCAAAGCTGCGCGTGAAATGGGCGCGCAGGGTGTCGAAGCAGTGTTGGTCGGCTTTTTGTTCTCCTACGTCAACCCTGAACACGAACGCCGTGCAGCAGATATTGTGCGCGAAGAACTCCCGGATGTCTTCGTGACGACCTCGGCCGGGGTCGCTCCGCAATTCCGTGAGTTCGAGCGCTTCACCACGGCGGCAATGTCGGCCTTCATTGGCCCCAAGGTCCGCCGCTATATCAGCGAATTGCAAGAGGAACTTCGTGGGCAGGGACTCAAGGGTGAGTTGCATGTCATGACCTCCAGTGGCGGTGTCGCCACGCCGGCGATGATCTCCGAAAAGCCCGCCTCGACTTTGTTGTCAGGCCTAGTGGCCGGGGTCCGAGGCGGTGCGTGGATCGGGAGCCAAGCAGGGACGGATCGACTGATCACGTTGGATATTGGTGGCACCAGCGCTGATATTGGCATCATCGTTGATGGAAGGTTGGCCGAGGCCGATACCCGGAGTGCCTCAATCGCAGGGTTCCCGGTGATGTTGCCGATGATTGACATTCATACAATCGGGGCAGGCGGGGGATCCATTGCCTATCTCGATCGCGGCAATGCCTTCAAGGTTGGTCCCGAAAGCGCCGGAGCCGACCCTGGGCCTGCAGCCTATGGGAAAGGCGGCAAGTTACCAACAGTGACTGATGCTAACTTGGTTCTGGGTCGGCTGGCACCGCAGAATTTCCTGGGCGGTGACATGGCGCTAGACGTCGAGGCCGCGCGCCGTGTGATCGGCGATCTGGCCAATCAGTTAGACCGTAGTCCCGAGGAAACAGCGGAGGGCGCCCTGACTGTCTTGAACTCTAACATGGCCAACGCGATCCGGTCGCGCACTGTGCAGAAGGGCATTGATCCGCGCGATTTCACCTTGTCTGGTTTTGGTGGGGCAGGGCCACTGCATGCTGCCGAGGTGGCTGGAATGCTGGGCGTCCGCCGGGTTTTGATTCCACCGCATCCGGGCATTACCTCTGCTATGGGTCTACTGACGGCCGATCTAGAATACCACGCTCTGCGCACTGCATTTGCAGTCAAAGGCGCAGTGGACCATGACCGTTTGACCGAGCTGTTCGATGACATGCAGAAGGAGCTTTCGGACATCTTTGATCGCGACGGAGTGCCTGAAACCAAACGACGGATGCTCCGCGAGGGCGATCTACGTTACGTTGGCCAAGGCTACGAGTTAAAGATCGACATTCCTGATGGGCCGTTAAACGCGGAGGCACTAGAGCAAGTTTGGCAGGCTTTCCACGACAGGCACCGGGCCGAATATGGCCATGCCTTTGAATCCGCGCCTATTGAAATCGTCACCGTCAAGCTTCGTGGGCTGGGCGAGGTCGATAAGCTTGGAACGCCGCCTGAAGCAAGAGGCGCGGCTAAGGCCGAACCAGTCGGGCAGGGGCAGTGCGTATTCCGTGTCGAGGACGTACTGAAAAGCTTCGAAACACCTTACTACGACCGCATCGATCTGCCTGTCGGCGAGCCGATGCAGGGGCCGGCGATCCTACTGCAGACCGACAGCACCACCGTGGTTCCGCCAGACTGGCGGTTTGAAGTAGATCGTTTCGCCAATGTCGTGATGACCCGGACTGGAGAGTAAACATGCAAATGCAGACCCGTGTTGACCCGTTCCTCGCCGCCGTGATCCACGGTGCGCTTGAGAACATCGCTATTGAAATGGGCCATAAGCTGATGCGGATGAGCTATTCTAGCATTATCCGTGAAAGCGAGGATTTTGGCGCTGCGTTGACCGATGCGAAGGGTCGTCAGCTTTGCGAATGCAGTATGTCTACGCCGCTGCAGTCCGGCCCTATTCCAGGCTATATCGAAGGCATCTTACGTGAGCTTGAGAAGCGTGGTGACACGATCCGTCCAGGCGACGTATTTATGCACAACGACGCTTATGCAGGTGCCTCGCACGGGCCCGACGTGGGTTTTGCCGTGCCTATTTTTCATCAAGGCGCATTAGCGGGGTTTTCTGTCACCACGGCGCACCACTTGGATATTGGCGCACTGACGCCCGGGTCCTGCGGTATTGTCGACGCGGTGGACGCCTATGCCGAGGGGCTGCAATTCAAAGCGGTCCGTGTCTATGATGAGGGCCGAAAGGTCGAGCCAGTCTGGCAAATTTTGCGCTCTAACATCCGCATTGCGGACCTGGTGGTTGGCGACATGGAGGCACAGGTCGCCGCTGCCCGCATCGGCGCAGACCGCTATGCCGCTCTGCTGGATCAATACGGGCTGGATACTGTAACCGGCGCCTATGAAGATTTGCTGGATTATTCCGAAAAGCTCATGCGCGACGCCATTACGGCGATTCCAGATGGCGAGTACAACGCGCGCACGCATATCGACGGATATCTCGACAGCGACGACCCCGCACTGAAAAATTTACCGATCGAGGTGACGCTTAAAATTAAGGGCAGCGATGTGCTGGTCGACCTAACCGGTACTGCGCCCCAGACTCCGAACAAGCCAATCAACATGCCATTAGTTGGGACAGTCGACTGCGCAGTCTGGCTTACTCTGCGGTCGATCCTGCTGGACAGCGATAAGTATGGCGCGATCCCACAAAACAGCGGGTTGACGCGTCCGATCACCATCCACGCCCCTGAGGGGTGCTTAGCAAACCCGATCTTCCCCGCTCCGGTCATTGCGCGGTTCTGTCCTGGTAACGCTGTTGCCGACACGGTGATGAAGGCCATTGCGCCCGCCGTGCCCCGCCAGGTCAGTGCAGGCATCGGCAACCTTCGCGTGATGGCATTTTCCGGTGCTACTAAGGCCGGACCTTGGGTGCACATGGAAATCATGGAAGGCGCCTATGGTGGGCGTTATGGCAAGGACGGAATGGATGCGGTCGATACGCTTTACGCGAATACCCGAAATAACCCTGTCGAGGATATTGAAAGCCACCTGCCGTTGCGCGTTCTGAACTACGAGTTGCGCGAGAATGTCGCCGGCGCTGGACAATGGCGTGGTGGCATTGGGTCAATTAGATCCTTTGAACTATTGGAGGACGGCGCAGTTTCGGTCGAAGGCGACGGTCAGGGGTTCCGCCCTTGGGGGTTCGCTGGCGGCAGCGATGGGTCGCCTGCGAATGTAGATCTGGTTCACGCCAACGGTGAAACCGAGGCGCTGCCGTCCAAAATCCCATACCGTCAGTTAGCCAAAGGTGACCGTCTCGTCGCCTACGGCCCGTGCGGCGGCGGCTATGGCGATCCCTTCACACGTACTCCTGAAGATGTATTGGATGATGTGCTGGACGGACTGCTGGAGGCGGATACCGCCCGCGACCTCTATGGCGTGGCGATTGCCGAGGGTGGTCGGCTGGACATGGAGAAGACCCAAACGTTGCGTGCGAACCGGTAAAGGGCAGGATGCCCGTTGTCAGACATTATCAAAAACCAGCTAGGGAGATTAAAAGATGAAGCGAACGCTTGAAAGACTAGGGCCGATCGTTGCCCTGACTCTGGCCACGGGCGTACCCGCCTTTGCCCAGGACGATGCTGTTGCAACCGCAAAGGCCAACATTGACGCATATTCCGGGATTCCCGAGTTTACCGCTCCGGGTGAGCCGTTTGATGCCCGAGCCTGCATGGCAGACAAGTCGATCCTGACAGTGCCAGCCTCGTCCGCGATCCCCTTCATTAAGACTATCGCCGATGCCAAGGACGCGCTCGCGGAAGAGATTGGGTTTGAGCATTCTCAGTGGGAGAACCAGGGTAACCCGACCCAGTGGATTCAGGGTATGGATTATGCGGCAAATAACGGTTTCGATGTTGTGTCGCTGCTGGCTGGAGCCGATCCGCGTTTTTTCGAGCCGCAAGTCAAGTCAGCGCAGGCTGCGGGGGTAAAAGTCGTGACCTCGCATCTAACAGGTTTGGAACTTGATGCGCCCGCCGGTGTCGATGCTAATACCGCCATCGATTACAAACAGGCAGGTAAACTGATGGCCGACTGGACCATCACACAGACCAATGGCAAAGTGAATGCGCTGATCCTAGTCTCAAACGAAGCGCTTTCGACTGACAGCCTGACCGATGGCCTTACAGAAGCCTTCGCCAAATGCGACGATTGTACCTATGAGATCGTCAACGTGCCGATTGTAGACTGGGCCACACGCATTCAGCCTACGGTCCAGGGTAAGCTTCAAGCAAACCCCGACATTAACTATGTCATTCCAATCTATGACAGCATGTCGACCTTTGTTACACCGGCCATTGCGATTTCCGGCAAGCGGGATAGCGTCAAGGTCGCTACTTTTAACGGTACTCCCTTTGTCTTGGACCTGATCCGTGACGGCGGTGTGGAGATGGATATCGGCGAGAACCTCGACTGGATCGCCCATGCCATGCTGGATGCTGAGATGCGGCTTCTGTGTGGACTTGACCCGATTACCGACAGCAAGGTTCCTCTGCGCGTGTTCTCTTCCGCCAATATCGCGGAGGTCGGCAACCCAGCTGAAGCATCAAAAGGCTATGGCGAGGCTTACATCGATGGTTATCGCAAGCTGTGGATGATGGCGGAGTGAGCACAGGGTCCGCCCCACGCTTGGCCCTACGGGGCCTAACCAAAACCTTTGGGGGGGTCCGCGCGCTTGATTGCGCGGACCTGTCCATTGCCCCAGGCGAGGTGCATGGTCTTCTGGGCACCAATGGGTCAGGGAAATCAACTCTGATCAAGGTGCTTTCAGGCTTTCACGCCCCGGACGACGGCACGCTTGAAATCGATGGGCGCAGCATTGGGCTGCCGATGCCGCTGGGTCGCAGTGAACTACACGGTCTCGCCTTCGTGCACCAGAATCTGGGACTTCTGCCGGAGGCGACGGTGCTGGAGAACTTGATCGCGGGCGATCATGAAAGGCTAAATTCCTGGTGGATAAATTGGCGCGCCGAAGCCGAGCGCGCGCGCCGCTTGTTCGCGGACCATCATCTTGACTTGTCACCCTTAGATACTGTCGCAGATTTGTCGCCGGTCAAACGTGCGCAGTTGGCCATCGTGCGCGCCGCCGATCGGGTACAAGAACATCGCAGCCACGGCACACCCGGCACGTTGGTCTTAGATGAACCGACGCCGTTTTTACCCCAAGAAGATGTGCGTGAGTTGTTCGCGATGATCCGTCGGCTAACCGCGCGCGGCGTATCTATCATTTTCGTCAGCCACGACATTGACGAAGTACTCGAAGTGACGGACCGGTCGACTGTCCTTCGCGACGGCAAGGTAATAGGAACCTTCGACACAGAAACGACCAAACGTTCGAAGTTGGTTGAGGCCATCGTCGGCCGCGCCGTCGCTGTGGATCGCCGAGTTTCTGAAATGGCGCCTGCCGCCCCGGCTGTCACGCTGCGCGGGCTACGAGGTGCTGTTCTTGACGATATATCCCTTTCGGTCGCTCCGGGCGAAATTCTTGGTCTGACTGGCTTGATTGGCGCGGGTCATGACGAAGTTCCGATGCTCATAGCAGGCGCACGTCCTGCGGTTGCGGGTGAGTTGGAAATCGACGGCCAGAAGCTTGATCTCCGTAAAATCACTCCTGCAGCTAGTATGGCTGCACGTATCGCGCTGATCCCTGCCGACCGGCCACGCGCCGGCATCGCGCCTGATTTGAGTTTGACGGAAAATGCTATGCTCCCCCGGATGCAGGGAAACTTGGCCATCAACCACCGCCGTAATCGTGACATCACCACTAGGCTGATGCAGGATTTCAGCGTTAAAGCAGCCTCACCCGATCAGCCAGCATCGGAACTTTCCGGTGGCAACCAGCAAAAACTTGTACTGGGTAAGTGGCTGCAACTGGATCCCCGTCTGGTGCTGTTGGACGAGCCGACGCAAGGCATCGATGTCGGTGCACGAGAGGAGATATACGACCACCTCCTAGCGCTGTGTGCCTCAGGGGCTGCGGTTATCTGTGCCACTTCAGAATTCGAACAGTTGGAAATCATTGCGCACCGTGTCCTGGTCTTTGACAGGGGGCGCATCAAGACAGAACTCAAAGGTGCGGCGGTGACCAAGGCGGCCATTGCCAAGGCCTGTTACGAGGCGGCGGAAGAACATGAATAAAAGCGATTTCACCTATCAACTGGAACGGTTCGGTCTGGTCATCGTCTGGCTGGCCTTCATTGCACTGTTTGGCGCACTCAGGCCCGATACCTTTCTAACTTGGTCGAACTTCTCGACCATCTTCGGGTCCGAGGCTGTTCTAGTGATTGTCACTCTCGGACTTATGATTCCATTGACTGCCGGAGACTTCGACCTGTCGATTGCGCAAGTTCTGACGCTGGTGTCGATGTCGGTCGCCCTCTTAGACGCCCGGCTGGATTTGCCGCTGGCGCTGGTGCTACCGATCGGGCTAGCCATTGGAGCGCTAGTCGGGCTGATAAACGGGGCGATCACGCTATATTTCCGCGTACACTCTCTGATTGTTACATTGGGGGTAGGTACTTTTCTGCACGGCATCACACTCTGGATTGGTAATTCACAAACCATCTCTGGCGTGTCTCCAGTTCTGATGGAATGGGTCATTATTCAGCGAGTGTTTGGCGTCCCGATCGCCTTTTACTACGCCATCGGGTTGGCCGTCGCGATTTGGTACATGCTGACCTACACGGCTTTCGGCCAGCAACTTCTGTTCACCGGACGTGGACGCGAGGTAGGGCGGCTTACAGGTGTTGCGGTCGACCGGGTACGGCTGACTGCATTCGTGCTGTCGGGGGCTATGGGGGCGCTCGCAGGCATCATTTATACCGGAACCACAGGGTCAGCGAACCCTAGTTCAGGTACATTCCTGCTCCTGCCGGCCTTCGCCGCCGCTTTTCTTGGTGCAACCTGCATACGGCCTGGAAGGTTTAACCCTTGGGGATCAGTCATTGCAGTCTATTTTTTGGTGACCGGTATCAATGGGCTGTCAGTACTTGGGTTCCGAACCTTTGTTCAGGATTTGTTTTATGGTGGTGCGCTCGTACTGGCTGTGATGGTTTCGCAACTGGTATCGGGTCGAAAGGATCGCGGACTATGACTAGCGAACGAAACTTGAGGGCGAATGCTCCGCGTGTGAATGCCGACCGGTTGTGGTCACGGCACATGGAACTGGCTCGGATCGGTGTGGTTGGCGAGACAGGCAATTGTCGCCTCGCGCTGTCTGATGAGGATGCGGCTGCGCGCGATCTGTTTGCTGGATGGTGCCGGGACGCCGGGTTGCAGATGCACTCAGACCGCGCAGGCAACATGATCGCCATCCGCCCTGGCCGAGACGCAGAGCGCGCGGTAGTCGCGACGGGTAGCCACCTAGACACTCAGCCCCATGGCGGCCGCTTCGACGGCATATCAGGGGTTCTGGCTGCGCTGGAAGCGGTAGAGGCATTGAACGACGCAGGGGTTACAACTGAGGCGCCACTAGCCGTCATCAACTGGACCAACGAGGAAGGTGTGCGGTTCTCGCCTGGACTTCTGGGGTCGGCATGGTTCGCGGGCAGATTGAATGACACAGAACTTGACGATATCCGCGCCCCTGACGGAGCGCGGTTTGCAGATGAAGTTCAAAGGATCGGATGGCGCGGCGATATGTGTCCGGAGGACCTAAACCTCGACTCGTTCTTCGAGCTTCATATCGAGCAGGGTCCTATCCTTGAGAACGCAGGGGTACAGGTCGGCGTAGTGACATCAGTTCAAGGTCTTCGGTGGCTCGATGTGACCGTCACCGGACGCGACAGCCATGCTGGAACCACTCCGCTGGACGCGCGCAGTGATGCGCTGTTGGCCGCCGGTGCGATCCTTGTCGCGCTACGTCGAGTGGGACTGGATGCCGGGCCTGATGCTCGGGTGAGCGTCGGGCGCCTGTCTCCCGCGACGGACGGTCCTAGCACTATCGTTGGCCAAGCAGACCTTGTAATCGACATCCGACACCCGGACGTAAACGTTCTGGCCGAGCTGGCTGAAGCCTGCGAAGAGGCGTGTCGCCGTACGGCAACTGAATATGACTGCACAGCAGAAGTTTCAGAACGGTTCGCGGTCCCACCCAGGCAGTTCGACCAGGGCTGTGTGGATTTGGTCGAGAATGCGGCGCGGGAGCTGCAGTTAAGTTATCTAAAACTGCCCAGCGGAGCCTTGCATGATGCTGCTAATATCGCGCCGCTGGCTCCCACGACAATGATCTTCGTTCCTTGTCGTGATGGCATCAGTCATAATATCCTAGAATACGCCGCCCCTAAAGATCTGGCTGCAGGTACAAACGTTCTTCTGCACGCTATACTGAACCGTGCTGGAATTGCTAAGAATAGTTCATCCGTGGACTGATGAACCAACGGACTGCAGAAGACATAATCGAACTGCATTGGATGTTGTCACATTAACGGGCCTGAGGTTGCTGGTTTATTGATCTGGGCGTAGGCGGTATCGATGCAAACAGAGAAAATCCGCTATAAGGGCCACCGCTTTCCACCCCAGAGGCACCGTAAACTTAATGCACCGGCTCTGTTGATATGCGAAGGGAAGGCATGACCAAATCTAGCCCTTCTTCGCTCTATCACCGCCATCGTTTCCCGTCAGATGTGATCGCTCATGCGGTTTGGCTGTATTTCAAATTTCCACTCAGTTTGCGCATGGTCGAAGACCTGCTGGCCGAGCGCGGCATAATCGTTTCGCATCAGACGATACGGACGTGGGCTGAGAAATTTGGCTGTCAATATGCCGCCAACATCCGCCGCAGGTCGGC
>TARA_R110001599_G_scaffold1236_6_pt1 | contig 13888 bp, 13 predicted proteins | sample TARA_R110001599 | Tara Oceans TARA_R110001599 (sample SAMEA4398360) | marine metagenome | biome: Polar Biome; feature: [MES] marine water layer (ENVO:01000295) within the mesopelagic zone...; material: water (ENVO:00002006), including particulate matter (ENVO:01000060) such as...... | reverse complement strand
TTATCTGTTGATCCAGAGCGTGAGCGAATTTCGCTTGGTGTTAAGCAGTTAGAGCGTGACCCATTTGCTGAATTCGTTCAGGTTAATGACAAGGGTACTATTATCACTGGTACAGTGAAATCAGTAGATGCAAAAGCTGCAATCCTTGAGTTAGCAGAAGATGTTGAAGCAACATTAAAGGCTTCTGAGATGAGTCAAGATCGTGTTGAAGATCTTACAACTCAGCTTAAAGAAGGCGATAAAGTTGAAGCGAAAATCATTAACATCGATCGTAAAAATCGAGTTATTAATTTGTCAGTTAAGTCAAAAGATGTTGATGACGAAAAGCAGGCAATGAAAGATGTTCGTGAGAAGCAAGTTGAATCTGCAGGTCCAACCACTATTGGTGATTTGATCAAAGAACAGATGCAAAACAAATAATTATTGTACTAATACAACTAACTATTTGTAATATAATAAAAAAAAACGGGCTTCTAGCCCGTTTTTTTTGTGTTTTTTATTTCTTTGTCTACACTAAAAAAAAGCTCTTTTTTTATGGATTGGGTAGTAAATGACAAAATCAGAACTCGTTGAAATTATTGCATCAAAACAGACTCAACTTTCGGTAAAAGACGTAGAGTTAGCGGTAAAGACATTAATTGATCTTATGTCTAATACTTTATCTTCAGGCCAAAGGATTGAGATTCGTGGTTTTGGAAGCTTTTCTTTGCATTACCGTGCTTCAAGATTAGGCAGAAACCCAAAAACAGGTGAAGCTGTTAACTTGGATGCTAAGTTTGTGCCTCATTTTAAGCCAGGAAAAGAGTTGCGTGATAAGGTTAATGATAGCTTGAAAGAGGGCTATTAATCTCTTCACAATATTATTATCTCGCGTGTTAATATATGATTAGATCTACATAATTGTATTGATAATAATAAGGTGGTTTAACGATGGCGATGCTTAAGTCTCTTTTTCTCTTGCTTGTAATGCTTGTGTGTATTGTTGTCGGTCTTCTATTTTCGTTCAGAAATAGCTCATTGATTAATGTTGATCTCCTTTTTCTTCAATCATCTGGCTTTAGTATTGGCTTTTGGCTGCTTGTCTTTCTAATGGTTGGGGTGGTTCTAGGAATGGCTTTGGTGTTACCTAATAGGTTGTCACAAAGGTTTAAGATTCATCAACTGACAAAAAAACTAACTAATGATAAACAGTCCCAAGCTCGGTTAAAAGCAGAACCTAGTAAAGGCACTTAAATGAATAATTGGCTTTTATTATTGGTGTGCCTAGGATCTATTTCCATCGGGTGGGCTTTAGGTTTTTCTTATCGCCGGAAAATGACGGCCATCGACAGCCCACTAAATCTATCTCTTGATATGAAGCATCGACTTCAATTGCTTTTTGATTCATATCCTGACGAGTCTATTGATCGATTTATCCAGTCACTTGAAGTTACCCCAGAAACATTGCCTTTGCATATTTCTATCGGAAAGCACTTTAGAACTCAAGGTGAGGTAGAAAAAGCAATATTGGTGCATCAAAACTTGATGTCACACCCTGAATTAAGTTCTCGAGCATCTGAAAGTATTATTTATGAGTTGGCGAAAGACTATAAATCTGCCGGCTTATTTGATCGGGCTCAGGCACTATTGCATCAATTAAAGGGGTCAAAGCAGTTTTCTGTCAAAAGCCTTAAACTTTTGCTTGATATTCATGAGGCAGAAAAAGATTGGCCTACAGCATTAAATGAGGCTTCTAGAGTCGATCTCAAAAGATATAAAGAAATAGCTCTAAGAGTAGCGCAGTACTATTGTGAGATTGCGGATAAATATAGCAAAGAAGGTTTAGAAATCGAGTCTGAGTCGAATTTCAGGCAGGCTCTTATAATATATAAAGGGTGTTATCGGGCTCATCTAGGTTTAGCAAATTGTGCTTATAATAGTGGTGATTACAATACATCTATTTACCATCTAAAATTATTGATAGGTATTGCGCCAGAGCACATAACTTTAGCTTTGCCGTTATTGTTGGATGTAACAGTAAAAACTGATTCCTTCGTAAGTCATCAGGAATATCTTAACAAATTGTTGGCAGACACGGGTCAAGTTCCTGTAATGCTGGCAATTATTGACTCGATGAGTGAGGAAGGGAATATCAAAAAGGCATCATCATTCTTGTTTGAATACTTACAAGACTATCCTAGCCTTACCATTCTAGATCGATTTTTTAAGCTTAATGTTCTGTCTGAATACTCTTCCAAAGAGCTTATACAGCTAATGGAGAAGGTTCTTGATGGTGTGCAGCTAAATGAGCAGGAGTACAAGTGTAGTTCTTGTGGTTTTTCAGTGCGTCAGCTTCATTGGTTGTGTCCTAGCTGTAAGGGTTGGCAAACTATTAAGCCTGTTATTGAATATGAAGTAACTTTTCAGAAATAAAGAGTGGTGGAATTAAATGTCTGACAGTAATATTGAACAAGGAAGTATTGTTATAAGTGAGTCTCCACTTATTGTTGCATTAGATTATCCTGACCTTGATCAGGCCTTAAGAATGGCTGATCTTTTAGACTCAAAGGTTTGTAGGGTTAAAGTAGGTAAAGAGCTGTTCACAAAAGAAGGGCCTAAAATTATTGAGGCTCTACATAGAATGGGTTTTGAGGTTTTTCTAGACTTAAAGTTTCATGATATTCCAAATACTACTGCTAATGCGGTCGCTGTTGCTGCGGAATTAGGTGTTTGGATGGTTAATGTACATGCTAGTGGTGGAAGAAAGATGATGGAGGCTTGTGTAAATAAACTATCTACATATACATCACCTCCTTTATTAATTGGTGTAACGGTTTTAACAAGTATGACTGAGGCCGACTTGTATGAGGTTGGTATTCATTCCTCACCACTGGATCATGTTGCTAAACTTGGGGAGTTAGCAAAAATATCTGGCTTAGATGGCGTTGTTTGCTCTGCTCATGAAGCATCTTTTTTAAAGCAACGACTAGGAAGTCAGTTTAAATTAGTAACGCCTGGCATTAGGCCTTCTTTTTCAGAAAGAGGGGATCAGCAGCGTATTATGACGCCTAGTGAGGCTTTGTATGCAGGTTCTGACTACTTGGTGGTAGGTCGCCCAATTACTCAGGCGGAGAAGCCCTTTGATGCTCTAGCTATGGTAATGCAAGAAATCTCCCAGAGTTAAAATAAATGCTTGGGCTATGTAAATGTATTTTAGCTCTATATTTAACGTGAAGTATTGGTTTTAATTTCATTTATCCTTTAAAAATATAAATCATTGTAAATTAAGGTCTTGTTTCACATATTTGTTATTCTTATTTTGATATAAAGTAACCTTATGTATTTATATAGGTTTGTGACATGAATAAAATCGCCGGTGTTTTTGAGTACAGCCGATTTCTTATTCCCTACAGAGTGTATGGGCAACAAGAAAAAGTGATTGTTTGTGTCAGTGGTGCAAAGCAAACCATGTCTGCATGGCGCTCATTTATATCTTACTTCTCAAAGGATTATCAGATTATTGTGTTTGATATGCCTGGGCAGGGGCGTTCAGAAATATTGAGTGGTCCAGCCGGTGTTCCCCTTTCTGAACAGGTGGATGTACTTCATCAGTTACTTACGCATCTTGATGTTTTAAGTTGTCAGAAGCGTTATTTAATCGGTGGCTCATGGGGCTCTATCGTCTCAGCAGTATATGCAGAACACTATCCAGATGTATTTCATAGGCTGATTTTAGGCAGCTTTGGTACCAAACCTAATAGTGTACTGAGTTCAATTATTGATCAAGTGCAGTTTTATATCGAAGGTGGGCGAGGTTCAGAAATTGCACCGATGATGATTGAGAAGTTTGGTCAATATATTCCAGATATTTTAAAGAAGCAGATAATTTCTCAATTCGAAAATATGAGTGACCAGCAATATCAATCATTTTATGAGCATAGTGTGTTTGTGACGAAATTGGGTGATCTGAAAGAATATATGAATTTAGAGTTAATTAAAGTGCCTACATTAGTCGTTATGGGGCAGTTTGATACAATAATGGATTTATTTGATACGCGAAAAGCGACTAAATTAATTCCCGAGGGAAGGTTTCAGTTAATTAAAGGCGTTGGGCATTTTTTGCATTGGGAACAGTCAGAGATCTTATCAATTTATGAGGCTTTTTTCGAAGAAAGTAGTATTCAAAAAAGTAATTTCATTTTGGCTTGATCCTTTAAGGATCTTCGCCTTCGGGTAGAACTCAGCTACTCATTCCGTAATGCCAGTGTTTATTTTTATAGTCGTGTCTGTTTCAGTCTCAAGCGCTGGCTAGTTCATATGCAATTAGGTGTTCAGCGTCAATTCCTATAGGTATTGAATCTCCTACTTGAAAATCTTGATGGCTCGGAAAAAGGGCTTCTATGGTTGTTCCAGATGCTAATTTTAATTGATATTGGGTTGATGTCCCAGCAAAAATTTTACCGGTGACCAGTACGCTTAGTTTAGAGTTGGAAGTATGGACAACATCATCAGGTCTAATTAGAATTTCAACTCTGGTACCTTTTTTCCAGTTGTATGCTCTATTTCCTTTTAATAAACCTATCTCTGTTTCAAATGTATCAGGCTCTAATATCTCTCCTTTAATGAATGCGCCCTGACCAACGAAGGATGCTACAAAGTGATTGTTGGGTTCATGATAAAGTTCATAGGGTGAGCCCCATTGTTGTATTTTACCTTGATCTATGACTCCGATTTGGTCGCACATGGCAAAGGCTTCTTTTTGGTCGTGCGTTACTAATATGGCACTTATGTTTAGTGTTTTTAAGATGTTACGAATATCAAGGCTTAATCTATTTCTAAGCTCTGCGTCTAGGTTGGAAAAAGGCTCATCAAGTAAGAGTAGTTCAGGTTCCGGTGCAAGCGCTCTTGCCAAGGCAACTCTTTGTTGTTGGCCGCCCGAAAGTTCATGTGGGTAACGGTCTTCATATCCGTTTAAATCGACTAGATTAATTAGTTCGTTTACTTTACTGACCTGATGTCTTTTTTTCTGTGTTAGGCCGAAATGAATATTTTCAGAAACTGTTAGGTGAGGGAATAGAGCATAGTCTTGAAAGACCATCCCTATATTTCTGAGTTCGGGTGCTAATTGTTCGGATGGAGAAGATATCTCTGTATCATTAAGCAAAATATTGCCATTGATTGGGATTTCAAATCCTGCAATAGCCCTCAGAATTGTGCTTTTTCCACAGCCGCTAGGCCCTAAAAGGCAAGCTATATCACCTTTAATAAGCTTGAAGGATAAATCTTTTATCACAACTAAAGCGTTATAGTTGCATTGTATATTTGTAAGTTCGAGCAAGAATGACACTGTGTTTGCGCTCTTTGAAAACGATAAATTATATGTTGGATATCGTGCTATTTAGGCATTACAGAGTAAAAATTCAAGTAATGCTTTTTGTGAGTGTAAGCGGTTTTCTGCTTCATCCCAGACCACAGAGCTTGTATGGTCTAGCATGTCATGGCTTATTTCTTCGCCTCGGTGAGCAGGAAGGCAATGCATAAAAAGAGCATCTTTATTGGCATGGCTCATTAGTTCAGAATTGACCTGGTAGTCGCTGAATTTATTTTCTCTAATTCTTTGCTCTTCTTCTTGACCCATTGAAGCCCACACATCAGTGACAATCAAGTCAGAATTTTTAGCTGCAGCAATAGGGTTGCGGATTATATGAGCGTGTTTTGAGTTAGCTTTTAGTAATTCTGATGAAGGGTCGTATCCGACAGGAGCAGAAATCACTAATTCAAAATCTAATAGTTTGGCTGCGTTAATGAAAGAATTGCACATGTTGTTGCCATCACCGATCCATGTCACCTTCTTGCCAGAAATTGAACCTCTATGTTCGTGGTAGGTTTGCATGTCAGCAAGTAGTTGGCAGGGGTGAAAGTCGTCTGTTAGTGCGTTGATGACAGGAACGGAAGAGTGCTGCGCAAATAATTCTAGTTTAGAGTGTTCAAATGTTCGTATCGTAATTGCGTCTACCATTCTAGAGAGTACTTTGGCACTATCTTCTATGGGTTCGCCTCTACCAAGCTGGGTGTCTCTTGGTGATAAAAATAATGAGGAACCGCCAAATTGAGCCATTCCAGATTCAAATGAAACACGTGTTCTTGTCGAAGACTTTTCGAAAATCAGGGCAAGTACTCTATTCTTGAGTGGTTCATAGATATGCCCCTGTTTATGTTCATTTTTGAGGGTGATTGCTCTTTCTATAATTTGTTTAAGTTCGGATGAAGTTAAATCAGTTAGAGTTAGAAAATGTCTAAGTGCCATATTGCTCTCAAAAGTGAATCAAAATAATGGGAAATATTTTAAGGTATTGTCGTGTCAGCTTGACGCTAGTTGCTTCTAGGTTTGCTACGGTCATCCGCAGCATACAAACGAATTATCTGAACAACCGCGTCAATCAAGAAGTCACACTCTTCATCCGACATAGCTAAAGAGGGGAGTAGGCGTATTACTTTCTCAAAAGTTACATTCAAAAGTAAGCCTTTTGCCTTAGCTAAAGGCACTATTTCTGGGCATGGGAAAGCCATTTCAATTCCTATCATCAGCCCCTTGCCGCGGATCTCTGTAATATAGTTGGCGTCTGATAGTTCGGCCTTTAATTCACTAACTATCTTGTCACCCATAAATTTAGCTCTATTGCATAAATCATGAGTTTCTATTTCATCGATTGTAGCTAATGCAGCTGCACAGCCTAGTGGGTTGCCGCCAAATGTAGAGCCATGGCTTCCAGGGGATAATACTAGGTTCGCTTTTCTTCTTGTCAGGCAAGCACCTATAGGAAAGCCATTCCCTAGACCTTTGGCTGTAGTGACGACGTCTGGAAGTACTTTAGTATCTTGATAAGCAAAGTAGTGGCCAGTTCGTCCATTACCTGTTTGAACTTCATCAAGCATCATTAGCCAATTATTTTGATCACAAATATCTCTAATTGATTCTAGATATTCGTTTTTAGAAATACTTAGGCCGCCTTCACCTTGGATTGGCTCAAGAAGGATAGCTACAATATTTGGGTTAGATTTGGCAAGTTTTTGAATTTCTTCGATGTCGCCAAAGCTTGTTCTTACAAAACCACTTAAGAGTGGTTCAAAGCCTGCTTGTACTTTTCTGTTACCCGTCGCAGATAATGTCGCCATAGTTCGCCCATGGAAAGAGTTCTCCATGACGATAATTGTTGGCGTTTTTATGCCTTTCTCGTGGCCAAATTTTCTTGCAAGTTTGATTGCGGCTTCATTAGCCTCTGCGCCTGAGTTAGAAAAGAAAACTTTTTCCATTCCAGAAACAGTGCATAGCTTTTGAGCTAACCTTGACTGAACAGGATTGTGAAACAGGTTTGAGCAGTGAACTAACCTACCTGCTTGGTCTTTAATTGCTTTTGTTACCGCGGGGTGTGTGTGGCCTAAGCCGCATACAGCAATGCCGAAAAAAGTGTCAAAATATTTGTTACCATCGGTATCGTAAAGCCAGCAACCATCCCCGCTTTCAAAAGAAACAGGAAGTCTGCCGTAAGTATTCATTAAAGGTTGGTCGTTGTTCATCTGTCTCTCTTTAGAACGCAAAAAGGCAGCTAATGTGCTGCCCTAAAAGAATGATTTTAGCTCGAACTTTTGTCTTTATCAAATTTTGTTATGTATTGTTTTTTATGGCTTAAAGTTTAAGTGGAATGTGACTAATATTGAAAATAATACCTGAGTAATATGGTTGGTCATTCAAAAAAAAGGTAGACTAACTTTATAGGTTAATCGTTTAGTATTAAATTAAGTTATTTAAGAAATAGTTTGTTGAGTTTAGTTTGTTTAAACATTAAAAGGTACACGTGTTATGACAGTAATAGATACAATTAAAGAGCAACTTGAAGGTAATCCAGTTATTTTATATATGAAAGGCTCTCCGCAACAGCCTCAGTGTGGGTTTTCTGCCAAGACGTCTCAAGCTTTAATGGCTTGTGAGGAGCGTTTTGCATACATCAATATCTTAGAGCATCCAGATATCAGAGAGAGCTTAAAAGTATATTCAAATTGGCCGACATTCCCACAGCTTTATATCAAAGGTGAGTTGGTAGGTGGTTGTGATATTATTACAGAGCTATATGAATCTGGCGAGCTTAAGAAGATGGTTTCTGGGGCCGTGGTTGACTAGTGCTTGTTGTTTGTTTGAACAGAGGGGGCTCTTATTAGGGCCCCTTTTTTAGTTTGTATTGGTTTTTTGATAGATTATTGGAATATCGTATTTGAAGCTCTTGTTGATATCCTTGCTTGGTGGTTTTGGGAAAGGGCTTGCTAAATAGGCAGTTTTGACTGCTAGTCGGTCAATTTCCTTTATGTTGCTTGATTGCCTTATGCTTGCATTTTTGACGGCACCATTTGGAAAAAGATGCAAAGTAATTATATATTCTATATTGGTCTGCTTATTTTTCGCCATTACTGGGTGGAACTCATCATAGAGCCCTTTCTGAGCCATTATTCTTATTAGTTGAATCTCATATTGAGTGAGTTGTTGCAAATTTTTCGTAGATATTTGCTGAATATTACTTTTTATGTTTTGTTTGAATTCTTTTTTTGTGAAGATATCTTGTAAGCCTTGGAATGCACTTTTTGAGTTTGAGTACTTTTGAAATGTTGGTTGCTCGACGCGAAAATTATCGCTTGGCATATCCTGCTTGAATGGTGATTGTGGTTCTTGTGTTTGGTTCGAATCTTGGGTGTTTTCCCTAATTAGTTGTTCAAAGCTCGACTCATTAAGGGTTCTTAAGAATTCTTGGGCGGCAAGTGTGTTTGCTGATTTGCTTAATTGGGGTGAATTAGAAAGTTGGCCTAACTTGTCGTTAGATACGAGTTGGAAAGGGATTGTTTTTCTTTCTAGTTCGAAGTCTGGGGTTAGTATGAAGACCAATAGCAAAATAAGTGAGTGAGAGATCGCTGAGCTAAATAGCGCTATAAAGAATCTGAGGGTGTATTTGTCTGTATTATCCACTGATCTCTTATGCGCTAGCTTTTTGCTTTAGACTGGATGTGACGGCGCTCATTGCTCGGTCAATAAGTAGTCCCTGCTCTAAGATAACAGCACTTTTTCTGAATAGATCATTTGCAAGTTCTTCTTTAGTTTTTTCAAGGTTTTTTAGGCCTAGTCTATTAACAAATATAAATGTATCTGCATCTTCAAGTTTGGCGGATAGTTTGCATCTTATTGTCTTGTTTGAGGGGAGTTGAAACTCAAACCATGTGTCGAGTGATAGCTCATCGATTAAAGATATAAACTTCTCTAATTCTGAATTATTAGAGAGTGCTTGTTTTTCAACGGCGCTAGTTTGGTTTTTATTTATTAGTTTGTTAGCAGTTCTGTAGGTTGCTGTATTATCTTGATCGTTAAACATATTTTGTTTAAACGCAGAGGTTAATATTGAGCGAATCTCAATCATTGTACTATCAAGGTTGTTGGTGTGGTAGGAGACGTCCTGAAGGCCGCACTTCAGTTCTTTAAGTAATTTAGGGGCAATAGAAATCCAGTGTTGTCGATCTTTTTGCGATGTAATGGGTTTCAGGCACCAAGCTAGGTCTTGAGCTGCCTGACAAGTTTTTGCCCATTGGTGCTCCTGGTCATCCTTCAAGTAAGCAAGAAACATAACCCGACTCCAGCCCTGAGTAAGTGTTTCTCTAATTATTGGAGGCAATTGGATTGAGTCAGAAGAAATGATTTCTTGAATAAAGCTATCGACAGATTTTTGAGCCTGTTTTGATTTAAGTAGGCCGTTTTCTGATTCTTTAGTTCTTTGTTCAACTATTCTAGATTTCTTTTCTTCTTTTGTTATGAACTCTTCAAATTCTTTATTGAGTGAATCAAATAGACTTACATCGCCATCAAATTTATTTAATATGGTATTCACTGTTTCATGAATTTTTTGATATAAAGCGTCTTGGGTAGCATTTGGGTTGTCACTCCAGCCAATACCCGCTTTAGCTAGTACGTTAAGTAGCTTTCGAGCAGGGTGCTGGTTGGTGCTAAAGAAGGTGTTATCTTTTATGACAACTTTCAGAATAGGTATTTGAAGTCTACTTATAAGTACTTGTATAGGTGCTGCTAAATTATAATCTTCTAAAATGAACTCAAAGAGCATGGCAACTAAATTAATTAAGTCTTCATCAAGCTGTTTAAATGCAGGCTCTTTTTTAATAAGGTTTGGTGACTGTTGGATATGGTTTCTTAGATAAGACTGAATATCTACAACTTTTGGGTTGTTGTTGGTTGCAGGTGTCGATTTCTGTATGGTTGATAGTAGATTTATTAAATCTTGAGTTTCAATATAATGGGGTCTTTCAGAGTTAAGATTTTTGTTCTGATTTTGAGTGTTGTTCGGTGTTTGTGTTCTGATGTTTTCCAGAAGAGACTGTAATTGTGGCAATATGTTTTGAGTTTGCTGCGGGTGACTCTTGTCAGAGTTAAATTCAGAGCTAGTGACTAGGGGGGAGCTGGCATGCTCTCCTTTAGGGCTATACTTCTGTTTTATTATATCTGATTTTAAGTTAGGTAAAATGCCAGATTTAATTAAATAGTGATTGGCTTCGTCTAATATATACCCAAGATTAGATAGCACGTAGCGGTCAAATTGTTTGTATACAATTAGGCGCTCTTTCAGATTAATTTCAAGTCTTGAGCAAGCATTAGAAAACTCATTACTGATATCTTCAGGATTAAGGGGGGCTGAAATTGTATTTAAATCAGACCGTCCATATAAATTTGCTGTCCTAGTTTGAAATTGTAATAAAGCGCCTTGAAAATTAGATAGAGCTTTTGAGGCCATTGATGAAACAGCTACTTGCTCTTCTAGTTCTTCTTTGTTGACTAAAGAAAGGTGTTCAAAGTCAATTTCTTGGTTTGAATCTTGTCTTTCTAGCTTGTTGAATACTTTTGATATTGAAAATAAGTTACGAATATTATCTTCGAAGTTGCTTTCAATACTTTTGCGCTTTATGCGTATTTCACGCATAGCTTCGAAGAATTGGTTTTGTTCATTATTTGTTCTTGCATTGTTGGCTAGTTCGAAGAAGGAATCATCAATGCCGTCAAACATGTTTTGAAGTAATTCAACTAAATGGCGCGAGCAAAGTAGGCTAATTTTTTCAATGCGAGCGGCGGCTTCAGCGTTCAAATCATTGCTGAAATGCTGATTCTCTCTTATGTAAGTGACGCCGTTTGAGTTGCTCATTTGCTAGACCTAGTGAAGTCGATTAATTGAACATGCAAGTTACTCGCGATTATAGCTTAAATATACCGACTTTAGAACTCTTATGTTTGCTGTAATGGCTTACAAATGGTTAATTTTGAGAGTTGGGTCGGTATTTTTGATTATTTGTTTTCATAGATTTTGATGGTTTTGACGATATTGTCTTTTAATTGTCTTATTTCTACCTGGTATTTATTTATATATAAGCAGACAGGGCTGTCAGGAATAGTCTCGAGGGCTTCTGTGATAAGTCCGCTTAATGTTTTTGGTCCGCTGGTAGGAAGGTTCCAGCTTAGATTTTTGTTGATTGTTCTAATAGGTGTTGAGCCGTCGATTAAGTAGCTCCCATCTTCTTGGGGGATAATATCTTGGCTGCTGGATGATGAAAAATCTGTAGTGAATTCGCCAACTATTTCTTCGAGGATGTCTTCCATTGTAACGATGCCTAGTGCATCACCGTACTCATCAACAACGATAGCGATTCGCCTCTTTTCTTGTTGAAATTGAAGTAGTTGTGCGTTAAGTGAAGTGCTTTCAGGTGTGAAATAAGGGTCTCGGCATGCCTGTAAAAGGCCTGCTTTACTGGGTTCTTTATGAGACATGACGCGCGTCATGTTTCTGAGGTGTAAGATTCCGACGATATTATTAATATCTCCCTTGTAGACTGGTAATCGAGTGTATTGCGATGTTTTTAATTGATGAAGGATTGCGCTCAAATCATCGTCAATATTGATGCCTATAATTTCATTTCTAGGGATCATGATGTCGGTCACGGTTACTTTTTCAAGGTCGAGTATGCCTACGAGCATTTCCTGGTGCTTTCTTGGTATTAGGGCGCCCGATTCATCGACGAGAGTTCTGAGTTCTTCTCTGCTTAGGTGGTTGTCCTGATTGTCATTTATGTTAAGTCCTAGAGCCTTCAATAATAATCCTGTGACAAGGTTTATTGCCCAAACGGCTGGATATAGTATTTTTAGGAGCGGCCGCAGTATGTGTGCTGCTGGTAGTGCTATTTTTTCAGGATAATATGCGGCGAAAGTTTTAGGAGTGATTTCGGCGAATATAAGTAAAATTATGGTTAATCCTGCTGTGGCTATCGCTATGCCAGCATCTCCCCATAATCGAATGGCAATTACGGTAGCTATTGATGAAGCAAGAATGTTGACGAAGTTGTTGCCTATTAGTATGACGCTTATAAGTTGGTCTGTGCGTTTAAGGAGTTTACTTGCTTTGATTGCGCCTTTATGACCATTTTTTTTGAGGTGTTTTAGGCGGTAGCGATTTAGGGATAGCATTCCTGTTTCAGAGCTTGAAAAGAACGCTGAAAGAATAATGAGTATACAAAGAAATATAAGAAGCGTGGTGATAGGTGTTTCGCTCAATTTGGAGTGTCCTGTGGTTTGTGCGATGTTTAGGTTTTTGTCTTACTTTAGGATTTGTTCAAGTACAAGCTTGCTTCCAAGGAAGCCAACCATTAGGAAGCTGAATCCCCAAAGAGTCCATTTGCTTGCAGTAAGGCCCCTCCAGCCGTAAAGTCGGCGACCGGCCAATAGGGTGGAGAATATTATAAATGCAATGATGGAGAGTATTGTTTTATGGGCTAGGTGTTGTGCGAAAAGGTTATCAACAAAAATGGCGCCCGTAATAATGGCTAATCCGAGTAGTATCGTTCCACTCCATATCATTTCAAATAAAAGGTTTTCCATGGTTAGCAGTGGGGGGAGGTTTCTTAGTAATACTGTGGGGTTGTGCTTTTTTAGGTTATTGTTTTGTATGTAAACTAATATGCCTTGAATTAAGGCTATGCAGAAGACGCTGTAGGAAATTATAGAAAGCATGATGTGTATGAAAATACCACTACTTTCAGGTTGGAATGCCAGTATGTGCTTGTTAAATATTAAGCTGCTTATCAGGCTCAAAGCTGCTATAGGGTAGCAAAATATAAATATAGACTGTATCGGTTTGCGGATAGAAAAAATAAGTAGACAGATGATGACAAAGCAGGCAATCAAAGAGATCGTATTGAAAAAACTTAATATGATTTCATTGTTGGTAAATATCTGCTGCGAGGTGATCGCTAAATGGCTGAAAACAGCGATGCTACCTATTAGCATTGAGATGAACGGCTTGTTTTGGGTTTTTCTCAAATAGATTAAAGTTTGATGAAAAGTGCCGAAGGTATAAAGCCCGATAGAGAGAAGGCTAAGTACTAAAATATTCATTATGTATTTTACTGTTCAAATTATGGCTTTTAAAAGGTTATAATGCTCGGTTTGCAACTACTTGGCAATATATAGAGACGAATCATGTTTGAAAATCTAACAGAACGCCTTTCGGATAGTTTAAAAAAGGTTACCGGTCAGGCAAAGCTTACAGAAGATAATATTAAAGGAACCTTGCGCGAAGTTCGTATGGCTTTGTTGGAAGCAGATGTGGCATTGCCTGTTGTTAAGCAATTTATTGCCCAGGTGCGTAAGCGTGCTATCGGGCACGAAGTTATGAGAAGTTTATCTCCAGGTCAGGCGTTCATTAAAATTGTAAACGCAGAGCTTGTTGAAATGATGGGCGCTCAGTCTGAGGGGTTGTCCTTAAATGCTCAGCCTCCAGTTGTGATTTTGATGGCGGGCTTGCAGGGGGCGGGTAAAACC
>TARA_R110001599_G_scaffold55753_51_pt1 | contig 13889 bp, 12 predicted proteins | sample TARA_R110001599 | Tara Oceans TARA_R110001599 (sample SAMEA4398360) | marine metagenome | biome: Polar Biome; feature: [MES] marine water layer (ENVO:01000295) within the mesopelagic zone...; material: water (ENVO:00002006), including particulate matter (ENVO:01000060) such... | reverse complement strand
GATGCCGCCGATATACTGATCCACCGGAAGCCAGTATTCGGCGGCTTCCTTAGAGAAGGCGTTCTCGGCCTTGGCGTCGGCGAAACGGGCGAAGTACCAGGAGGATTCGAAGAAGGTATCGAATGTATCGGTCTCGCGCTCGGCCTTGCCGCCGCAGCTCGGGCAGCTGACATGCTTCCAGGTCGGGTGCCGGTCCAGCGGATTGCCGCTACCCTCGAAATCGACATCTTCTGGCAGTTTGACGGGCAGGTCGGCCTCCGGAACGGGAACTTCGCCGCACTCCGGGCAGTGGATGAACGGAACCGGACAGCCCCAATAGCGCTGACGGGATACACCCCAGTCGCGCAGACGATAGGTCGTGGTTTTCTCGCCCTGTCCGGCACCCTGCAGACGCTCGGCGACTTTCGATTTGGCGTCTTCCACGGACAAACCGTTCAGGAAGTCCGAATTATAGATCTTGCCGGGACCGGTATAGGCTTCGGTGCCGACTTCGAAACTATCGGCATCGGCTTCCGGCGGCAGTACCACAGGGGTCACTGGCAGATCGTACTTCCGGGCAAAATCCAGATCGCGCTGGTCATGCGCGGGGCAGCCGAAGATAGCGCCGGTGCCATATTCCATGAGCACGAAATTCGCGACATAGACCGGCAGCTCCCAGCTGTCATCCAGCGGGTGGGTGACTTTGAGGCCGGTATCGAAGCCTTTTTTCTCGGCGGTTTCGATCTCGGTTTCGCTGGTGCCCATGCGGTTGCATTCGGCGATGAACTCGGTCAGGGCGGGATTGTTTTCCGCGACCTTGGCCGCGATCGGATGGTTCGCGGCGATGGCACAGAATGAGGCGCCGTAGAGCGTATCCGGCCGGGTGGTGAAGACCTCAAGCTTGTCGTCCGCATCCTTCAGCTTGAAGAATACGCGGGCGCCTTCGGATTTGCCGATCCAGTTATGCTGCATCAGCGTGACCCGGTCCGGCCAGCGGTCCAGACCTTCAAGGGCCTGCAGCAGGTCCTCTGCATATTCCGTGATCTTCAGGAACCACTGGGAGAGCAGACGCTTCTCGACAGGGGCGCCGGAGCGCCAGCCCATGCCGTCGATGACCTGCTCGTTCGCCAGCACGGTGTTCTCGACCGGATCCCAGTTGACCCAGCTTTCCTTCTTGTAGGCAAGGCCCGCCTTGTAGAAGTCGATGAACATCTTCTGTTCATGCTGGTAATAGTCCGGATCACAGGTCGCGATCTCGCGGCGCCAGTCGTAGGACAGACCCATGGTCTTCAGCTGGTCGCGCATCGAGGCGATGTTCTCGTGCGTCCATTTCGCCGGATGCACGCCGCGTTCGAATGCGGCGTTTTCCGCCGGCAGGCCAAAAGCGTCCCAGCCCATCGGGTGCAGAACGTTGAAGCCTTTGGCTTTCTTGTAGCGGGCGACGAGATCGCCGAGCGTGTAATTCCGCACATGCCCCATATGGATGCGCCCCGACGGATAGGGGAACATCTCAAGCACATAGTATTTAGGCTTGTCCGGGTCCTCCGTCACTTCGAAGCAGCGATTCTCTTCCCAAGCGCGCTGCCATTTGGTTTCGGTTTCGCGGAAATTGTAACGGGACATCTTTTAGCCTTGGTCGGTGGCGCTCTGCGCCTGATCTTCTGTAATGGACCGGCCCACGTGTAAGCCGGTGCCAAAATTCATTAAGGGCGAGGGCGGTCAGTTCTTGGTGGCCCCGATGCGCAGTTGCCGCGCCCGCGTCAAAATCGCGTCCTCGAGGTCTCTGTGCAGCTTTTCTTCCATGCCCAGATCCTGCCACTGGCCGGATGCTGCGAGCTCCTGCTTGAAGACTTTTGCTCTTATGCCGTCGGATCGCAATGCGCGATCTAGGATGAAGATGTTGATCTTGAAGCGCTCGCTTGGCGTGTCCGGCGGCGAATACCAGTCGGAGATGATGACGCCCCCGAACGGATCGGCCGAGGCAAGAGGCATGAAGGAGATCGTATCGAGGGATGCGCGCCACAGGTAGCTGTTCACGGCAATGCCGGACCCGACGGAAGCCTGCTGGTTCTCTACATCGCCGCCGAGCAGCGAGAAGCCTTCCTCGCCGAAGATCTTCTCTTCTTTTTCGTAGGTCGGTCTTCCTCCGGCACCGGTGCGCGGATACTCATACTCGATATCAGCACCTGAACATGCCGTAAGGGATGCCATCCCAAGCAGCGCCAGCAGGCGCAGGCTCTTGTTCATCACCAGAAGACCCGGAATTTTCATATCACCCAAGACTCGCACTCGCGTTTTGATACGGACGAGACGCCTTTTACCGTTTCTCATGCCCGTGAACAACTTGACATATGATCACGCCGGTTCTGCATGCAAGAATCCTGATAAATACAGGCGCAGTCATCGATTTGTGGCATTTTCGCCACATTGAGACAGATTTGCATAAATGCCCAGTTCGTCTTTCTTGACGGTCATATGGCGAGAGAATAGTGATGCTGTGACGTGAGGTTAGGGGGTTAGGCAGATTTTCTGCAAACAACTTACCGCGTTACTTAACCGATGACTCTCGGGAGTAGGGGAAAAGATGAAAAAGATTCTTCTCGGAACGACTGCGATTGTTGCCGCTGGCATGATCGCTGCGCCGTCTGTGGATGCTGCTGAAAAGCTTAAAGTGTCCGTTGGTGGTTACATGGAACAGTGGTTCGGCTACACGACAACTGACGACCAAAGCTCCGCTGATTATCAGGGCTTCGCTACCGTCTCTGATGCGGAAATCCACTTCAAGGGCATGACTACCCTCGACAACGGCATCTCTGTCGGCGTCAATGTCCAGCTGGAAGCCAACAGCAACCGTGGCGACCAGATCGACGAATCCTACCTGATCGTCAAAGGCAACTTTGGTGAGATCAACCTGGGTTCTGAAAACTCCGCGCTGTACAAGATGAACTACGGTCCGTCTGACTACGGCATCGGCATCAACTCCGGTGACAATTCCAGGTGGGTTCCGAACACGATCGGTGCTTCCGGCGGCTTCTACGGCACCCCGTTCGGTTCCACCAACGTCGAGCCGAACAGCACGGGCGACTCCGAAAAGCTGACCTACTACACACCGCGTGTTGAAGGCTTCCAGCTCGGTGTGTCCTACATTCCGGAATCCGGCCAGGATGACAACGGCACCTTTGATCGCACCAGCGAAGTGTCCGATGGTTATGCCATCGCTGCCAACTTCAAGCGCGACTTCGACGGCTTCAACCTCGGCCTGTCCGCTGGTTACGGCGCGTTCACCGATGGTGTCGCCGGCGCTGAAGATCCGTCTGCTTATTCCTTCGGTGCTACCGCTGGCTTCGGCGGCTTCTCCCTCGGTGGCGCTTATGCTGCTAGCGAAGGCACCACAAGTGGTGACGAAGAAACCGGTTACACCCTCGGCGCCGCTTATGCGACCGGTCCGTGGGGCGTCAGCGTCAACTGGTTCCATGGCGAGAGCGATGCGATCAACACTGCTGGTGTGATCACCAACGATGGCGAGCATGACTCCTACAGCCTGAACGGCAAGTACGCTCTGGGCCCGGGTGTCACCGCAGCCGCCACGCTCGGTTATACCGAACTGACCACCGACAACACCGCGTCGATTGGTAACAGTGAAACCGACGGCACCTACTTCGTCGTCGGCATGAAAGTGTCCTTCTAATCCAGACGGGTTAGGGACTTCGGGAAGGGGCCGCCTTGTGCGGCCCCTTTTCTTTTCTGATTCTTTCCGAAAAATGAGGCGTCCGTCTCTTTGGAACCGGCCCTGCCCCTGATATAACCTTCGGTGCTAACTGGGCTCGGGGGGACAACACGGTGCAGTTCGAGACTTTCTTCAAGAAAATCACACGCGACCAGTTCCTTAAGGATTATTGGGACAAGGCCTACTATTTCGAGCAGGGGGCCTTCGATCCCGTCAGTGATCTGTTCAACTGGGATCAGATGAACGATCTGGTAAATCGCTCCAAGCTCTGGCACGCGAACTATATGGAGATGGCGGTTGACGGAAACGTCCTGCCGTCCGAGCAATATTGCCGTCCAGGGCGTGATCGGAAGGGTGTGAACGTACTGGTGCCGGACCCGGAACGTGTCCGTTTCCTGATGTCCAAGGGTGCCAGTCTTGTTCTCGACTATATTGAAGGCATTCATCCCTCTATCCAGGATGCCACCCGCTTTATCGAGCGGCTTACCGGAACCCACGCTTCCTGCAACGCCTATTGTTCCTGGAAGAGCGTCCAGGCCTATCACTCGCATTTCGACACAATGTGTGTTTTTGCGATCCAGATCGAAGGTGAGAAGACCTGGAATATCTATCGCGGCCGTGTGAACGAGGCGATCGACGTTCCGCAGGTTCGTCCGGGAGACTTTTCCAGGGAACAGCACGATCAGCAAAAGGGCGAGATCATGCAGCAGATCATCATGCGCCCGGGCGACGTGCTCTATCTGCCGCGCGGCCTCTATCACGACGCAATGACCACCGACACGGCCTCGCTGCATCTGTCTTTCGGCGCGACTTATGTTGACGGTCATTCCTCGCTGGGAATGCTCGCGCCTTTCCTGCATCAGGATGAGTTTTTCCGGAAACGAATCCCACATTTTGACGATGGGACGGATCTGGAAGACTATATACCCGAGCTTGGCAAGCGTGTTGCCAATCATATGGCCCGCCCCGAGTTTCACAATCATGTTCGCAGCGTCCTGATGAGCAAAGTCGCTGACAAAGTTGTCCGGCACACGCTGCCCGACCGTACGCCTGACATCAATTTCATGGTAACCCGCCGGCCGCTGAAGCTGGCCCGCCGTGGTCAGGCAGCGACGTTGACCGGGGAAGGCGTTACGCTCGATATTGCCAAGGACGATTTCGCGGTCGCCGATCATATCGTGAAATCCGAGGAGTTCTGGCTTTCGGATCTGCGGGCCAAATTCCCCGATCGCGCCGCGCATCTCGAGCCTTTGCTCAAAGCGCTGGATCAGAATCGTGTGATCTGGCGCCTGCGCGGATGAGCCGGGCTGGGATGACCCCATGAGCGGAATCCTCTGGCTCGCGTCCTTTCCGAAGTCCGGCAATACCTGGCTCCGTGTTTTCATCGAGAACCTGTTCCGTAACAGCGCGGAGCCGGTCTCGATCAATGAGCTCGGCGTGGTTCGCTATGGCGATATGATGGGGCCGCTCTACGAGAAGATCGCCGGAAAACCGCTACAGGAAATGAGCGATGCCGAGCTGCATGCATTGCGTGAGCCTTTGCAGAAATCCTGGGCGCAGGAACCACAGACCACCATTGTGAAGACCCACAATGCGCTTGTAATGCATGAAGGACGGCCGCTCATTTATCTCGAATGCACGGCGGGCGCGGCCTATGTCGTGCGGAATGTGTTCGATGTGACGGTTTCCTATGCGGATCACTATCGGCTCACGCTTGACGATGCGGTCGAGGCAATGACCTCGGGGTTGCAGACCACGCGGACCAGTCCGGCGGCGGTCTTTCAGGTCCTTGGTACCTGGACAGACCATTACCGCAGCTGGCACGCGGTGGAGAACTTCAATCCGCTGACGTTGAAATACGAGGACATGGTCAAGAGCCCGATGAAGGCCTTTGGCTCTTTCATGCGTTATCTTGGGGTGCCTAAAAGCCCCCAGCGGTTGAAGCGGGCGATCAAGAACAGCAGCTTTTCCGTGGTTTCCAGCCAGGAAAACCAAAAAGGCTTTCGCGAGCGGGTGCACCAGTCGCAGAAATTCTTCCGTTCCGGCGGTGTCGGCGGATATCGCAAGGTATTGAGCGAGGATCATGTGAAGCGCTTGACCGATCGTCACTATGATCTGCTCCTGGAGCTCGGCTATGTTTCTAAATCCGGGACACCTCGTGTCTGAACCAACGGGTGCCAACAAGCATGTCCATTCAACCATCAGACTTTGATCCGGTTCGTAAGCTCGCAAGCGCGGGCCGTTGGCGCGAGGCGCGGGAGCGCTATTCCCGGATCCTCCGCAAGGCCGGCAGCGATTGGCGGCCTTTTTATATGGCTGGGATGATAGAGGCTTCGGGCGGTGATTTTGACCGGGCAGCGAAGGCGTTGGAAAAAGCCCGCGCACAGGCACCAGCGGAGCTTCAGATAATCATCAATCTGGCTCAGGTTCAGCTGCATCGCGCATTGCCGGCGGAGGCCCTAAAACTGCTCGGCCCGCTTGCTGGCCGATTCGCGGATAATGCTGCGATCCAGAAACTATACGGAACCGCTTTGTTGGAAGAGGGCCGATATGATGAAGCGGCGCAGGCCCTGGAAATAGCACTGCGTCAGGGCGATGATTCCGCCGTATTGAACAATCTTGCCCTGATTTACCGCAGCCAGGGCGACTTGCATCGGGCCACTGTCGTTCTGGAACGGGCCGTACAGTGCGATGACGGCATTGAAATCCAAACTAATCTGGCAAGCATCTATATGGTAACCGGGCGCCATGGGGACGCCTGGGCATTGTATGACAAACTCTCCAGGAGTGGGGGCTCAGACCCGCGAGTCTTACGAGCGCTTGCCGCCTTTTCGCGCGATACCGGGCATGCGAACCGCGGAGTCCGCCTGGCCACGCGCGCTCTAATCCTCGATCCAACGAAGATTGCGTCCTATACGATGCTGGCCGAACTTCTGGACCAGACGTCGGCACAGGAAGCCTCATTGTCGGTTGCCCGTCGGGGATTGTTGTTAAAGCCGGAAAAACAGTACCTCGTGGCGCTTGAGGGGCGAGCGCTCAGGCGTCTCAAACGGCTTGATGAAGCGGTTTCCTGCCTGCAGGGGACGCTAGAGAAGGCGACACCTGGGCCGGACACCTATCGTCTCGGTTTCGAGCTCGCGCAATCCCTCGACTCTCTAGGGCGTTATGGTGATGCCTTCAGTTGGTTCGAGAGCGCGAACCGGACTCAGCTGGAAGAGTTTAGTGGGGGGCTTGTTGATCCCGGGCGAGCCTTCTCGGAGGTTAAAACGCTCTTGTCTGCATTTGAAAACGCTCCGTCCTGGGCTGGCACTGATCTGCAAGGCAATGCAGGTGAGACTGATCCCGTGTTTCTTGTCGGCTTTCCGCGTTCCGGAACAACCCTTCTCGATCAGGTCCTGGATGCGCATCCAGGAGTGCAGGTGCTGGAGGAGCGTCCGCTGATTTCTGGGCTTTCTGCCCGTTTGGCATCGACGGCAAGATACCCGGGAGCGCTGGAAAACCTTCCGGAGACGATGCGTGCGGAAATGCGTGCCGCCTACTTCACGGAGCGGAACCGGTTTCTTGTGCCGTCCGACGGGGCGATCTATGTCGACAAAATGCCCCTCAACATCGTGCATGCGGGCCTGATTCTGAGGATCTTCCCCCGTGCGCGTTTCATCCTGGCCCTGCGGCACCCGTGCGATGTCTGCCTGAGTTGTCTGATGCAGAATTTCAATCTGAATCATTCCATGGCGGTCTTCTGTTCTTTGTCCGATACGGTCCGCTTCTATCGCGAGGTATTCGCGCTCTGGCAGCGTTATCTGACGCACTTGAAACCTGCCTTTGTTACGGTGAAATACGAAGACATGACCCGCGATCTGCGCGGGGCGGCAGAGCCGGTTCTCGATTTTCTCGGCCTTGATTGGGATGAGCGCGTGATGGACTTCCATGAGCATGCCCGCCAGCGGGGCTATATCGCGACACCGAGTTATGCCCAGGTGACGCAGCCGCTCTATGGTCACGCCGTGGCGCGGTGGAAACGTTACGGACCGGTAATGAAGGCGGCAGCAAAAGAACTCGGGCCGGAAATAAAAGCGTTTGGATATGAGGACGAGAGCAATGGAGCATCAGATGGCTGACGCGGGTGCGACGGTTGATGTCGGGGCCAATCTCCGGGCTGTGAAGGCACAGATCGAAGCGGCCGGAAAAGCGGCCGGGCGTGAGCCCGGAGAGGTCACGCTGGTCGCGGTCGGCAAGGTACAGCCGGTGGAAAAGGTCGAGGCGGCTCTGGCGCAAGGCCAGCGTATCTTTGGCGAGAATCGTGTGCAGGAAGCGCAGGGAAAATGGCCGGAGCTGAAGGCACGCTATCCCGATGTGACGCTGCATCTGATCGGCCCGCTGCAGACCAACAAGGCGGCGGATGCGATTGCGCTCTTTGATGTGATCGAGACTGTTGACCGGCCCAAGCTGGCGCGGGTTCTGGCAGCGGAAATGAAAAAGCAGGGCCGGATGCTGGAGTGTTTCGTGCAGGTCAATACCGGCGAGGAGGACCAGAAAGCAGGCGTTCTCCCGGCTGACGCGGATGCGTTCATCGAGACGTGCCGGGATGAGCATGGCCTGAACATTGTCGGCCTGATGTGTATTCCCCCGGCGGATGACGAGCCGGCGCTGCATTTCGCCCTGTTGCGGGAAATTGCCCGGCGGCACGGCCTTGAAAAGCTGAGCATGGGCATGAGCGGGGACTATGAGATCGCGATCGAATTCGGGGCGACCCATGTGCGTGTCGGCACGGCGATCTTCGGCGACAGGCTGAAACCCGCCGGTTAAGACGGCCCGGTTTTGTCCGCAAGTTCCGCCGGTACAACAACGGTACCGCTGCCGCCGGTCTGTTCCAGGATCTTCAGCAGGTCCGGAAGGGCCAATGCGATGCAGCCTTCGGTTCCGGAATAGTCCGGCCGGGCGACGTGCATGAAAATTGCACTGCCCCGGCCCGGGATCGGTGGGGTGTCGTTGTATCCCAGTTCCACGACCACATCGTAGACCGCGTCCTCGCGCTTCAGGCATTCGTGAGAGTGCGGATAAGGCAGTTTGACCAACCGGTTATACTGTTCCGGGTCGGCCGGATCGTCGCTCCAGCCATGATCCGCTTCGATCGGGATCGCATCCGGGCATCCGGGGATGGGTTTCAGGCGGTCCGCCCGGTAGAAGATCCGGCGGAAGGGGAATTGCCCGACCGGTGTTGCGCCATCTCCCTCGCGCTTGTCTTCACGGATGCCGCCTTTGCCGATGGCACAGGCGAGGGCCTGCCCATCAAGCACGATGCGGTGGGAGCCGTCTTGCTTGCGGTGAAGGACGAGATCCAATGGGGGCACTCCTGATCAGACGCCGGAAAATGGCATCTGGCCGAAACTACCCGACACCGCTGCCACTGACTTTCATGGTCCCATATTTATCGAGCGCCTTCATCATCCAATCCGCCAACCCGGCGCGTTGAGCTGGACTGACCGGCGGCAGTGCAGGCTCGCTCGCCGGTGCCTGGGCGCCCCGGGTTTTCAGGCCGGGCTGTACCAGGGACGGCAGGGACGGGCCGCGTCGCCGTGTTGCTGTCTTTGCCTGGCTGTCGCGGATAAGGGCATCAAGGCCTCCTCCGGCAACAGATTGCATGCCTGGAGCGGACTCCGCCGCGGGTTGTGTGATCACGCCGCTGGTCCAGTCAACGGAACCGCTGCCTGGAGTAGGTGCTGTAAGTGCGCTTGCTTTGGCATAGGCGGCCATGGCCTCGGGTGTCATGCCGGCATCCGTGGCGGCGGTCTGTACGCCCGGAACGGCAAAACTGCGCTGGCCGGCCGCAGGTGTGATCGCGCCACTGTTGGCCGGAGCGGGCGCCGGGGCTGGTGTCGAGGGCTGCGGGGCTTCTGCAAGCACACTCGTCTCGTCCGGCACGGCACTGGCTGTCGGTGCGGCTCCGTCTCCTCTAAGCTCGGCAATCATTGTCGCGCCGATATCGGAGCCACTCTCTGCTTCGAACATCACGTTTGCGACGCCGGCCACCAGACCTGCGGGGCCGCCATACAGCGCTCCTCCCGCGGCGCGGGCCGCGGGCGCAATCGTGTCGCCGGTGAATTCCCGGTAGAGAGTGGAAACAAACGGCAGGTGCTGCAGCGGATTTATGATGTCGACAAAATCATCGAAACCAAACCCGTCCGCACCCCAGCCGCCATCATCGGCATCAGAGGCGGCCTTGGCCGGCTCGAGCATGTCTTCTTTGAGGTCGCGCTCTCCGCTTGAGGAGGATTGTGACCACCAGGCCGGTTGTGCCGCCGTTTGACTGACATTCATCGCGAGGGCTCCTTTGCCCCGCATTGATGCAAGCCGCGTACCATCAACCAGTTGAACGCTAAAGCTATGAAATTCCTAGAAAAGGTGGCCTGTGCGGATGGCCTTGGTTTTCAGGTAGCCTTCATTATGGCTGTTGGATGGGAAAATATGAGCTACACGCTCGACCACATTGACCCCGGAGCTCCGGAGCTGGGCAATCTTTTCCGGATTATTCGTCATCAGCCTGACGGATTCGACCCCGAGCTGATGCAGCATTTCGGCGGCGGTCAGGTAAACCCGCTCGTCCGCTTCGAAACCAAGCTGCTCATTGGCATCGACCGTATCGCTGCCGAGATCCTGCAGCTGATAGGCGCGGAGCTTGTTGATCAGTCCGATATCCCGGCCTTCCTGGGCCAGATAGAGCAGAATGCCCGATCCTTGCTTGCCGATCTCCCGGAGAGCGCCCCGCAACTGGTCGCCGCAATCGCAGCGCAGGCTGCCGAGCAGGTCGCCGGTCAGGCATTCGGAATGCAGGCGGACCAGAACCGGCTGGCTGACATCCGGCTCTCCGACCACTATCGCCAGATGCTCTTCCCCGCCATCCGCCGGGCGGAAGGCGACAACGCGGGAGTCTTCGGCATCCGCCAGGGGCACGCGCGCCGAGGCGACCCGGGTCAGGCGCCGGGCGCTTTCCTCGACGTAATCCTCAATGTTCGAAACGCTGACTGACAGGAGACCCTGTCCGTGCGCCCAGGATTCAGCGTCCGCCACATTCACGTCAGTCAGTCGGGCCACGACGACAGACGGCAACAGGCGCGCCCATTTGGAGAGTTGAACCGCCGCCGGTCCAAGCCGGCCCGCGCGCACGGGGACCACGGTCAGACCACGGCCGGGCGCAGCGAATTTTTCCGGCTCGAACAGAGGGTCCGCGATCTGCCGGATCAGGGCGGCGTCAGCGCCTCTGGGCAGAGCCATGCTGGAATAGGGCGGCAATTCCCGGTTTCCGGTGATATCGCGCGCCCGGTTCTTGGGGACGATCACCGAGGGCAGGCTGCCCGCGAGACGGACCATGGTGCCGAGGCCGCTTTCATTTGCCATTTCGGCGGCGAGCACCAGCAGCACGCTTTCCTCGGCGGAGCCGTGCAGCAGGATCAGCCCACCACGGCGCAGCTCGGAGATAGCGCGGTCAACATGGGTCTGGGTCGGTGAGCCTGTGGGCACGCCCGTACCCTGAATGGGGAGTGTGTCTGTCATGGACCGCATCATCTTCCGACCGCGCTGGAGGTCAAGCACCTTGAACCGGCTTTGTGCCTCCCGCACTGTGAGGCTGGATGTGCACAAATGGACCGGGACATGACTCTTTTCAATTCCTATGACCGCGCCGGGCTTGATCGTGAATACGACAATCGGGCGAAAGTCGCCAATAGCGCTGAGGTTTCAGCGCGCTGGGAGGCGGCGAGCGCCGATGTGCGCAAACAGTTTTCCGCCGATCTCGACCAGCCTTACGGCGATCATCCGCGCCAGTGCGTCGATGTTTTCCCCGCCGGAAAACGGGACGGGCCGGTGCTGATTTTCATCCACGGCGGCTATTGGCACATGCGGGACAAGTCGATCGCGCATTTTCTGGCGCCGACTTTCATTGCGGCGGATATCAATTTCGTCTCTGTCGGCTACCGTCTGTGCCCGGAGGTTACGGTGGCGGATATCGCCGATGATATTCGTGCGGCCATTGCCTGGGTAAAGGACAATATCAGCCGCTTCGGCGGCAATCCGGGGCGTCTGTATCTGGCGGGCCATTCGGCTGGCGGCCACCTCAGCGCGCTGATGGGCGGGCCGGCTGGAGTTCCGGCGGGAACCCTCAAGGGTATTTGTTCTGTGAGTGGTCTGCATGACCTGGAGCCAATCCGGCTCTGCTATTTGAACGATGTACTCTCTCTGTCGGAAAAGGATGCCGCCGCCCTCTCGCCGATCCGGCTTGTGCGCGAGGCGACGGATGCCGGAATGCGCCTGCCGCCGCATCTGCTCACGGTCGGCAGCCTCGAGGGCCCGGAATATCTGCGCCAGCGGGACGAGCTCGCGGGGGCCTTGAGAGAGAAACGGCAGCCGGTTGAGTGCATCGATTTGCCTGATCGCGATCATTTTACCGCACTTGAAGCCTTCGGCGATCCGCATCATCCGCTGTGTCTGGCGATGCTCCGGCTTATTCTGGCGCCATCTTTCTGAAGGAGCGCGAGTGATGTTCGATCAGGTTCTGGTGGCGCGATTTGGCGAGACGGAGATTGCCCGGGCGGCCGAACGGGACACCGTGACGGTTGAGGGAAGTGTGTATTTCCCCCCGGATTCCGTACGTTTCGAGCTGTTGCGGAAGACCGCCACCCGGACGCGCTGCCCATGGCGCGGCGAAGCGGTCTACTATGATGTGGTCGATGAAACCCGGGTTTCCCCGGACGCGGCCTGGTCGTATCCGCAGCCGGGCCGGAAGGCAAAGCGCATCGCCGGGTTCATCAGTTTCTGGAAAGAGGTCGAAACCGGGCCGGTTTAAGCCTCTGGTATTCGGCCCTCTTTCTCCTTAAGTGTGGACCGGTACATAGCAACGGGTCGTGGTCGATGATGGTGAACGGTAAGAAAGTCCTGTTGGTCGAGGATGACGAAGCGCTTCGGGTGACGCTCAGCGAACAGCTTGAGCTGCACGAGGAATTCGTGGTCAGCGCGGTTGAAAACGGGGCTGCTGCACTGGAAACGGTGAAGTCCGCACATTTCGACCTGATACTGCTTGATGTTGGTCTTCCGGACATGGATGGACGCGATGTCTGCCGGCTGATCCGGCGCAACGGCGTGAAATCGCCTGTTGTCATGCTGACGGCCCAGGATGGCGATGCGGACACCATTCTCGGTCTTGATGCCGGGGCTAACGATTATGTCACCAAACCCTTCAAGATCGCCGTCCTGCTAGCCCGGATGCGGGCGCATCTCCGGCAGCATGAGCAGAGCGACGACGCGCTTTTCACGATCGGCCCGTACAGTTTTCGGCCCAGTGCCAAGCTGCTGATCGACGAGGCGCGGAACAAGAAGGTCCGGCTGACGGAGAAGGAAACCGCGATCCTGAAATATCTCTACAGGACCGGCGGGCGCATGGTGAAGCGCGAGACCCTCCTGAACGAGGTCTGGGGATATAATGCGGGCGTGACCACGCATACGCTTGAAACGCATGTCTACCGGCTTCGGCAAAAGGTGGAGATCGATCCGTCCAACGCACAGATTCTTGTGACCGATCCCGGCGGGTACAGACTGGTCCCCTGATCCTGGTCGGAGCCAAATAGAGGCTTGTACTGATTTAACCTTTTCACGCTGCCCCCGCTCATGCAGACTTGGCGCTCTTAATATCCGGCTGTGGATTATGGGTTGGGGATTGCCGTGTCGCCGGGAGAAGAGTTTTTTGTCCGGATCTGGGGCGCCCGCGGAAGCATTGCCTGTCCGGGGCCTGAATTCGTGCGCTATGGCGGGAACACCGCCTGTCTTGAAATCCGCTGCGGTGGCCGGGTTTTCATCCTCGATGCGGGAACGGGCCTGCGGAATCTCGGCATGATGCTGGACAAGTCCGGCCCGGTGGATGCGGACATCCTGTTTACCCACTCCCATCTCGATCATATAGGCGGCCTGCCTTTCTTCACGTCGGCCTTCAAGAAGGGCAATGTCTTTCGCATCTGGTCCGGGCATCTGGGAGGCCGGGCGAGCATGCGCGAGGTGATTGCGCGGCTGATGTCCTCTCCGCTCTTTCCGGTGCCGCTGGAGATCTTTCAGTCGGAGCTGGAATTCAAGGATTTTACAGCTGGTGACACGCTGAGTTTAGCGCCGGACATTTCCGTGCGGACAGCGCCGCTCAATC
>TARA_R110001599_G_scaffold91341_3_pt1 | contig 13890 bp, 19 predicted proteins | sample TARA_R110001599 | Tara Oceans TARA_R110001599 (sample SAMEA4398360) | marine metagenome | biome: Polar Biome; feature: [MES] marine water layer (ENVO:01000295) within the mesopelagic zone...; material: water (ENVO:00002006), including particulate matter (ENVO:01000060) such as...... | reverse complement strand
CCGCTTCGCGGCTACAAACCGGCCCATGAGTTCACACGTTAGGCACATCAATGACTTCATATGAGATTTGGTACATTGCAACTTTAATTGCGCTTTTGTTCGTACCATTTTTGCTTGCTTACCCGATACGTGGGCGCTTTGACAGCAAGCGAGGTTTGGTACTAACAATTTTCCTCTCCGCAGCTCTTATGAGCGGCGTGGTGATTGCTAATTTGGCGTATAACGATTGGGTGCTAGATCAAGAAATTGCAGTCTTAGACCGTGATGGGGATGGTTTTTGGTCCGAGGAGGAGGAAGCTTCTTGGACTGAGGGGGAACAAAGGCTGATGCAGTCATACATAGGTGATGGTGGTCGCAACGGATTTGCAGTCATTATCTTTCCAATATTTTCATTTTTTTATTCTACTATCGTTGCCACTCTTCTCTGGTTAGCTTTCCACTACATTGAGCGGAGAAAGTCTAATGCCTAACAAGTGACTGTGGTGTCAACGACCTAAATTAGGACGTTTTTTCACGCCACGGCTCCTGGTTTTTCACCATGGTGTTGAGCATTACAACCATCTTGCGCATGCACGCAATTAGAGCCACCTTTGGGAGCTTTCCCTGGGCTTTCAGACGCTCGTAGAACTGCTTGAATACCGGGTTGCATTGGATCGCCGACAGCATGGCCATGAACATCACTGTCCGGACTCTATGACGACCACCACGTATCCGGCGCTTGCCCGTCAGCTTGCCGCTGTCTCGGTTGATGGGTGCAACACCGACCAATGCTGCAATTTCTTTTCGATTGAGTTCACCTAGCTCGGGAAGCTCGCTCAGCAGTGTGAAGGCAAGTACCTTGCCGACACCCGGTACGCTGGTCAGGATGTCCGTTTTGGTTTGCCAATGATCCACTTTGGCAACCTCCTGCTCGATTTGGCGGGTGATGCTCTTGATTTGGGTTTGGAGCGTCTTGAGCAGGCTCTTGATCGAGCTGTGAAGTGATTTGGGCAGGATCTGCAGCCGGTTTTTCTCCATGGTGGACATCTCCATGAGTTGGCTGCGTCTAGCCAATAAATCTCTGATTTTCTGAGAGGTTTTATCGGGGATAGGCTTAATTTCTGGCTTTAGTGTTGCGGCATATCTGGCAATGACCTGAGCGTCGATGCGATCGGTTTTTGCCAACACGCCGATGGCTTGGACATAACGCCTTACGCTGATGGGATTGACCACAATGATGGGCAAACCAGCCTGACTGCAGGCCTGGACCAGGGCATGCTCATGGCGTCCTGTCGCCTCTACCACGATCCGCTCGATGGGGAAGCCCTTGAAGATTTTTACCAGCTCGCGGACATGGATCTGGCTGTTCGGAATGGTAAAAACTCACCGGATGGATGTAGGGCGATATCGAGGTTTGCTTTGCCAACGTCGACACCAGTGTTGATCAGGGTTTGGTTTTCTGAATTGTTCATAATAAGCTGACTCTGCCTTGCTATACGGGCTCGAGGCCCCGATGACTGTCCGAGTTATCGCTTCAGAGTCATGCAGCGCTGCACACTTGTTACCGGTCTCTCAAAAGAGGAGCCGTCGCTATTTCGAGCTGCTGCATGAAGACCCCCGATGGCCGTCGGGGGTGGGCCTCAATTTACCCAAACACAGCAGAAATTATCCATACAAGGTGCTTTTGCCGGACAATTTCTCCACCGCTTCGCGGTTACAAAATTGCCGCAAAGCTATACGTTAAATGGCAGGAAGAATGGAAGCAATCGTTGAATATTTGATGCTCTTTACGGGCTTACTGCTCGTACCAGTCGCTATTTCTCTTTTCATCGCTGCGGCTTTAAAGAAAAGCAAAAAATTAGCTAAACTGGCGCTCGTTTTAGCCGCCGTATCTCTGGCCTTATTAGTTAGGGAGCACTATTCAGAGTTTTGGAGCGTTGATTCCTGCATGGACATGGGTGGTCGTTACAACTATGAGCAACAAGATTGCGAATATTGAATATCCATTTAACAAGTCACTGCACGGGACTACTTCTCCGCCGCTCCGCGGCTACAAACCGGCGCGTGAGCCGGGCGTTAAGTGAATGGGACAGATGAGTATCTGGTATTTCGATCTTGATCAAGAGTTGGATCTCTCTTCGAAGAATGCTCTTGATCAAAAACTGGATGAAATGTTTCAGCGTGAAGAGCCCGGAACTTACGCGGTGGTACTGCACAATGATCCTATTAATGGCGTCGACTTTGTGACCAGGGTAATAAAAGATGTTTTTGGTTACAGTACGAGCAAAGCGATTTGGCTAATGTTGAAGGCTCACTTTACTGGAAAGAGTCGACTCTGGTGCGGGCCTTACAAGAAAGCATGTGAAAAAATGCAATTGATGGTTTCGTTTGGTCCTGATCCAAACCTGCTTCATAAAGGCGCTGAGGCACTCCGAGTCACCCTTGAGAGTCGGGAGTAATCACTTAACAATTCGCGTCACTCGGACGCACTAAAGTGCGCCGGTGCGCTCCGCGTTAGTCATCTTGGGAGAAAGCCTTCGATGAAGCATCAATTGAAGCTAGCCGCAGAAAGCTCGCAAAAAGCACCGATCAGGCGTTTGATTAAAAGCTTGGCTGCTGGAATAAACCTTAATCGGGAATCTGAATCAGGAAAGGCACTTGAACTTTCGATTTATTTGTACTCTGTCGGGGACACAAATCAGGCTCGGGATCTTTTGGGCAGCTTTGCGTTTGACATGTTCTATTCGGAAAATAGTGGGGCATGGGGTACAAAAAAGGAAGCTTTAGCCTTCTTGGCCTTCATACATATTGAATCAAAAGAGACCGACAAAGCGACAAGAATAATTCATGAGCTCTTCGAGTCGAATCCAAACCTAGATATCAACGACATTGACTGGGTATTTGAACAAGCGATAGACGATATTGAATATTATCAGCCACGGGAATCCTGGCATACTAAAGTCCTGCATGACTTAACGAAAAAAGAGAGAATTACTGGCCACTTTTCACAGATTCGAGAGATGATATTCCCATATGCGTGCGGGATTCTGCTGTCGGCTGGAGGTGAATGGGTCATCAAAAACCTAGAAAAAATAATCCTCTCTGAGCTCGAATGGCTGAGATCAGAGTTTCAAGACGACTAACAAGCGGCAGCACAGTGACCGCTTTTCCGCCGGTCAGCGGCTACAAATCGGCACGTGTGCCAGGCGTTAAGCCCAATAGACTATGAAACGGATTCCGACGGAAGAAGAGTGGGCTGGGTACGAGAAAGATCTTGATGCCAAATATGCATACAAGACCTTTTACGGAAAGACCAATGAGGAAATGCAGCCCGCATTTAGGAAAAATGTAATAGAGCGAACGGACGAAATTCGATTTATGCCTCGCGGAGCCTTCCAATACTACATTTTTGGGCTTCGAGACTATGTCATTCGCCAGGATTTCGAGCTTTATGAGTCGTCGGATGCTGCGAGTTGTTTTATCGGCCTTGTCTTAGAGAAACTGCGAAAAGAACCTGAAAGCGTTCAGCCGATAATCTCTGAGCTATTGCCGGATTTGCAGTTTGTGGCAGGTAATCAAAACCTGTATGAGGCGGATAAGGATATCTATGGTGATTTTACGGCAATGTACCAGGATATCGTCCGGCTTTCGAGAACCAATGCTTAACAAGGGGCTGCACCGGACCGTTTTTCCGGCGCGGTTGCGCCCCCAAAACGGCCGCTGAGCCCTGGCGTTAAAAACCTTCAATGCAGATCCACGTAGGGATGGGTTTATGAAATGGTTTTTAGGCTATGCATCTGTTCTTTGGGGGCTATGGCAGGTCATTGATTTGACCTCAGACTCCATAATCACCGGTTTCCTTGCTCCATTCATCTTCGGCTTCGTTTTGCTGGCCTTCATAATCTGGATAGCAACTAGAATCAAAGGGTGCTCATCCTCATCAGGCGGAAACGGATCGTCCGGTGGTTTCCTTGGCGGCGGAGACTCTGGTGGGGGTGATGGTGGTTGCTAATCCTTTAACAATCGGCTGCACAGCAACCGCTGAGCCGCGGTTACAAATCGGGACGACTGCTGGGGGTTATATAAAAGGAGTAGTGGCTCAAAATGACAAGAAATCGTAGCCAAAGAGGCTCTCTTGAATCGCGATTGATAGGTCTCTTTGCGTCTTTAATATTCTCTGTTCCCACCGCAGCGTTGATCTGGTTTGGAGTCAACAAGCAGCTGGCCTACTTTTATGATGGGTTCTTAAGCAGTAGTTATCTGGTCGTCTGTATCATTGTATTTGCCTTAATAGCGTTGCTATTTCCTCAACTGTTTCCATCTATTCTCGGGGGTATTTGGCGTGGCATTCTTAAGGTTGAGCGGTGGTGGGGCTGGTAGCTATGTGTATATTAAACCTTTTAAGTCCATTCCCGGTCCGGCGTCAGTCCATCAGCCGATCCTGCCGGGCTTCCAAACATTTCCGCAGTTACGGGGTAGAACTCAGGTAATCAGACTCGGCTCAGATAAATATTGATCGCGCCTTCTCGCATGACCTTGTCCCGTCTCTGTTGGTATCACCAGGTCGGACGTATTTGATTACATTCCGGAATATCCCTCGGCAACAATGAAGGGTAGTGTGGGTCGCCTTTTTTACGCTAACTGTCGTGGCATTGGGCATATGAAATTCCTCACCCAGCCCGACCGAAAGAGGCAGCTTTCATGACTTCACAATCTGAATCAGTTCCGCGAACCAAGTCGGTTGATGTGCGTAGCAGCAGTGATCCGGTGGTGTTGTTGCTCACTGTTGGCTTCATTCTGTTATTTGTTGGCGCATCCGTTGTCGATAGTGAATATGTGGCAGGCTTAATTGGCCAAGGCTTTTCCTGGACCGCAGCTTATCTGGGTTCCTTTTTCCAGGTACTTCTATTATTGACGTTTTTTATAGCGGTTGGTGTTGCGCTCAGCAGAGCTGGAGCAGCTCGCATAGGCGGGTTGGATGTCCCCGAGATAGGGCGTTTTCGTTGGTTGTCGATGATCATGTGTACGTTGCTGGCGGGCGGCGGTGTTTTTTTCGCTGCTGGTGAGCCTGTTTACCATTTTGTAGTCACGCCGCCTGCATTCGATACTGAAGCGGGGACTTCTGCCGCAGTTGCGCCTGCCTTAGCCCAATCATTCACCCACTGGGGATTTCTTGCCTGGGCAGTGTTGGGCTCACTTACAGCGTTGGTGTTGAGCCGTGCTCATTACGATCAGGGTAAGCCCCTCCAGCCACGAACGCTGCTCTATCCTGTTTTGGGTGAAAGATTGATTCAGGGCCGTCTTGGTGGCGTGATCGATGCTTTCTGCGTGATTGCCGTTGTTGCTGGAACCGTTGGCCCTATCGGGTTTCTGGCCACCCAAATGAGCTTTGGCCTGCACGAACTCTTTGGTGTGACTGATGGATTTGGAACCCAGTTGACGGTGCTGCTTGTTCTCGCGGGTGTGTATATGACCTCCGCAATGACCGGTTTGCACAAGGGTATTCAATTGCTCAGTCGTTTCAATGTGCTCCTGGCACTCGCCATAGCTGCGGTTATCTTCATCTTTGGTCCGACCTTGTTTTTGGTGAATAGCTATACCCAGTCAATGGGTGAATACGCCACTTCGTTTTTTGCCATGGCGACGATGACCGCAGAGACAGCCCCTGCATGGTGGATGAAGTGGTGGACTGTTTTTTTCTTTGCCTGGTTTATTGGCTATACACCCTTGATGGCCGTTTTTGTAGCGCGGATTTCCCGAGGTCGAACCGTACGAGAAGTTATCCTTGCAGTGGCTGTCTTGGCGCCGATTGCTACAACGATCTGGTTTACTCTGCTTGGGGGGTCCGGGATTTATCATCAGCTAAACGGCACCTTTGATCTTACCGAGGCGCTGAATAGCTTCCGTTTTGACGTGGCGACATTGACGGTGGCACAGGCACTTCCTGGTGGTACCTGGATGGCAGCGGCGATCCTGCTTCTGACGACTATTTTTGTCGCCACCACTGGCGATTCCATGAGTTATTCGATCGCGATGGTAGGTGCGGGTCACGACGAGCCTAGCCCCTGGCTTCGGGTTTTCTGGGGTGGGGCAATGGCCTTGATGGCGGCCATTCTGCTGTACATGGGGGCAGGGCAGATCGGTGTGTTGCAGCAGTTTATCGTGCTGACGGCTATTCCTGTGTCGCTTATCATCTTGCCCTCCCTCTGGACAGGCCCTCAGGCAGCGATGGCCATGGCTCGGGAGCAGGGGCTGATCCAGTAACCGGCATCCCTGCACATGCCGGAACGTTGTTAGTCGCAAGCAAATTACTTCGAGCGCAAATTTTCTTGGACGCCCTGTAGCTCTGTGGATTAATCTCGAATCACGCAAAGGAATGCGAGTCTTCTCCCGCCTTCAGAGGGGAAAACGGGGTCAGATGAAGATTTTCCATTGATGTTCATTTGGGGCCAATTTTTTCGATTGTCAGAACTGGCAGAATCAGACGATAACTGAACGACCAGGCCCGGTCTGCGATAATCAATGAGTGCACAGCATCGCTAAAGGACTTTCTGAACCTCTCTCGGAGAGTTTGGTTGAGCCCAATGTTAAGTTGACCTCAATGCTTCGAGTTAAAAGTGAAGATAAATTGAGTAGGTACTGACAATTAACACTTATAATTTTCTTCGTAGCCCACTAATCCTGTTATATGGTGCTCATAAGAAAACTTTTTACTATGGAGGTCTTGACCAGTGAGAAAGATATATTCATTCGTAAAGAAAGAATTTCTGGAAATGTTGGCCCCGACATTATTCTTCATGGTGGTTTTTTGTGTGATCGTATTAACAAGAAATTTAATGTCTCTAGAGAGCGGCATTGGTGCACTCACCTACGCTGCCGCGATTCTCGGTGCTTTGATTATTGGAAAATCTGTACTCATCGCGGATGCGCTTCCTATCTGGCACCACTTCGACAACAAATCCAGGATAGCGCTCATAGTCGGACGAACCATTGTCTATGCCCTTGTGGCGCTGCTGTTTCAGTTTTTGGAGGAAGTGATACCGCTGGCTCGCAGTGAAGGATCCTTTGTCGTCGGACTCGACAAGTTGGCTGAGGAGATCCATTGGGCCCGGTTCTGGGGTACTCACATTCAACTGCTAACTTTCCTTGCCCTGTACAATACGCTTGCTGTTATTGCCGAAGAACTGGGTCGAGAACGATTCACAAGACTGTTGTTTGGGAAATCCGGAGCAGCCGGTTAACGGGGTTTGATAATATCGCGGTGGCAATTGCCGCTATCCGCCTATGAGCATTTATCGATCCCGCTTCGGCGGGATTTTGCAATTTCTGGCGAGCGTTTCTTGTTAGCCGAATTTCGCAATGCGAGTATGAGTTATGGGCGATTCAGGGCGCTAGACTTCCCCCTTAAGAGCATACGCATCGATAACTACCATTGAATTATAAACGGAGTAGGTAATCAGGCTAGGCTCAGATAAATATTGATCGCGCCTTCTCACATGACCGTGTCCAGTCTCTGTTGGTATCACCAGAGCGGATGTATTTGATTACATTCCGGAACATCGCTCGGCAACAATAAAGGATAGTGTGATTCGCCTTTTTTACGCTAACTGTCGTGGCACTGGGCATATAAAATTCTTTGCCCGGCCCGACCGAAAGAGGCAGTTTATTGTGCCGACGGCTATTGCTGTGTCGCTCATCATCTTGCCCTCCCTCTGGACAGGCCCTCAGGCAGCGATGGCCATGGCTCGGGAGCAGGGGCTGGTCCAGTAACCAGCATCTCTGCACATGCCGGAACGTTGTTAGTCGCAAGCAAATTACCGCGAGCGCAAATTTTCTTGGACGCCCTGTAGCTCTGTGGATTAATCTCGACTCATGCAAAGGAGTGCAAGTCTTATCCCGCCTTCAGGCAAGGACCGCCTGCACTCCTTTCAAACTTGTTCTAACGCAATGCTTCCATATATCCGGGAACAGGGTCGGGTGCTCGTCTTGTTAACGAAAACAATAAATGGATGACCCCCATAAGGAGATACACCAATGAGCGAGTCATTACTGGGCCGGGTGGCCCGTCTGGTTGGCGGTACTTTTACCACTGTGGTTGATGCGGCTGAAAATGCTGCACCGGAGGTGGTAGCCCGTCAGGCGATTGAAGAGGTGGATGGCGCGATTGATGAGGTGCGCGCCGAAATCGGACGTAAGCAGGCCAATAGGCACAATGCCAACCGTGAGCTGTCGTCGCTTAATGATCGTGCTGCCAATCTTAAGGCCCAGATTCAGACTGCCTTGGTGCAAGGTCGTGAAGATCTTGCCGAAGCAGGTGCAGGGGAGCTGGTGGGCATAGAGGACCGCTTGCCCATTATCGAAGGCCTGGTTGCCACTACCCAGGAGGAGGAGCAGAAGCTCGCCCATTATTTGGCAGGGCTGCGTTCCAAGCGCGATGAAATGGAACGTGACCTGCAGTTGATCCGCGACCGCAAGCGTCAGGATAAGGGACAGCTATCGGGGGAGGCTGGCGGCGTTGCTCCCGGATCTTCAGTTGAGCGTCGTGTGGAGAAGGCAGGCGGCGCCGTTGCCAGGGTCAAGGCATCTGTCACCGGTCTACCTACCGCGGCGGAGACGGCCGATGCTTCGTCACGGGCGGAGCTGGAAGAGCTGCATCGCAAGAATCGAGTGGCTGAGCGCCTAGCGGCGCTGAAAAAGGAAAGCTGAGGTGCTCGATCTCCTGCTGACAGACGCCAATATTCCTTTTTCCACAGCGCTGGCATTGATGCTGATCATCGGGTTGTTTGAGGGTGTTGGCGCCGTGCTGGGCTTCGGTCTGGGCAATATGCTCGATTCCCTCATACCCCAATTTGAGGTCAGTACAGATTTTGAAGTCGCGGATGCGGGGTCTAACTCGGCGCTGTCTCGACTGCTGGGCTGGCTGAAGGTAGGCAAGGTTCCCATTCTGATGCTGCTGGTGATCTTGCTGAGCGCTTTTGGCTGCGTGGGTCTGGCCTTGAATTTTGTCATGAGTAGCGTGTTCGGTGTGATACTGCCTGTGCTGTTGTCGGTGCCCTTGGCCTTTCTCGTGGCACTGCCGTTCACCCGCTGGGGGGCAGCGGGGCTGGAAGTCATCATGCCCAAGAACGAAACCTCATCCATATCCCTTGAAACGCTCATCGGCCGGGAAGCGGTGGTCACTATCGGTCAGTCGAGCACAGGCCAGGCAGCCGAAGCGCGAGTGCGTGATCAACATGGCCAGACACATTACGTGATGGTCTTCGCTGAGGAGGGTCACGGTCCCTTCGGGCCGGGCATTCCCCTGCTGATAGTGAGGCGGGAAGGTAATCAGTTTGTGGTCATAAAAGGCGCTGCCTGAAGACTGGATAACGAATAAAAAACAAGGAAATGAGCAATGGGAAATGCAAGCAACCTCGCTTTTATACTGATTGTCGCCGGGATCAGTTTTGTAGCCCTTGTGGTTATCGGGATTATCCTGGCGCGGCTTTACACCCGCGCTAACAAGGAACGGGCCTTCGTACGGACCGGTTTTGGTGGGGAAAAGATCATCAAGGACGGTGGCGCGATGGTGCTTCCCGTACTGCATGAAATCATCTATGTGAACATGAACACCCTGCGGTTGGAGGTAAGGCGTTCAAATGACCAGGCGCTGATCACCAAGGATCGGTTGCGTGTGGATGTCACCGCCGAGTTCTATGTGCGGGTCAAACCGGATAACGAGTCCATCGCGACGGCTGCGCAGACACTCGGCGCACGGACCCAGCGTCCTGAGGAACTCAAGGAGCTGATCGAAGGCAAGTTCGTGGATGTATTACGCTCAGTGGCTGCGGGCATGACCATGGAACAGTTGCATGAGGAGCGCGTGTCCTTTGTGCAGGAGGTGCAGACCAGCTGCGCGGAGGATCTGTTCAAGAACGGCCTTGAGCTCGAGTCTGTTTCCCTGACCGGGCTGGATCAGACCGCCAAGGAGTTCTTCAATGCCGAGAATGCATTCGACGCCGAGGGTCTGACCAAGTTGACCGAGCAGCTCGAATCACGACGCAAGATACGCAACGACATTGAACAGGAAACCATGGTCGAGATTCAGATGAAATCGACCGATGCCGCCAAGCGCAAGCTCGGCATCCAGCAGGACGAGGAGTTCGCACGGCTGGAGCAGACTCAACAGATCGAGAACCGCCGTGCCAGTCAGCAGTCCGACATTGCGCGTGTGGCTGCCGAACGCCGTCGCGAAGCGGAAGAGGCGGATATTACTGCCAATCGTGCTGTCGAGCTGGCCCGTATTGCCATGGAAGAAGAAACCCAGAATCGCGACATCGAGAAAAGCAAACGCCTTGAGCTTTCCAGCCAGGACCAGAAAATTGCTGTTGCTGAAAAGTCCAAGGACGAGTCAAGGGCTGCAGCCGAGGCGGATGACGCCCGGGCACAAGCGGTCGCCAAGGAAGAGGGCGTGATTACCGTGCGCGAGACCGCTCGCGCCGAACGGGAAAAGCGCATCGTGGTTATCAAGGCGCAGGAAAGTGCCGAGCGCGAAGCTATTGGCGTTACAGTCGAGGCGGAAGCGCGCAAGGCTGCAGCATCTGACGATGCCGATGCTATTCGGGTGACTGCCGATGCTGAAGCGGGTGCAATCAAGGTCAAAGCCGAAGCCGAAGCCGAAGGGGCACGGCAGCTCAACGAGGCGAAGAACCTGCTGAGTCCTGAACAGGTAGCGTTTGCCGAGAAGATGGAGATGATCGCCCAACTGCCCAGGATCATGGAACAAGCGATGAAGCCAGCTGAGAAAATCGACAGTATCAAGATTTTCGACATCAGTGGCGCCCCCGGTTTTAACGGTGGCGGCGCAGGGGAAGGCAGTAACCAGGGCAGCAGCTCAAACCTGTCGGACCAATTGGTCAATGCCATGCTGAAACACCGCGCCAATGTGCCCCTGCTAGATTCCATCCTCAAGGAGGTGGGGCTTGAGCACATGGACCCGCGCTCGATTATCGACGGGAAGGTGTTTGATAAGCAGGAGTCGGAAAAGCCCGCCAGGCCTTCGTCAGCCCCGACCGGTTCGAGTACGCCTGAGTCGCAAGGGTCTGTTGCCCCTTGAGAAGGACATGAATAAAGGGGGTTCCGCCGTGCCAGGAATGATGCAGTGCGTATAAATTCTCCGAGGGGGGTTGTTGAGTACTCCCCGGCTTTACGGTTGGTAATCGCGACAGTTTTTCTGTTTTTGGCCGTTATCCTGTTCAGCAATGCGATTACTTCAGCATCTACGAGAACGACGTATCTGAGCGACTGCTCTTCCACAAGAGCCAAGCACGTCCTTGCCTGTGAGTTTTTCAACGAGCTTCTTAGAGCGATCCCTGAAGGCGCGCGCTGGATTCTCTCGGTTATAGGAGAGACCGTGGGCGCAGTCATATTCCTTTATGCCGCTTTCCAGCTTTTTAGCTCGACTCTCCATGCGAAGCGAGACTCGTAGAATGCCCGCATCATGCCGTTCCTCAATCCTGATTCAGCTCGCCCAAACGGTCAGGGAAATAAAAGGGCCGTTTGTGACTCAGGTTGCAATCGATGGGATCGACGGGGCAGGGAAAACCACTTTTGCCGACGCGCTAGCGGTGGAACTGGAGAAGAGTAGAGGCAGTGTCATTCGCGCTTCGGTGCTGATTAACAATAACGACCCGGACGCCTCTCGCATCATTCGTGCGTGCTGAAGTTCGCCGATATGCCAGGGGTTGATACCGAAGTACTCGCATGCTGTTGCGGGTTAATGGACTGCAACAAACTTCTCTACCCAAGCTGTGGATTACATATGATCAATAAGAAAGCTTTGGTGTGTCTGACGATAATTTTATTTTCGGGCTGTGCGTCACCGACGGCCAATGTGGCAGAAAATTACGCTATATCGAGCGATTCCAGTAATGGATTGCTTGTCGGTTCAATCGAGTACAGGGGGCCGCTCTCTGGCTATAGAGTTTACTATCGTGGTCTGTATAACGATCAACGAGGGTATTTTGAAGCCGGTGTTGGCATGATGCTTATTCCTATTCCTCCCAAAAGTGATTTTTCCGACAAAAAAGGATCTTTGCAGGTAGTCGAGTTGCCACCGGGTAAATACGAAATTGCCAACTGGGCAGTCCAAAGCGGATATGCAAACGTCGGGCAAACGCAACCGTTCAGTATCAATTTTATAATTGAGCCGGGAAAAGCGACTTATATCGGTTCATTCGTTTTTTCCGCTACGGACAGGATGGGACTGACGGTAACTGGTGTTCAAGTCGACTTTACTGAGTCCTATGAAAGCGACTCCAAGGTGCTCAGGCAGCGATATCCGGGCTTGGCTAGCACGGACATTTTCATGGGTGTTGAGCCCGGTTATGTGAAAAAAGATATTGGCGGAAACAGTAGCGTTTATTGGGATATGCCGTCGGTTTATCTCCCCATATATTAAGCTCTTCTAGGTGCCTCGGGTGTAGCAATAATGCGCGACATAGTCACTCAAGTGATGTAATCAATTGATGCTTAATTTGCTTTTATAAAAATAGATCAATGTACCTAGGAGTCCGGCGATAAATGTACAACTCATTGTTCCGTAGTTTGATTGCAATCAGCCTTGTCGGCCTTTCAGGCTGTGCCTCATGGTCCAAGCCGATCACCCCAGGGGAGGTTCTAACAGGGAAGGAGTCGTATCTTTACGGCAAATTCAAGATTGATGCCCAGAAGGCATGGCTTGGTCTGGATGGTCACCAGACGATGGGTTCTGTCTTTTCTTGTGTAGACGGCAAAAAATATACTATTCGTTTTGAACGCGACCAGCCGATTCAGGTAATCAAGCTTAATCCTACGACCTGCTCCTTTACGGAAATTATATTCACTGACTCCGACGGAGTGGTGCTCAGCAAAAAGTCTTCCCCACTTGGATTGATCGACAGTGTGACGACGGTTCCTGGAGCTGCCTATTACATTGGCGATTACTTTGCGGTTTCTACCAGTACCCCCGGGTATAACTCCATCCAGTTTGCCTGGGAAGTAAAAGAGGTGAACGACAATTACGGGCCTACTACTGCTGTCATGAAAGAAATGTACCCGAACATGACATTCTTCCCGACCCATAATCAGTTGGCTGAGCAGAGAGCCTGGGGTAAGCCCGCCAAGACAGAAAAACCACCATCTTATGCGCGCCCTTCACAGTAGCTCATCCAATTCTTCTCAATAGAGGGAAGGTAATGCAATGACTGAGGATCCGCATATGTCATGCCGGCTGCATCTGGTATTTGTTTTCGCGATTTTCTTTGTAATTAACGGGTGTAGCATGAGCCAGGTTGCCGCGCCCGTACCCGCCACTGAGCCTCAGATTGCGCCTGCCCATCTAGCAGTTGCAGAACGCTTTTTGCATGACATTGGCGCGGGTGAGGTGGCGATGGCCGCATTTCAGAAGGAAAAGACGTTAATTGCCTGAAATCAATCGCGAGCTCGCTTTTGCCGGTGAAGAGTTCGGGGAAAGATTGCTTTTGGACTACCTTGGGCGTCAGCCGGTTTATTGAACGGCAATACGTCGTTGCCTACGCTGAGTGCTTGGCAGCTACCCTTGGATGTAGCAATCTGCTGCGAGGCACTCTGTATCAGACTGTGAAACCAATCCATGTTCCTATCACTGCGGGTAAACAATGACCTCTGCTTTATTGCGATTGCGCTATTTGAGATTGCTGCTAGCCCTGCTTGCTTTTGCGCTCATCTCTGCCTGCGAGGTATCTCAGTTTCTGCCGCCTGATGCGAAACTACCCGATGGCAGTACCTATACGGGCGAGTTCCAGGAGGGGCTATTCCATGGCGAGGGTGTTCAGCGCTTCCCCAGTGGTTTGATTTATCGTGGTCAATTCCAGGCAGGTTACTGGCAAGGACAGGGTGAGCTTGAGTCCCCTG
>TARA_R110001599_G_scaffold1508_1_pt1 | contig 13920 bp, 17 predicted proteins | sample TARA_R110001599 | Tara Oceans TARA_R110001599 (sample SAMEA4398360) | marine metagenome | biome: Polar Biome; feature: [MES] marine water layer (ENVO:01000295) within the mesopelagic zone...; material: water (ENVO:00002006), including particulate matter (ENVO:01000060) such as...... | reverse complement strand
AAAACAATATTAGTCTTAGCAGACGATATAAGAACTCCATCAGGCGTGGGAAGTCAAACTAAATATTTCGTTGATTCGTTGATAAAGACAGGACGATATAGATTCATATGCTTTGGTGGAGCAATCAAACACAGGGATTACACTCCAGTCAAGCTTGAGGAGTATGGGGAGGATTTAATTATATTCCCAGTTGACGGATATGGAAGTCAGGATAGCGTAAGGTCGGCTGTAAAACGATATCATGTTGATCTTGTATGGTTTATGACTGATCCTCGCTTCTGGGGATGGCTCTGGGCAATAGATAATGAGATACGAGTTCACGCTCCAATGGTTTATCACCACGTTTGGGATAACAAACCATACCCGATGTATAATAAAAGCAACTACATGTCCAACGACTCTATTGTATGCATATCAAAAGTAACCCACGATATAGTTCAAAATGTTGCTCCAGAAGTCGATTCTGTATATTTGCCGCATTCTGTTAATGGCGACATATTCAAAAAGATTCCAAAAGATGTCGCAAGAAACTTTAGAGATGATAGGATTCCGTCTGCTAAAGGAAAAATGATGTTCTTTTGGAACAATAGAAACGCCAGAAGAAAGCAAAGCGGAACTTTGATTTTTTGGTTTAAAGAGTTTCTTGATAAAGTTGGACACGATAAGGCTATGTTACTTATGCACACTGATCCAAAAGATCCAAATGGGCAGGATTTAAATGTTATTTTAAAAGAACTATCTTTAGAAAATGGGCAAGTAATGTTCTCAACTCAAAAGATGCCGATGCAAGATGTGGCAATGCTTTATAATATGGCAGACTGCACAGTTAACATCGCTGACGCCGAAGGATTCGGATTAGGAACTCTTGAGTCATTGTCTTGTGGAACACCGATTATCGTCAATATGACGGGCGGACTTCAAGAACAAGTCACAGATGGTAAAAATTGGTTCGGCATAGGCATTGAGCCTGCGTCTAAGGCAATCATTGGCTCACAGACTGTCCCGTATATCTACGAAGATAGAGTAAGCAAAGATGATTTTGTCAACGCTCTCACAGAGATGTATGAAATGTCCGAGGGCGAAAGAGAAAAACTCGGAGAACTTGGAATGAAGCATGTTCAAGACAACTATAACTACAATGACTTCTGCGACAAATGGGTTGAAATCATTGATGGCGTAGTCGAGAAGCACGGCTCCTGGGAAACCAGAAAGAGTTATTCACCAATCTTATTTGAGGAAGCGTAATGAAAAAAACAGTATTATTAATAGGTCCAGTAACTCGCCGAGCGGGATATGGAGAACAAGCAAGGTTCGCTCTACGCTCTCTACGAGCGCACGAAGGCAGGTTTAACATTCTTATTCAAGATATCCCATGGGGTAAATCTGGAATGGTATCCGAGGACAACGAAGAACAAAGATATATCAGAGAAAATATCGCAAAGACACAACAATACCTCCACCACCAGCGCCCAGTAGATATAACTCTCCAAGTTACTATCCCAAACGAGTTCAAAAAAATCGCACCAGTAAACATCGGATACACAGCGGGTATTGAGACGACTAGAGTGTCTCCGCAGTGGATTCAGCAGGCTACCTTGATGGATAAAATCATACTTGTATCCAATCACTCGAAAGATGTTTACGAGAAAACATCCTACGAGGGAACTAATAGTGAAACTGGCGAAAAAGTAATAATAAAAACACAAGTACCAATGGAAGTTGTAAACTATCCAGTTCGAAGCCTTGAAGTTGACGACTTGGAACTTGAACTCAAACACGATTTCAACTTCCTTACTATCGCTCAAATGGGTCCAAGAAAGAACCTCGCCAACAATATCAGATGGTTCCTCGAAGAGTTCCGCGACGAAGAAGTTGGACTCGTAGTAAAAACTAATGTTATGAACTGTAGTACAGCCGATAGGCAATATTGCCTGCAAGCTATGAAGGATATGACGAAAGACTTTCCAGATAGGAAGTGTAGCGTTCATTTACTTCATGGAGACTTGTCTCTTGAACAGATGAACTCACTCTACACTCATCCAAAAATTAAAGGTTTCGTCACTCTCACTCACGGCGAAGGATATGGATTGCCTATCTTCGAAGCAGCATACCACGGCTTGCCCGTAGTTGCCCCTGGCTGGAGCGGACAAAATGACTTCCTCTATGCCCCCACAAAAAGCGGAAAGCAGAAGAAAGCGAAGCTACGCCCCTTATTTGCAAAAGTTGATTACACTATTGGAAGGGTTCCGCAGGAGGCAGTTTGGGATGGAGTGATTCAGCAAGATTCTAGCTGGTGTTACCCAACTGAAGATGGGGCAAAGTCAGCTATGAGAGATGTCCATTCTAATTACTCAAAGTATATTGGGATGTCTCGTAAGCTTGAGAAACATATATTGAAGAACTTTACTGAAGAACAAATGACAACTAAGTTCGCCAACGCTGTTTACGAACCAGATCCAGAATATCTAGAGTGGATGAGGCAATTGGACGAGATTAATGACTGACGATATAATAATGGTAATGGATTTTTATTTCTCGGAAATAAAGGGAGGAGCGGAATTAAATGCCGAAACTCTTATTGACAGGTTTTCAGATGTAGGGTATAATATAAAAAAAGTTAAGTCAGCATCATTGACTGTTGATTTTTTGAAGCAAAACGTAGACAAAAAGTTTATATTCTCAAATTTTATTTTTGTAAGTAAAGATTGTAGAGAATATGCCATACAGAACTTACAATACGCCATATACGAACAAGATCACAAATATCTTAAAACTAGAAATCCTATTCAGTATGTTGACTTTATCGCTCCAAAGGATCAGTTGGCAAATATTGAATTCTACAAAAATGCAGTAGTAGTATTCTTTTTAACTAAGTTGGCTACGGATGTATTTGTTGCGAATACAAGATTACAAAATGTATGTAATTTAAAATCCTCTGTGTGGAGAAAAGAAGAACTGGATTTTATGAAAACAATATGTAATACTGAAAAAATAAAAGAAAATGCGGTTCTTGATTCGAGTAACCCTATTAAGAAAAGAGGAAAGTGCATTAGTTATTGTGAAAGAAATAATTTGGAATATGAATTAATAAAAGATGACGATTTCAAAACTTTCTTAAAAAAGATGTCTTCTTTTAAGAGACTTATTTTCTTTACAGGGCATTTAGAAACTTGTGCCAGAATTTTAGTGGAAGCTAAGATGCTCAACTTGGAAGTAACGTACCAGAAGAGGCTCATTGGAGCAGCATCAGAAGAATGGTTTAGTCTATCTGGCATTGACATGATTGATAAGATGGAAGATATAAGTTCGCATATGCCCGATAAGGTTTTGGAGTATTTCAATGATTAAGTGGAAAGACATACCTGTTAAGAGTAGAAAAGAAGTTTATAAAGAAATATCTCGCGACAAATCGCTTTTAATGAAGACGGTTATGTTCAAGGATATGTACAAAGGATTGGAATGCGTTGTCTTAAGTTGCGGCGCGAGTACCGCAGAGTTTCCAAAAGAAAAAATCGAGGAATTTTGTAAAGATAAGCCAGTTTTTACAGTAAAGACTGCAACAACGAAATATTCAAATATATCAGATGTATGTATCACCAACCTATATGCAACTTGCGATTTCCCAAAAGAGAGGGATTATCTTATATTCGCAAGGCAAGAAATGCCATTAGGATACGACAACTGGATAAATCCAGATTTAGTAGATACGGAAACTCTCACGCAGATGTTTTCCAATGAGCCAGATATTCTGTGGGGATCTGACACATCTGCAAGACATTCTAACTCTGTCGTAAATGCTGATAGGTGGGATGAGAACTCTTTACAAAAAAATCCCTTTAATAGAATCATAGGACCTGGTATAATGAATGACATGGTAGTTCCTATATTAGTTCATTGTGGAATAAGTAAAGTTAGTATCTTAGGATGGGACGGAGCGAATATCCAAGACGATGGCAGTATTAGGCATTTTTATGACATAGAACCGCTATACAAACCAGATATAAATTACGTATCAAACAAATTCAATCTAAATAATTTAAAATCAGACACTAACGAGTGCGAACAGCAAATAGCTAAAAATGGCGAACTGTCCGTAATGCGTTATCTTAGAAGCAATGATGTAGAAATAGAGATTTTAACAAAAAATAGCACTGTGAACGATGCTATCGACAGAAACTACGTTCTTTACGGGGAATAAATGAAGAAGACATATATAATCGCAGAGATAGGAATTAACCACAACGGATGTTTGGAGACATCTAAGAAGCTGATAGACGTAGCGGCAGTCTCAGGCTGTGACGCTGTTAAATTCCAGAAGAGAAATCCAGATGTTTGCGTCCCAGAGCATCAGAAAGGAGTAATGAGAGATACTCCTTGGGGCAACATGACGTATCTTGAATACAAGCATCGCATGGAGTTTGGAAAAAAAGAATACGATGAGATAGATGCATACTGTAAAACTAGAGACATTGCATGGTCTGCGTCTCCTTGGGATATTGATAGTCTCAAGTTTCTGATGGATTATGACATTCCATTTATTAAAGTACCGTCAGCCATGATAACAAATAAAGAACTTATGGAGGCAATAGCCAAAATGGGCAAAAAGGTTATTTTCTCCGTGGGTATGAGCAATATTGAAGAGATAGATGTTGCCGTTCAACAAATGAGAGACGCGGGGGCTGATTTTAGTCTACTTCATTGTAACTCTACATATCCAGCGCCTATCTCTGAATTAAATCTATCTTGCATAGGAACTTTAAAAGAACGATATAACTGCGAGGTAGGCTACAGCGGACACGAATTTAGACTTGGAACTTCTGTCGCGGCGATATATCTTGGAGCCACTATAATAGAAAGACATATAACTCTCGATAGGACGATGTGGGGTACAGATCAATTATCATCAGTAGAACCTCAAGGATTGATTAAGTTGGTAAAAGGAATCAGAGAACTGGAACTTGCTTACGGCGACGGAGTTAAAAGAGTGACAGAGAGTGAACTAGGTCCTAGAAAGAAATTGAGAGGTAACTAATGAAAGCCCCAGAAGAAGTAGCAGTTTTAATCCAAGCTAGATTATCCAGTCAGCGATGTCCAAGAAAGATGATACGTCAATTCGCAGATACAACATTAATGGATCTCTGCATTCAAAAATTAGTAGAATCTAATATTCCAAACGAGAATATATGGATTTCAGTGCATGAGCCAGAACTGGTTGAATTAGTAAAAAAATATCCAGTTAATATATTTCATCGATCAGAAAAATCAGCAATGTCCGAAGGCACTCCGATGACTGAAATATATGAGTGGTGGGATAAAATTCCATTTAAACATGTCGTAATGGTAAATGCCTGCGCCCCGATGCTAAAGAAAGAAACAGTGGAGAAATTCTATTTCGACTACTGTAAAATAGAAAATGATGGAATGTTCGGAGTTGTGGAGAAGAAGAATTATTATTGGGATAAGGGCGGTGCATTTCTTACCCCTATGTCCGAGGCGGTGATGAATACAAAGACTGCCGATCCCATTAAAGAGGCAGCGCACTGCCTATACGCCAGTTCGACAGAATCAATCGGACACAATATCTGGATGGGTAGATTCAATGTTCCAGATGAGATAAAATTATGGACAATGAACGAAGAAGAAATCTTCGACATAGATTATGAATGGGAATTCAAATTATACGAGACGCTGTACAAAAGTTTAAATAACGCTTGACAAGCATTAGAAGTCATGTTATTATATTGTATATAAAAACTAGATGACGGAGCGGATTTATGAATAGCTTTATAAGCGGAAGAAAATTCTTTATTACTGGCGGAACTGGGACACTGGGCAAAGCCTTGGTAAAAAGAATCCTTCATAACGATGGGCAAGTAGTTGTCTACAGTAGAGATGAAGGAAAGCAAGCACTTAACTTCGGACAGAATAAAGACGTCAAGTGTATTATTGGAGACGTTAGAGATTATAGCAAGCTATCCGTCTCTATATTTCGCGAAAAGCCTGACATTGTAATACACACGGCAGCGCTGAAAAGAATTGATGACATGGAGATACATCCAGACGAGTGTATAAAAACAAACATAACTGGCTCCGAAAATGTTGCGAGAGCTTGTCTCGAAAATCATATTGATAAGTGCATTCTTATATCGACAGATAAAGCCTGTCAACCCGTGAATGTTTACGGATCTTCAAAGTTCATTGCTGAAAGGCTCTTTACAAATTATGACTATAATAGCAATCATACAATATTTTCATCAGTAAGGTATGGTAATGTCATATGCAGTAGAGGCTCATTTATCCCTTTATGGTTAGGGATGTTGAATGAAGGGAAAAACATTAGCGTCACATCGTTGGAAATGACTAGATTCTTGTTTACTATTGAAGATGCAGTGGATACTGTCTTAGGTTCAGTGTATCATTCTGAGGGAGGAGAAGTATTCATTCCTCAAATCAAGTCTTTCGACATGAGTACAATTATAAGCGCCATTAGAACCATAACTGCACAAGATGTTGGTTATGATTTAATTGGATTGAGACCTGGCGAGAAATTGCATGAAGATATGTTGGCTGAAACTGAACTACCTTTTACATTCAAGGTGCCAGATATAAATTTGCTATGTGTCCGCCCTCAGTACACCGATAGGAAGCACAATGCTGAGTGGGAGAAATATAACGGCGAGCATTTCAATTCCGCATTGCACGTTTCAGATGAAGTCAGCCAACTAATAAAGCTTATTAAAAAAGGAAGCATAGAATCGGAATGAGACTTTTCGAAACAAAGATATGCCCATCCGACGCCGAAAAGATAAGCGAGCTTCTAAAGGGCGGCAATTTAGGCTTCGGGCAAAATGTAATTTTGTTTGAACAAAGTTTCGCCAAGCTTTCCAATAAAGAGTACAATATATCAACGAATTCAGCCTCCGCCGCTGCTTTTATGCTATTCGCATATTTTAAAAAGATTTATGGTCCTTGTGACGTATATACAACATCGTTAGGTTTTACCTCACCAGCTTGGGCTGCTAAACATTTTGGACACAGACTGATATTTGTTGATGTTAGAAATGATTTGCAATTCTGCTCCGAAGACTATAAAAGAGTTAGAGGAAGACATCAAGCTAATTCCAGAAAAGCCATAGTAATGCCAATCCTCTACGGAGGCGTTAGCATGATACCTGATTTCGAATTGTTTGGAGATGAAATAGTGGTTACTGACAGCGCTCACTGCGCTACACCAACGATCAAGAGCGACTACGTATTTTTTTCCTTTCATCCGTATAAGCCAATCTGCACATCTGACGGAGGCATGGTTTCTACAAATGACGAAGCTGCTTCTAAATACTTCTTGAATTACAGGAATTTTGGTAGACAGCAGGGCGCGATGAATTATGACATTACGCAATCTGGCTTCAAGTTTTACATGAATAATCTAAATGCTACTATTGGGCTTACTCAAATTGAGAGATACGAGGAAAATCTGAATAATAGAAAATTGAATTTTGCCAAATTGACAAAAAGATATAACCTATTGCAGCACGATGAGATGTCATCTTATTACTTTGCAACAGCTATTACGAGCGATGCTGAAGATATTATATCTAAAACAGGAATAGCGAGAAATTATCCCATGTTACACAAAACAAGTTATTATGATATGGGAGATTGTCTTCCAAACTTAGAAAGACTTCATAGCAGTATCTTGAATTTACCATTAAGCCATGAGTTTGAAATATAAATGACAAAGAAAACTTTTATAATTGCCGAAGCTGGCGCAAATCATAATAGAGATTTTGATATAGCCAAGAAACTAATTGATTCCGCCGTAGACGCCAAGTGCGATGCTGTGAAGTTTCAAACATATTCATCTGAAACCCTGTATGTTAAAAACACTCCAGATTTCGCAGGATATAAAAATATCAACAAACTCATTAAGGACATTGAACTTCCAAGACACTGGCAAAAGGACTTAAAGCTTTATTGTGATGACGAGGGGATAGAATTTATGTCCACGCCGTTCGACGAGAAAGCGGTTGACGAACTCTATGAAATTGGAGTAAAGAGACTTAAGATTGCTGGGTTCGAGGCAACTGATCCGAGGATAGTAAAATATGCTGCTCTTACGCAATTGCCATTGATAATAACTGCTGGAATCGGAGTTGATACCAAAATGGTACAAAGGATTTGTACATGGGTTTCCGACAGTCGCAGCATCGATTCCTGTGATTTGACTTTCTTGCACGGCAATAACGCATATCCCACGCCGTTTGAGGACATAAACCTATCCACTATGTCAAAAATAAGAGATTTGAAATTACCAGTTGACGTAGGTATATCAGATCATACGAGAGGTATATTAGTTCCACCAGTAGCGGTTGCTTTAGGGGCGACAGTTGTTGAGAAGCACTTTACTTTATCTCGCAAAATGGACGGTCCTGATCATCCGTTTGCGATAGAACCAGACGAACTAAACTTGATGGTTGAGCATATCCGAGAAATAGAAAAAACTTTAGGTGTCAAAGACGGAGTTTACACAAAGAGCGAGTCCGAAGGATTTATTAAAGCTAGAAGATCAGTAGTTTCGTCCTGTGAGATAAAGAAGGGCGATATTCTGACAGCTTCGAACATTACTACCAAGAGACCGTTCTTTGAAGACAATATACCAGCAGTTGACTATTATAACATGATTGGTAAGGTTGCCAAGAAAGATATAAGTCCCGACAGTCCCTTGAATCATGGTGATGTGTGAGGATTCTATTTCTAGGATATGAGAAATGCAAATTGATAGATTTTCTATCTTCCAAATATAGCGTGATTCAAACTGAAAAAACAATAACACCCTCTGATGTAAAAGATTTTGATAATGTCATCAGCTTCGGTTATAAGCATATAATAAGAGAGGGTGTTTTAGACGCCTGTGGGGGTAGAATTATTAATTTGCATATATCTTATTTGCCATATAATAGAGGCTATCATCCCAACTTCTGGTCGTTTATAAATGATACGCCGAAAGGAGTCTCTATACACTACATCGATAAAGGAATCGATACTGGCGACATACTGTTGCAAAAAGAGGTTGAGTTTTCTAAAGAGGAAAATACTCTTAAAAAGACATACGATAGATTAATAGATGAGATACAAAATTTATTCATAAATGAGCATGAAAGAATATTGAATCGCGAGATAAATCCCACCCCTCAGAAAGGATTGGGAACTTTTCATTATAAAAAAGACTTAAATATGTACAACAATCAACTTGTAGAAGATTGGAATACCAATATTGAGCAAGTAATGAGGTTTGGTGAGAGATGAAATGTTTGCTATTTTCTGCCGATAATTTGTGGTCAAGATATCTATTTTCTAAACTGCGAATACAATATAACCCTTCTGAAGTAGATTGGATTTTTTGTAACACTGAAGAAGATTACTCAATGATTACTGAAGATGTCTCGTGGGCTTTCTTCTTTCACTGGGGGCACATAGTTCCAAAAAGTATACATAGTGGGAATAATTGTGTAACTGTCCATACCTCTAATCTGCCACATAATCGTGGAGGCAGTCCAATCCAGAATCAAATCGTGAAGAACGTTAAGTTTAGTCGAGTAAATCTTATAAAGATGAGCGATGTAGTTGATGGCGGACCTGTTTATTGTAGCAAGCCTGTTACGTTGAGTGGAGATTTAACTGACATATGGATAACCATCGCTGACGGATCTTATGAGTTGATAAACAAGTGTATAAAAGAAAATCTAATCCCTAAAGAACAGCAGGAATTTATAGCACCAGAGAAGAGAAGAAGAGATAATCAATTGCCTATCGAAAGTTCAACAGATGTGTTCGAGCTTTATGATTTTATTAGGATGTTAGATGGCGAGGGATATGAAAATAGTCATTTAAACATTTCTGATTTCAAAATTTCATTCAGCAGGGCTAAAATTATGGCTGACAATCGTTTGATGGCTGATGTCATAATTGAAAAGAAGGTATAATAAGATGAATGTTCTTGTTTTAGCGGCTCACCCTGACGACGAAACTCTCGGCTTGGGAGCTACAATAGCCAGATTGTCTGATGAAGGGCATCATATTAGTCTAATAACTTTCACTAATGGCATTGGTGCTAGAAATATTCAAGGAGACAGGAATGATTCGCTCGAACGAGTTGGCGAAATACTGGGCATAAGTAACTACACATCGGGAGACTTTCCAGACAATATGATGGATACAGTTCCATTGCTAAGTGTCTGTAATTTTATAGAGAACAATGTGTCCGCTGCTCCCGATATAATATTTACCCATCACCGCTCGTGCTTGAACGTAGATCACCAAATAGTCAATAGGGCTACTCTTACCGCTTTCAGACCCCAATACGGAAAGAATGAAAAGATTTATTCATACTACGTTCCGTCTTCAACGGATTATAATCCAAGCTCAGAGTTCAATGGAAATGTATATTACAATGTTACTGATTATGTTGACAAAAAGATTCAATGTCTAAGAGAGTGCTACGACGGCGAAATGAGGAATTCTCCACACGCTAGAAGTTATGAGAATGTCAAAAACTTGATGAAAGTATGGGGCTCAGAAGTCGGTATACAATACGCTGAGAAATTCGAGATTATTAGAGAAATATTATAAACCAATATATTAAAGGAAGTAAAATGAAAAAAAGAAGCGATTTAGAAATTATTGACGAAGTGCAGGACATAAGATCAAAGAATAATGTTAATTGGATGGATATCCTTAGATTAGCATTTCACCACGCCCCAGGCGAAGCTCGCAAGCTTATGGGCAGGGTGAATGATTATGATTCTAAAATTTCTTCTCTACTAAAAGAATTGTCTCAAAATGGTAATGACTAATGCTGTGGACTGAGCAAATAAATCAAATGTCTTCGCCTATGAAAGGTTCAAGTTTCTTGTGCCATAGGGAGGATTTTGCAGGATTGCTGAGAAATGGGACACTTTTTCTGAGAGGCGCTATAGAGAATTTAGGATTGCACAACGTCAATGTCAATAAAGAAATAGCTTATCAAGATTTTGATTATCTGAAAAAGTATAAAAATTCCAAGATACTGATTATCGGCGCAGGTCCATCTCTGGAGATGGGTTACGACGTATCTGAATATGATTATATTTGGAGTTGCAATAGTTTTTACAATAACGACAAGTTGAAAAATATTAAGATTGATTTGGTGACTTTAGGAGATGAGATAAATCTAAGTGATGAAAATCTGCTAAGATATATAGATGAGAACGGTACGATAGTGTGTTTCGAAAACAAGTATACCCGTCCTGCCGAAATGAAGGAATTCAAGAATAAATATCCAGAAAAAGTGTTTTGGGCAATGACTAGATACCACTCCAGAATTGGAAGTATCCCACGATTAGCATGTATCGCTATATTTCTCGGAGCCAAAGAGATACACTTTGCAGGAATGGATGGATATGTCCCAAAGTCAAAAAATTATGATAATAGCGTATTTGAACCAAATAAAAAAGCCACTGGCACCATTGAAGATACTCATAATGAAGACGATATAATAAGACATTACCGCGATCAGTATCTGGCATTTTGGGACTACATCTTACATGATATCGGCAAGAATGTCAGGTTCAAAAACTTAGGACACCAACATCCTTGCAATCTATCAACTGATGTTTTGACTTCCAAACTGGGCACCAACTACGAAGATTACATATACAAAAGCAGAGCGTAGAGATGATTAATAATGATAGAAAGGATATTTTTGAAACAGCTACAAGGTGCGGTTTTGACGAACTTATGCTTAAGATAAAAAATAAATCAATAAACCCATATGTCCTCGACAATATTATTGATGACGATGAGTTGAATACAGCGGGACTTCAAGTGTACCGATGGCTCGCATATGAACAGGCTTTCGAAGACAAGATGAGGCAATGTTCCTTACACGGATCGCATTATCATTCTGAGCTTGTAAAGAACGGATTTATTAAAATTGATGATTTGTTTCCACAAGAGTTTCTTGATATAGTGCATCGTGACATGGGCAGGATACCAAAAAACATCTTAGAAAGAGCTAAATGCGAAAATATTGGATTGAATTTGCAAATTTCAAGCGCCAAGGGAATTCAAGATATTTTTAAATTATGTCAAGCAGATCCTAATTATATGGAAGAGATTTTATATCTAAGGAAGATATCTCATATGCCTTTCAGTGAAAAATCTGAAGATTCAAGGCAATATAATTTTCATGTAGATAAATTTTATCCCAACTTTAAAGTTTGGTATTTTCCATTCGAGGTAAAGGAAGGAGATGGCCCATTGGGTGTACTTGGAGGATCTCATCGTTGTACGGTTGGAAAAATGAGATGGGCGCACGACAGAAGCGTCAATAAAAAGGATTGGAGTAGGCTCCACTATAACGTAGATGATTACGAACAGCCTGCTGCGAGCATCGGGCTATTAAACCCAGTCACATTTGCAGTGCCTTGCAACACTTTAGTTGTTGTTGACACCCGAATGTTTCATAGGCGAACTCCCGCCGCAACTGGTAAATTAAGATTTGCATTTAGGGCAATCTTGAAAAGGAATAATATATTATGATATTGACAAAAATCTATTCTGGTAAAGAGATATACTTAGATACGAACGACATTCGTGCTCAGTGGATTGAAAAACAAAAAGGAACTCAGCCAGAAAAAGTTTCATTACTTAGGAAGATATGTAAAAAGGAAAAGATAACAAATTTATATGACTTGGGCGCGAATTATGGAGAATTCTCGGTAGGATTGTCTGATGTTGTTTCTAAAGTGTATTCATTCGAGCCAAACCCAATGCCATATACTTGCTTGGAACAGACATCAAAATTGTATAATAACGTTAATGTGTTTAATAAAGCAGTTTCAACGAATGATGATAACCAAGTTTTTCACTTTAATACAAGATATTCAGGTGGAGGAAGGCTATCTAAAAAATGGAGTTGGGGAGATCATAGATATATTCGATACAATAGTGAAGAATATTTTCAAGAGCAATCCGTAGAGTGTGTTGATTTTTTGTCTTTCTTGTCTGAAACCAATGGGAAAGAAAAATGTATGATTAAAATTGATATTGAGGGAATGGAGCTTGAGATAATAAATCATATAAAGAGTTATCTCGATTCTCTTGATAAGTGGTTTTTATATTTTGAATCCGATAAAGTAGACTACAGAGGTTCAGATTTACCAGGAAAAGTTATTATCGAGCAATCTCATGATTGCCTAATAGGAGTTATATAAAAAATGATAATTTACGTAGATATCGATGAAACAATATGCGTGTCTCCGAAAGACAGAAATTACTCTAATGCCACTCCTATAGTGGGAAATATAGAAAAGATTAATCAGATGTATGATCGCGGCGATAATATAATATATTGGACAGCTAGAGGTACTGGCTCTGGAATAGATTGGAGAAAAGTTACGGAGAGTCAGTTTAAACAATGGGGGGTGAAGTACCACGGACTTATGTTCGGTAAACCTATTTATGATTTATTCATAGACGACAAAAACATTAACTCTGAAACATTTTTCAAAGAGGAAGCAAAGAATGACTAAAATAGAAAAACCGTGGGGATACGAGATACATTGGGCAGAAACCGACAACTACGTCGGAAAACTATTGTTCATTAACGCTGGACATCGCCTCTCAAAACAATATCATGAGGTAAAGGAAGAAACTCTTTATGTAGTGAAAGGCACTCTATATAACTACGATGAGCATGACACGCCGATGAAAATATTACCAGGTGAATCATTCCATGTTAAGCCAGGACAGATACACAGGTTTGCTGCCGTTACTTCCAACGTAGAGGTAATAGAAGTAAGCACTCCTCACCTTGATGATGTTGTACGACTCGAAGACGATTATTTCCGAGAATAATAAAAATATCACTTGACTAATTAT
>TARA_R110001599_G_scaffold16223_3_pt1 | contig 13933 bp, 9 predicted proteins | sample TARA_R110001599 | Tara Oceans TARA_R110001599 (sample SAMEA4398360) | marine metagenome | biome: Polar Biome; feature: [MES] marine water layer (ENVO:01000295) within the mesopelagic zone...; material: water (ENVO:00002006), including particulate matter (ENVO:01000060) such as...... | reverse complement strand
ATTTTAATAAATTCCATTACTTGCGGATGATGTACCGAAATAGAAAGCATTAAAGCTCCTCTTCTTCCGCCTTGTGCGACTTCACGACATGAATTAGAAAATCTATCTAAGAATACTTCAATACCGTCTGTTGTTTTTGCTGCGTTGGATGTGTACATTCCTTTAGGACGGATCGTAGATATATCAAAACCTACACCGCCTCTTCTCTTCATGATTTGAACTTGTTCTTGGTCAGTTTTTAATATTCCTGCATATGAGTCAGCTGGGGATTCAATGACAAAGCAGTTCGATAAAGATTGGATTTTTGCTTTGTTTCCTATCCCGCTCATTGGTGACCCTTGTGGGACGATATACTTGAAATCTTTAAAAAGATTGTATATATCTTCGTAGCACATTGAATTGTCATATTCTGCTTCGATTCCAGCAAACTCTGATGCTAATCTTTGATGCATGTCATCTGGTGTTAGTTCCAGATAGTTACCTTCCGAGTCTTGAAGTGCATATTTACCTGCAAAAACTGATGCAGCTAATTCGTCTCCTTTAAAATACTCCAGTGATGAATTGAATACTTGTTGATACGTGTACATGTTGTTCTCCTGTTATTTTGTTATTTCTTTCCATTTTGATTTTAATAAGTCTCTTGTACCTTTAGCATTAGATTCTATTACATCCATTGTAGACATTCCTGAGAGTTCTTCTATTACAGTAATTTTAGACATTGCACAGTCAATATTTACTGGAAACATTAATCCGTCTTTACCTGCTCTATTTTTTGCAACAAAAAGCCTACCAGCTCCTGTTGCCTTTTCAATAGGTTTCCTAGAGAGAGAAACAACCACATCAGCAACCATAGCTTTTCCATAAGCTTCAGACATATTTTCAAGTCCTACAATCTCAGCTTTAGCTGACTCTCTATTAGCTTGTGATGCTGTCCAGATAGGTATTTTTAACTCCATTGCCAAATTCCTAAGTTCTTCATAAACTAATTTAAGTTCATGTCTTAAAGAATCGTAAGTTCTTGTTGATCTCATAATGTCTGCATAATCAATGATGATAATGTTTGGAACAAAATCTTTCATTGCTAATTTTTCCAAATGGTTTCTGAGTGTAATAATACTAGCAGTACCAGTCGGGTATTGTTTAATTATCAAGCGACCAAAGTCATTTTCTGCATAAGTTTTAAGTACAGTCTCTTTATTTTCTACAATGTTCGAAGAAGGTATATTGCAAAGGTTACTATCGTATCTAATGCCTACACCTGTTTCTGTTAACTCAAAAGTATAGTGAACAACATTTTTACCTCTTCTAATAGCTTCAGCACCCATTGCTACCAGCCAGTGTGACTTTCCTACACCTGTGTTTGCAACAACAATTCCGATTTCTCCTCTACCTAAGCCGCCATTTAAAACGTCTTTTTGATCTAATTCCTTAATTCCTGTTGCACATGTAGCTCTATTAATTTGCACAAATCTTGATTCATGATCTTCAAAAAAGTCGTGACCTATTGTTGATTGACCGCCTCTGTAAACTGCGTCTTTCATTATTTTAAGAACAGATTCATAATTCTCTGCTTTAATAGCTTTTACGCTCTCTTCAAGCGCTTGTTGAAGAGACTGTTTTTTGCAAAAATCTAGTGCTTTTTCTTTAACAAATTTTAAGTCGCCTAGATTAGGTGATGCTTTTATCTTTGAAAGATATTGTACAACTTGATCTCTTAATATTGTATCGCTACCTGAAGACAAGTCATCTTTGATAATTGTTACGAGAAGTGACATTGTTGGAAAATTCTTATATTTCTCATAAAAACTAAAAAAGCGGTCACATAAAAACTGAAGATATTTTAATTCAAAATAATCAAATTTCATTACTTCAATCATTTGTGAAGCCCATTCATGATCAGTCAATAGAGATTGAAATGTTTTTTCTTGAAAGTCTTTACCGTATTTAGAGAAGTAGTTGCTATCATTGTTCATTTAAAATTGTCCTCTTGTCAAACTTTTTAAAAAATGGCTGTGTTTTAAAAAATTTATGTTTGTTATGTTTTGTTTTCTTAGTATTTTGTTTCCTTTTATATTATTCCATGCAGGTTTAAAATTTTCAATTGCTTCATCTATAATTTTTGTCTGCATTAAAACTAAATTATCAACATCTAATCTAACTAGCTTGACGTTTCGTTCTATGATTTTCTCACTTTCTTTAATGGATTTATATACTTTCTTTTTTGGGTTTTCTTGGTGCTTAACGTCGTTATCCAGAAACAGCCGAAATGCGTTGTTTTGAAAGTCCTCTTTTAAGAAAATACTTCCAAACTCTTTTGACAAAGTTTTAAAACCTACTCCTTTTACACCGGGTATATTATCAGATTTGTCTCCTACTATGGATTTAGCTAAGCAAAAATTATGTGGATGAACACCGTACTTTTCTATTACCTTGTTTGTGTCTATAAAAGATTTTGAATTAGGTGAATATATAATACAGTTTTCATCAACAAGTTGGTAGTAGTCATGATCACCCGATACTATTATTTTACTTTTTTCTTTTAGCTTATAACTACAAAGATAACCGATTGCATCATCTGCTTCTGCGTCTTCTATGTATATTTGACATACTGGTAATGAAGAAAGTACTGCTATTAAAGTTTCAAGCTGATAATTTCTATTTGTTAAACTATCAGGAATCTCTGAGTCATCGTAGTACCTATTCATCTTTTTAGGGCGACTACCTTTTTTATAATCAGAATATAAGTCTCTTTTTCTTTTAGAGCCTCCTCCTTCCCACATGACTATCACACTTTCTGGTTTGCACTTTTCAATTAAGTTAATTAAATTATAGTAGAATCCTATTATTCCACCAATTTGTTCACCGTTTTCAGACATCGCAGGATGGGCAATATAATGTCTCATAAAAACATTAAGCCCATCAAATATCAGTACCCTATCTTTAACCATTATAGATCATTCTCGTCAAAATCTAAAAGATTATTAATTTCTCTAACTTCTTCGTAAGACTCAGGATTAATATCAACTCCTCCTGTAGTGCCCATCTTTTTAATCATTGCATCTTCTAACGCAATATCTACAACAGGACCCCAGAATTGGTCTTTCATTATCTCATTAAACTCAGTCTTTCTAAACTTTTTCGATTCAAGAAGTGCACCATTCTCATCCATCATCTCAATTGATTTCCATCCGCCAGCACCAGATATTAAATAGTTTCTGTCACCTTTTGAGACCATACCATGCTTTCTTAACAGATCAAATGTTTCTTCGTGTTCAACAATACCTTTCCCAAAGTGAATTTGAAATGCAACTTTTCTGAATGGGGGAGCAACTTTGTTTTTAATGGTTTTCGCCCATACATTAATACCAACAACATTGTCATCTGCATCTTTGATTTGCTGCCCGGCACCTAATTTAATACGAATAGATGAATGAAAAGGAATCGCTTTTCCTCCGGGTGTTGTATCCGGATCTCCATACATCACGCCTATCTTTGTTCTAATTTGATTTAAACAAACAAACAAGCTATTTGTTTGTCCAATAACCCCGGTAATCTTTCGCATACCTTTTGAAATAGCTCTTGCCTGCAGCCCAATTGACTCCTTATCATAATCACCTAATAATTCTGCTTTAGGCGAAGAAGCAGCGACACTATCCCAAATAATTGTTACTGGAACGTCTTTGTCCATAGCACGTGCTTTCAAAATTGTCTTTTCAGCTAAATCAAGCACATGTTCTGTACAATGTGTATCAACATAAACAAATCTCTGGGAGACATCTACACCCAGATTTCCTAAGTTTTCAATAGACGTTGCGTTTTCAGTGTCAATGTAAACTACAATTCCGCCCATGGTTTGGGTGCTTCTTGCTATTTGTGTAGCAATATGAGACTTACCAATTGACGGAGGCCCAAATATCTCCACAATCCTCCCTTCAGGAAAGCCTCCATTTGCTTTATTAGCACAGATATAGTCAAGCATTTTAGATCCTGTACTGATCCATCTTTTTACTTGAGTCGGACTTTCGTCCACAGCTAAGTTATAAGCAACTTTTGTCTTGTAATCTTTATTTAAAGACTTGATTAATTGTGAAGTAAAGTCATCTTTTTTAGTCATTATGTTCTCCCTTTTATTTATAATAAACAATATTATCGATATATACAAAAAAAGAGGACAAAATTTGTCCTCTTTCCATTAAGCTTAATGTTTATTAGTAAACTAGATTAAGTCAGAAAAAACATCATCAATAGCAGAAGATGAACTAGTGCCAGTATCGGTGTTTGCTGTGTTGGTAGTAGTTCCTGTACTCCACTCAGTGCCCTCAGGTGTTCCTTCGTCTTCAGACAGCCAAGAATTAACAATATTACTTAGATCATCATATGATTTTACTGGAAACATTGAAGTTAAGTCTGGAATGTTTTCTGTCCACTCTTTTACTTGATCTTTGTTTGTTGACAAAGGTGATGATTTTCGCTTAGCTAAAACTTCTGTCTTGGCCCATTGTTGGCCCGGGGCTTTAGAGCACGTAATAGTAACATCAGTACCATCTTTTAGATCAGTAATATCACCATAGTCTTCATCCATCATTAAGGATAGAAGAGCTTGATAAACAAGTTTACCGAAAGACCAAATTTGAACACCTTTATCTTCTTCTCCACGAACTATAACCGGTGCGTATACACGCATTTTAGGATACAATTTTTTAGCCATTTCATAGCTTTCTTTTGTACCTTCGTTACGCAATTTGTCAATCAACTCTTGGATTGGGTCACGCTTACCAAACTGGCTTGGTGCTAATAGTCCACGTTGTCCAGGAATGTTGTAGTAGAACATAAGTTCTTTAAACGGCTGCCCATCATTATCTTTAAAAGACATGAGTCTAACTGTTGATTTTTTACCTTCCTCTGGTTTCCACATTACGTTTCGGCTTTTGTTGTTACCGCTAAGTCTATCTAGTTTACGTCGAATTGCATCAAAGTCTAATGCCATGGTTTACTCCTTTTTAATTTTTAATTTTTAGCGTTCAATGTTTTTTGTTTGTTTTTATTTAATTGAACTATAGTATTATACTGTAGTTAAACTAAGTTTTCATTTTTTTATGTTATTTTTTAATATTTATTTATTTTTTATATGGGAAAGATTTTTCAATATTGAATTTCTTTCTTTTTTTTCTTTGTTTAGCCGTTTCAGGCTCGCCTTTTGCTGTATAACCGATAGGGGCAGCTGGGCCACCGCCAGCAGCTCCTGCGCCTGAGAATTCATTTATATCTTCTTCCTCATCTGATTCTGATATATCTTTATTATCTTCGAGATACTCTCCTTTAAAAGAAGATGATGAATTATTCATTCTAGAGCTTGTAACGTTATCAGCGTATCCTGGCTGATATGTTGATCTACTTCTAAATAATTCAGCATCTGTGGCTAAGTTGATCTCTTTTAAGAGTTCTTTTATTATGTTTCTAAGTTGATTTTCAGTAAGTCTCATTATATACCCCTTTGATAATTAACTATCTCAACTGGGATTGATATTCCTGAAATCGGTTCTTCAAGTGCTTTTATTAAACTAATTTCATTACGTCTATCTTTGTTTATTAAGAATGACATACTATCATGAACAAAAAATGCAGGTCTTAGATTATAGTCTTTTATAAATTTAGAAAATGCTAAAGAGCAAAAGTCTACTGCTGACGATTGAATCCAGTAGTTTATTAAATTGTTATTTTTTAGAATTGGTCTTCCGTAAAAATTACAGAAAAAACTGTTTTTTTCAAACTCTTTAGAGAGATAATCTTCTGTTTCTTTTATTTTCATAATATCTTTAATTTTCTGTATTTTGTTTTCGCTAATACCAGAAAGCTTCTTTATGGAGTTGTTTGTTGCACCATACATGATGGACAATATCGCTCTTTTAAATCTATCTCTACTTTTAATATCATATCCTATCAGTTCAGCAATGTATTTATAAACATCATCTGTTTCTTCTTTTAGAATGCCAATTGATTTTAAATAAAAGAATGGTTCGCAAGACTTAAAGTCAACTTCAACAAGCATATCATTGTCACTTATAGGTTGTATTCTCTTTCTTTCTGTTTTCTTCATTGTTAAGAAGTTGTGGCCTTTAGTTATACTGGTCCTTCCTGTGAGTGAAGAATGATTATACGTTGGTAAAGCTAGAAGATTATTATCTAGTGATACTGTATTTAAATCCTGATATACTTTTTTCCTCTTATTAAATATTTCTGTATGATAAGATGTAACTAAATCCTTACTAGATCTTATAGAATCTTTGACATACAATAAGTAGTCTTTGATTTTCTTTTTACCTAAAAGTAGCTCAGCATCGATTCTTTGATTAATGTTAAGCGAACTATAAAAATTATAGTAATATTCTGGTAAAGTTTGAATATTAAAATCAACATCAGATACTTTTCTAATATTGTTTAAAGAACTTAATTTTATATCTATTCCGTCAATACTAACTTTTAATTTTAAGTCATGCTTATTAATAGAGTATTGTTTGTCTAGTATAATGTTTTTTATATTGATTTTTGTATATGATTTATTCATATATTTATTATATGTAAATAGTTATAATTTACAAAAATATTATATTTTTTTTGCTAAATCTTCGAGTTTGCCTCTAAAGCTACTTACTGATTTTATGTTTCCTGGGACAAGAGCAATTGTTGTAGAGAATCTTCCGCTTTCAATCTTATGACTAATATCCCTAACAGTGTAAATGTTATCTAGAGTTGTATTTGTACCAAAGTCTATAAAGATATTATTGCCTCTTCCTATCATTGGCATTCCTGCACATTCAACAGTAACAGTGTTTGGGAACATTGTGATGTCTTCATATGGTACTGAATATGATTTCCCAACAGTATCAGCAGTTTCTACGCTCTTATAAGACTCAACCATCAAAACGTTGGCTAGCTTACCATGAGAGTTAGCTTGAGAAGAAACACTATTGATTGTGCCAGTACTACTTCCATAATTAATAGCAGGATAGCTTCTTTTTATAGTATCCTTTATTTGTTCGAACGTCATTTTTTTAGCTATTTCTGATATTTTCTTGTCAAACTGATTATCTATTCCGCCGACTTTAGCTGAAAGCAATGCTGCTTCAGAAGGTGAAGAAATTGATTCCTGATCATAAACATGAATTCTTAGAACTGTCTTATCTAAAGACACGCCTAGTTCTTGATATTCATCTTTTGTACTAGTACCTACAATTGCAGGGACAACCTCATAGTCTAAAGTTAAGTTAGGAACAGTTAAGTGGTGTTTTGCTGGATACTGCTCATTTAAGCCATCTGCTTCATAAATATCTTTGCATCGTTTTGTAATATCAGCACTGACATTAGTACGATTTGCTGACCTGTGCTTTTTATAAAGCTCCAGGGCTCTATTTTTAAAAGTTTTCTCAGATTTTAGTGTTTTAGTTTCATCTCCTTCTTTATAATCATTAGCAATGGTTTGGAAACGCTCATCGTCTTGGTTTCCGCTAGGACTATATCCTAAGCCTACATAGTTACCTGCTTTTATAATAGCGACTATTGCTTTAATTTTATCCTTGTCTTCTTTTTTCTCTGATAATACTGCTAATTTAGAATATTCAGTATTAAGACCGTAAGCATAAGAGTTTCGATCTCTTATTATTTTCCGCTCTAGGATATTCAAGAAAGCGCTAATTGTTAGCCTGCTATTTTTCTTAATAGACTCTTCAATTACTTCTCTTAATTTTTTTAGTTCTATTGGAAAGTTTGCCAAAGTATATTTTCTAGCTGCGCCTGCTTGATGATTTATTGGGTGAAATATCATTTGAACTTCATCAAAAAGGCATGTTGACGCCATAGGATAACCTACAAAAGTATTTAAAACAGAACCAAGAGTTACGTACTTTGCTCCGGTTGGTGTTGTATTTGATCCATTGTCTGAATATAACGTTTTTACATAGTTTGATTTTTGCTCGGCATGAGTCTGGCTTATCTCTGTTGCTTTATCAACACTAGCTTTGCTACCCTTCACATAACAGTAAATAAATGGATCTCTAAACATGTCCAACTCAAAATATTCTAATTTTGAGTAAACATTTCCAATCATTGTTCCTTTTTTTTCAAATGCGTCTAAATTAGCTAAGTTTGAAAATTCAGAATTTTCTGCAACAGAATCTCCTGACGCTATTTTAGATATCACATCTTTTATTTTGCTTATCAGTAATTGCTTGTCTGGTGTTGTTTTGTTTAGTGTCTTAACTAGTTTTCTATACTCATCCCAAGTAAAATTAGAGTATACATCTCTAGCATTACTTCCTGTCATCTTTATTTTTTGTCTTACTTCTTTTATCTCTATACCATTATCATCTTTTTTCTCTCTTAAAATAGAGTTTACAGATTCGTCTACAATCTCTTCAAGTACATTTCCTGGAACAACAGGGCCAGCACCTATATGAACTCTTTCTGACTTTTTAAATCCTGAAGCAGCTAAGCTTATATTTATATTAATGCTTGATCCTTGAAAAGAATAGTCTGACTTTATCACTTGAAAAACACTCATATCCTTTAGTGCATTCAAGTATTGACCTATTACATTTTCACTGTCAACACTTCCTTCGGGATGATTCCAGCCATACTCAATAATTATCTTTGTCCCAGCAATTTGATTACTAGCAACTAAAGGAGCTATTTCTGGAAGCCTTGATCGATCATGTAATATTAAGCTCAATGTTGCAACCTTAGAGGACATAATACCATAACCCTTACCAGAGATTTTAACGTCTAAAGATTTAAGAGACATTAAAGGCATAATAGGATCCAGAATAGCAGCTCTATCACTGTCTTTATTGATATTAGCATTAGACATTGTTTGAGGGGAAGTGAATATATCCATTAAGCTAATATTGTTGTTTACGTTAAATTCATCAAAGTCATCGTTGACTAGTGTCATGTTACTAAAGCCAATACTATCATCATAATTATTTTCTGAATCTACAAATCTAAATTTTTTAACATTGCTCATTAAAGAATCGTTCTTAAACTTCCTAGAAATAACTTTAATGTCTAAGTAGGGAGTGCATCTAGACATCTCTATAGGTGGTATTGCATTAAAAAAAACTGGTAAATGATTAGCATTTTTCCTGTTTATACTTAATCTAGAATCTTTAATAACATAGCTAGCCATATGAGGAGATTCATACCTGTCCGGGCTGGCATTAAGATTTAATTCGCTGGTTAGTATTTTTTTTGTTTGATCCCAAGCACCATCTTCGAATAGGATGCCTGAATAATATTCTTTTGGTTCAGAAAAAGGATCAGTAGAATCTTTTAAGATGGGTGTCGAATTCCCAGCTTCGTCAGTCTCAGTTAGATCTGATGTGTTGACTTTATCAAAGAATATGTTAGAAATTGCATCGTCTGTTGACAAAGACCGTTTAGTGCCAACAACGTCTTTTGAAGTAGGCATTGTTTCTTGAAAGTATGTTGTATTGTCCTTTTTTCTTGTTTCGGGTATTGACTTTGGACTATAGACAATGGTTATATATTCGTTTAAGCTTTTAGGTATCGCGATATTGCTTATTAAATTGTTGTTTAAATAAAAAAGATCTTTCATTAAATAACACCCTGTAGTCCTATCTAAGATAGCAGGAATCAGTTCATCTTTTATAATTCTAAAGTCTTTTGCAGAGTCCTCTTCAGTGTTGCCTTTTACTTCATCTAAGTATTTTTTTACTTCATCGTCACTTCCAAAAAAAGAAATTACATTATTTCTAGACAGACCTGTCAAGTAGCCTTCAAAGTCTTTTGCTGCCTTTAAAAGTATTTGATGACTTAAGTTAAAATTAACTCTTGATTTATTTTCTATACCCGACATTACAACAATAACCCTAATACACTACTTAGATTAGAAGGGATTCTTATCACAGTTCCGGGCGGAACTTGCAGACCCCAGCCTATACCACTAGCAGCTGCTATAATCCACCAGTAAGACGAGTCATTGTAATGTTGTCCTGCTAGTGTATCCAGCCTCTCTCCTGACTCTAAAACATGAACGTTGTAGTTGATCAAGCTAGACTCAGCAGCATTAAAAATAAGCTTAGAAGCTGAGGAAATACTTTGAAACTCTTTTCCTTCATCATCATTTGACTTTAAAACGTAATTATATCTTGAAATACTCATTTAAACATCCTTAGTTTTTCCCACCTTTTACTCTTGCAGCTAAGCCGCCTTCTTTTCTAAAGTTAAACTCAGCTTGAGCTCCACCGTCAGAGTAAACGTCGCCTGATACATTCTTCATAATTTCACCGACATTGTAAATGGGTGCTCTATTAAACCCAGTATGATCCAGCCCGGGAGGAATATCATGTATTACATTCATCTTAAAAGAGATAGTACATCCCATTGGTGCTCTAGAGTTAAAATCAGTCTCCCAATTAAAAGATTCATCTAACCACTTAAAAGAAATACCCCCGTCAATGACACCTGCTAGTCCTCTACCTTTTGTGGTTTCATAAGCTCTCACGAAAGGATTTAGAGCGGGCTGCATAAACCTTGAAGTGTCGCTAGCATAAATAAATCTAACTAAATCGACCACCTCATTGGGTATGCCCAGATTCATTGAAGACTCTTGAACAAGATTTGCAACATTATCTATTAATCCTGTGGGATCAGCTAAAAACAAAGAAGCACCAACTAAGCTATTTGTAAACAGTGCTTTAGGATCAGGTAAAATATCTGCGTGTTGAACAATAAGCTCAGTACCAGAATTAATAGCAAATGGAGAGTTAGCGTCTACAACTTTTACCTTATAGCCAATAACACCTGGTTTTAAAGGTTTAATACCCACTACTTTCTCAACAATTTTAATTCTAGTTCTTCTTGCAAAAAAGTATCTTTTACCTGCAGATTCTTCGCTGCTACCAGCAGAATAATATCCTTCGTTGTTATTAGCCTTTAAATACATGATTCTAAAAAAGCTACTAACTTTGTTATCATTATAACCGCTTATAGAAACTGCGCCGTTATTAACTAACTTAGTTTGACTATTATCAATTTTTCTAGAAAAGTCACCAACTGCTGATGATCCTATGCCGATATTTTCTCCGTCTAAATTTGGGTCTCTTAACTGTCTAATTATAGCGTCTACTGCTAACGGATTTGCGTAACCGTTAACTAGAGCATTTGAAAGTAGCTGTATTGCTGCATTCATTCCTAAGTTTTTAGAAACCTTACCTATGTTTGAAATCGGGCTTCCTAATTTAGACTTGAAAACTGAGACCATTGTTGATTGCGGGCTTCCAAAAACTGTGAGCCATCCTTTTAATATAACATCTTGAATATCTTTTAATGACTTTTTGTTCTTACTGCCATTAGCATTTAGTAAACTTCTGTTCTGTATGTCTGATCTAAAGTTGCCTTTTATCGAAGATTCTTCACCAAAATTCTTAACAGGACTAGGATCAACGTTTTCGTCTCCAATACCAAAAGTTCTTGCAAGATTAAACCTTGAATAATTGGATTTGATTACATCCCCAACCCTTAATCTGATAATTGGTGAGGCTCCCATTACTTGACTAAATGGCTGATAAAATGTTGATGCACTACTTTCACTATTTCCGTTTGAAACCAAAGTACCCGGGGTCCATTGAGGATACAAGAGTGTTGTCAGTTTATTAATTTTGTACCACATTTCATCAAAGTCTTCTTTGCTTGTAGCCATAAGATTAAAGCCGACACTAACTGTTCTTGTTGTTGAATCGTAAGTTTGAACTTGATCTAAGCGGCCATAACCAGATGTTGAATTAAACTTACTAGAGATGTTGTCTGTTAAATCTGTTAAAAACGCCTGGAAAGATATTATCTCATTTGTTCTTAAATCCTGGATGTAAAACGGCACATACTCTGCGTCAAGTCTATCTTCTATTACTTTTACAACCTGTCCCGGAATCCTATTATATGAACCTTCAGTGTCTAAACCAGTATAAGTATTTTTTACTAATCCAGAACCTAAAAGTCCTCTGACTGGATTTGCTCCGTAGACCATATTATTAAGCTTTAGTCCTGCCCTAATAATATTAGCAGGTAAAAGATATGCAGATTGAGTTTCACCTTGTGCCCATGAAAGCTTATTATTCTTATAGCCTTTCTTAGAGCCTAAGTTTTTCCTAGACTTACCTGGTATTGCACGTGTGTCTGGTATTTTATCAACATTTCTATGATGAACTGATTCTACTTTGTCTCCAACTTTAGGAATATCATTCTTTAATCCGTTTGATGCAGTTAAGCTAGCGTCGCCCACAATTGCCATTACATTATAAAATTGAATAAACTTGTTTGTCTCTAAAATGTCTCTATATACTAAAGGTAGTGATGCTGAGTCTATACCTTCTAACGTCCCGTTTCCATATTTCTTTATTGTTTGATCAAATGTTTTTAAAACTGATCTAGAGACTGCTAGCCAAAAACCTGGACTTTCTGAAACTGATGTCCTACTAGCAGTAACTGATTCCTTTGTTTGATTAGTAGCACTTCCTAATATAACCTGGAGACCTCTGTCAACACAATCTGAATAATTGTGGACAGTATTTGTAAGTATGCTATTAGTCAATGCAAAAGATAGTTTAGTAGAAGACAGCCTAGATGACTCTCCCATCATATAAGTTCCGATATCTGCACTTTTATTATCTGCGACAAAAGATTCTGTAGACTTTACTAAGCTTATCTTATCACTTTCTCTCAATAAATTTATAAATGTTTTAAAAAAAGTCTTGCCTATTTTGGAAAGCGTAATTAAAGAAATAGCTGCTTCTATTTGGTGAAGTCTTAAATTCTTGTTAGAAAATTGAAATTCTGTATTGTAAGTGTTACCGTAAGACTTAGCATTTTCAGCATCAGGATCTAGATTATTAAAATCCCCACGCCCTTGCCTTATAGAGTTACCTAATAAGTCTTCCGGAAAACCTTTTGCGTTTTTTGCACGCAAGTTATTAACTTCAATCTTACTGTAGCCACCAGTCTTGCTCACATTATCAGAAGTAAGGTCTGCTATTTTTATTGTATCAGGATCACTACTTGAACCTGGTGTACTTCCTTTTGAAAAACCTGATGATTTCAGCAGTAAGGATGCCCCTAATTTCTTTAAAGAGTCTAAACTAATCACATCACGATCTTTGTTGTATTCACCAAAAGTTCTGGAGACTTTTAAGCTACCCTCTATTGTGCCTTCTGATTCAAAGTTAGCGACGTCTCTATCTTCAGACATGAAAGCTTTTTGTTTTTCGTCACCTATATTAGCGAACCTATTGTTTTGTTTAAAAACTTTTTGAGTTGCTTGAACAATTTTATTATCTTCACCCTGGCTTTTAGGTGTAATCCTTCCTGATTTGTCTAAATTCCCACCTTTAATCTCTTTTAACTTTTCGTGATTGCTAAAGTTTTTACCTACCTTATCTATTAAAAAATCTAAGCTTTCTCCTGCATCATTAAACTTACCACTATTCGAGTAAGAGTTTAGTGCTGATTTAAGCTGAGTGCCCTGTTCAACAAATACTTTAGTAGCTCCTTGACTGTCTGCTAAGGATAGGTCGTCACCTCTTTTTGATGAACCAGCTTTTTGATTACCAGGCTTGATTTTAAATTCATTTGAAGACTCTCCTATAATGTGCTCAAGATAATCGCCCAACAAACCCTCAGTCTCATTAACAAAGTCAATAAGCTCTTTACCAGTGTTAGGGTCAACACCCAGTCCGTCCGGGCTTTCTTTTAAGGTGTAAGAAATAGAGTCAGCGCTTTTTCCATTTTTTGCTAAAAAGCTTTTTAATGTTTCTCTAGCCAATTTAATCCTCCAGATTTAGTACTTTCATAATTTCTTTTTGAAAATCAGCTAGTTTCTCTTTGTCGCTAACTATTTCTATATGCTTAGACATAAGATTATCAT
>TARA_R110001599_G_scaffold299338_1_pt1 | contig 13934 bp, 16 predicted proteins | sample TARA_R110001599 | Tara Oceans TARA_R110001599 (sample SAMEA4398360) | marine metagenome | biome: Polar Biome; feature: [MES] marine water layer (ENVO:01000295) within the mesopelagic zone...; material: water (ENVO:00002006), including particulate matter (ENVO:01000060) such... | reverse complement strand
TTAGTAAGTGAGAGTCCTGAGATATCACCGGTTAGACCTACGGTTAAACCAGGAATAAAACCTAAAAGACCTTCAACACCATATAAACCTAAACCGGGGCCTAAACCGGCTCCTAAAGCTGAAAAGAATGATATACCTGAATGGTTAAGTTTTAATAAAATAGGAGTAAAATTAAAATAGTGTTAAAATGAAAAATTTAAACGAAAATATTAATAGGTTAAAACAAATAATGTCTTATGATAGAAGTGAGGGATTATTAAATGAGCAAGATAGTAGGATTACATCAATTGCGGATAAGATATTCAAGGCATCTGACGGTCTTGGGACTGATGAGACTTTATTTATCTCAGCAATTAAAGACATTAGAAACCAACAGGATTTTAATCAGGTTAACGAATTATTAAAATCATCAAAGTATGGTGGTCATAAAGAAGGTTTAGCATACTTCGTAAATAGTGAGATTGGTGCTACTAGTGCTATTGAAGCACTTGAGATTACAAAACATTTTAAGAGTATTGGTGTTAAACTTGAAGGTTACTTACAACAGATGAGGTTAACCCTTCCGGGTAATGAACTTAATCAGGAAAAGTACCAAGAGGGCGGTAAAGAGAGAAAGGACCTTAATAAGAAATATTCATAATTAGGATTTGAGGGTAATGCCGGTCTTGAGGTAGATGAGGTTTTGATTTAATCACTATTTATAAAAATAAAACAATATTAAAATGAGTTTAAATATTAAAATGGAAAAAAAAATAAGGGTTAAAAACCAATTAAAAAATAAATTGGTTAAAGAAGGTCTAACTAAGAATGAGAAACAATTACTTAATAGATTGATTAAGGAAGCTCCAATCGATTACGATGGTCCTGAAAGGATGGAACCGGGAATTGAGAAGAAAATTACGGATAGAGAAACCCCATACGCCGAACATCCCGCATTACCTACAGGTGATAGAGATTTTGTCGAGTTAGTATCATCAAAGAGATTTAAGGACTCAGTAGAGAAAGTGAGAAGATATTTAGGGGATACTAGTATGATTCAAGGTTCAAATCCGATTATGAATTTAATGGGTTCAGTTATGAATGGTATGAGACAGATAATGACGATACAGTCTCAAAATAAAGAAACTTTAGAAAAATTAGCCGTTGATTTAATTATTAAAGAATTAGGAATCCCTGAAGGTTCTCTACAATTCGACGCCCAATTGATTATGGCCCCGATGGGTGCCGCTCAAGGTATGAAAAAGAAATCTGAGGATTTTGATGAGGATGAAATCAAAGATGCTTTTAAAGAAGCCAATGATGAATCTGACGAACATACCGAAGAATTAGAGGATTTTGTTGATGAGTTTGAAAAATTCAACTTAGAGAAAGCTAAACGAAGATTAATTAACTCATTAATACAGGGGGCGGCCTTTAAAGGTGGTCATATGTTTGTATTAGTTGGGGAAGAATTAAATAATATTGACTCTAACCTATTAAACTTATACGGAGTTAACCAAGCGTTAATGGAACACTTATATTGGTTATATCCTGATATGGAAGGTATGGCCGGAAGTGGTGGGGGACAAGCTGGTCAGAGTGAAGTTGATGAAGAAACAGACCCTCCAACAGTTAGAGCTAAAGCGATGACGTTCCCACTATTAGTTCACGAATTAGTAAAAGGGGTGTATGAGGTTTTTGGAACTCATGGTTTACCCGACGACCCTAAACAAGCTGAGATGGTCTTAGGGGCTGAAGATACTTTACCATCAGAAATATGGGATTCAAGAATAGGTCCTGTTTTTTGGGAAAAATTTACCGAGACTTATCCTGACGAACTATATGATGAGGGTAAAAAACATTTACAACATTATTTGTTTTTTAGGTTCTCTAAGTTAAACGCTAAAGAATTTTTAGAAATATCTAAACTTATACTAAGCGGAGATAAAAGGGGTAAAGATTTTATACAAAGAATGGTTAATGAAATCGTTGAAGAACTCAAACAAGAGGACTACGATGAAGCAATGGGTAAATATGATGACGAAGACGAAGATGAGGGACCGGATTTAGGTGGACTCTTAGGTAGTTTAGGTATTGATATGCCGACTGATGATGATGACCCGATGGGTGTCTAGCAATAAAAACAAAATAATCATGATTAATGGCCAACTTAACAAAGGAACAAATATTAGTCGAATATGTAAGGTGTCAGAAAAGTACCCCATATGCGTTAAAGACGTATTTAGAAACATACGATAACACGGTTAAGAAATACGTACCTTTAGAGTTATTTCCGGACCAAGAATCGTTGGTAAATGATTATGAAGAATATAACGAAAATATAGCGTTAAAATATAGACAAGCTGGTGTAACTACGGTTACCGCAGGTTGGGCTTCTAAGAAATTGGTTTTCGCTAAAAAAACTGAACCGGAAAAAGTCCTCATTATTGCCAATAAATTAGATACATCTCAAGAGATGGCTAATAAAATTAGGTCTTTCATAGGTCAATGGCCCTCTTGGTTAGGTGTTGACTTTTCACTTGATAAGAATTCTCAAAAACATTTTAAATTAACTAACGGTTGTGAGGTTAAAGCTGTTGCAACATCTAAGGATGCTTTGAGGGGTTTTACACCCACCATACTAATATTTGATGAGGCCGCTTTTATTGAGGCCGATAGTGACTTTTGGGCTGCGTGTATGGCATCTCTATCTACAGGGGGTAAAGTAATTGTTGTGTCAACACCTAACGGGTTTGACCAAATTTATTATGAAATATACGACCAATCCAATAGAGGGATGAATGAATTCAAAATTTCTGAAATGTATTGGTACCGAGACCCTAGATACACTAAGGATTTATATATGGTTAAAACTAATAATATTATACATTATTTGTTAAATAAAGAACAATATAGTGAGGATGATATTATTGATTGGTCAGATTTAAAACCGTCGGAACGTAATTATACGGATTTGGATAAGTTAATATCTGAAGGTTATAAGACAAGTTCATCATGGTTTGAGAGTATGGTTAAAAAACTTAAGTATGATAAACGTAAAGTTTCTCAGGAGATTGAATGTAGTTTTTTAGGTTCGGGAGATAATGTATTCGATTCTAATTTATTACAAGATATAAAGGAAAATCACGTAAGAGAACCTCAGAATAAAATGATGGGTAATATGTTATGGATTTGGAAGGAACCTGTAGTCGGGCATAAATACATTATGGGTATTGATGTTAGTCGTGGTGATAGTGAAGATTTTAGTTCGATTGAAATCATTGACTTCGACGCCAGAGAACAAGTGTTAGAATATGTTGGTAAAGTTCCACCTGATGTGATAGCCGAAATTGCCTTTAAGTGGGCTAATATGTATAAATCATTTGTTGTTATCGATATTACAGGTGGTATGGGAGTTGCGACCGCTAGAAAATTACAGGAGATGGGATATAAGGATTTATATGTTGACGGTATTGATACTTCGAATAAGTGGAAATATGTCCCAAAATCAGCCGAAAAAATACCGGGATTAAATTTTAATAATAAACGTGTTCAAATAATTTCATCATTTGAGGAGTCTATGAGACACGATTTTAGAATATATAGTTCTAGGTTATATGATGAGATGAATACATTTATTTACATCAATGGTCGACCTGACCACCAAAAAGGTCATCACGATGATTTAATTATGTCTATAGCTATGTGTACTTACGTAGGAGAATCGTCCTTTGGTAAATTAACTAAAGTTACGGAACAAACTAAAGCAATGATTGATTCTTGGTCTGTTAGTAATAATGACGATGCGGTTAAAAAATTGGAATTTAATCCGGTCATGCCCAATATGAATCAGAATATCGATATGAATAGAAATCGACAAGGTGTGAGTAAAGAGGATTATATTAAGTATGGGTGGTTATTTGGTAGTAGGTAATATTTATATAGTAAAATAACTATGGGGAGAATTGGTAGAAAAAAAACAGATAAAATATTTAATGGAAGTAAGTTAATCGTTCCGGGACAAGGTATTAGTACTTCGAAGGTCGATAAACTTAACTCAGAAATTAATAATAATAGGCCTAATAATACAAATAAAGGTAATAAGGGTGGAAAGTAAGTATTTAATTCTTTTTAAAAAAAGTTAAATTAGACGTATGGAAAATAATTTAAATAAAGATAATATGACGGTTTGGCAAAGGCTGAATAAAACATTCGGCCCGGATGCCCAATTAAATCAAGATTATCCAACATATAAAGTAGATAAGAAGCAGTTACTAAAGACTACTTCTAAAGATGAGTACGAAAAAGAAAAATTACAAGCTCAACAATCATTTTATCTATCTAACCAATGGACTAAAATTGAAAATAATCTATACACTCAAGCCGTTTATTATGAACCGACTAGATTGGCATCATTTTATGATTACGAATCTATGGAATATACTCCTGAAATTTCAGCGGCTTTGGACATTTATGGTGAAGAATCAACAACCGCCGACCAAAATGGATACGTATTACAAATTTATTCTGAGTCTAAAAGGATAAAAGGAATTTTGTCGGACTTATTTAATAATGTTTTAGATATCCCAACGAATCTACCTATGTGGACTAGAAACACCTGTAAATATGGTGATAACTTTGTATACTTAAAATTAGATTCTGAAAAAGGTGTTGTCGGGTGTAATCAATTACCAAACATAGAAATCGAACGTTTAGAAGGTACTATGACTAGTGCTAATTCTAATGTTAAAGCCGATGAAACTAGTGAAAATAAAAATCTAAGGTTTAAGTGGAAATCCAAAGATATGGAATTTAAATCTTGGGAAGTTGCTCACTTTAGGTTATTAGGTGATGATAGAAAATTACCTTACGGTACCTCTATGTTAGAGAAAGCTAGACGTATTTGGAAACAATTATTACTTTCTGAAGACGCAATGTTAATCTATAGAACTTCAAGAGCACCTGAACGAAGAGTATTTAAAGTTTTCGTAGGTAATATGGATGATAAGGATGTTGAACCGTATGTACAACGTGTTGCCAATAAATTTAAAAGAGACCAAGTAACGGACCCTAAGAATGGTAATGTTGATATGAGATTCAACCAAATGGCGGTTGACCAAGATTATTTCATACCTGTTAGAGACCCTAACGCACCTAACCCTATAGATACTTTACCGGGAGCGACTAACTTATCAGAAATTGCGGATATAGAATATATTCAAAAGAAATTGTTAACCGCTCTTAGAGTACCTAAAGCCTTTTTAGGTTTTGAGGAAGTTGTCGGTGACGGTAAAAATCTTTCATTACAAGATATTAGATTTGCTAGAACGATTAATAGAATACAGAATTCTATGATTGCCGAGTTAAATAAGATTGCGATAGTACACTTATTCTTGTTAGGATTTGAAGATGAATTATCTAACTTTACATTAGGTTTAACAAATCCATCGACACAAGCTGATTTACTTAAGATTGATGTGTGGAAAGAAAAGGTTCTTTTATACAAAGACGCTGTTATGCCCGTTGAAGGTATTGCACCTGTTTCCGTATCTTGGGCTAAGAAAAATATTTTAGGGTTCTCAGATGAAGAAATTAAATTAGATTTACAACAACAACGTGTTGAAAAAGCTGTTGGTGCTGAATTAATGAATACCCCTACAATTATTACACATACCGGAGTATTTGATAACATAGATAAATTATACGGTACTAAAACTGGTGACACTCAAAATTCTGAAGTCGTACCTCCTGAATCACCTGATGGTGGAATGGGGGATGTAGGTGGAGATTTAGGTGGAGACTTAGGTGGTGATTTAGGTGGTGATTTAGGTGGTGATTTAGGTGGTGATGTCAATCCAATGGAATCACTTAATAGAGATAATTTAAAAATTCTATTAGAAAATGACGACATAACTAGCTCAAATTCTTTTATAGATTTATCTAAAGGAAGTAATTCTTTGGGTGAAATTGAAAAAGAATTGCAAAAAGTAATGAAAAGCTAATATTTATATTAAACAAAAAACAAGAATTATGAAATTTGGTATACTAAAATCTAGAATTGAAGAGACTTTATTAGAGTCATATAAAACTAAAACATTTAAAGAAGAATTTAAAAACTTCAAGAAATATGTTTTAGAAAATAAAAACGTAAGTAAATTGTTTTACCTTTACGACGGCCTAACAACAAATAAAGGTCTTTCTAAAGATATTGTCGATTCATATATTAACGAATGTGTTACCATTTATGAAAATACCATTAATAAGATTGATACGAAAAGTCTAAGTGGTTTAAATAAGTGGGTATCAAATACTAATTCTAAAAACATATATGAAGATATTGATACTTTATTTTCTAATAACGTTTTAAATATTACTTCAAAAATAGAAGTTAGAAAAACTATTTCCGAAAATTTACAAAAGGAAGTTGTTGTTGTTGAATCAACCTTCGCTGGTAACGTACCTTTTAAGTCTATGGTTAATATAGTTAATAGTACTGCTAAAAAATATATCGAATCATTAAATGAAAGTGATAAAAAAGAATTGATGTCAATTTTAACTGAAGATGAAAAAGTTTTGGAAGAAAAGTTTGAAACTTTAAAATCTGAGGCTATTGGAAAATTAAATTCGGTTATTATTGAGGAAGTTGATGTTGAGGTAAAAAATAAGGTCAAAGAAACTATGACTAAATTAACTTCAGAATCTTTTACGAAATTAGGTTATTATAAGTTAACCAAATTAAATGAAAACCTATAACGATGGAAGTCGGTCTTACCAAACAATTAAATAGTTTTTTAAACAGGATGGTCAAACGTAAGTATCCTGTTAACGAAATTAACGTTTCCGGTAGAGACATTGGTAATGGTAATTTCGATTACACAGTATGGGTCCACCCCACTTGGGAAGGTCATGATAGACTTCAGTCTGATGATAACTTTGAGGAAGAATTATTTAAATATATAAAAGAGACCACTGAAGATGGTATTATGTTATTTAGAGAATATACCCGAGGTCACTACTTTAATAAGGTGGATTGGTTTTGGGATTAATTATTATCCGACTTAAACTTTTTTTCAACGTATTTTGCCTTATTTAATTCCTGTCTTTTAATTACTGATGGTTTAACAAACTCTTTACGTTTATTTATTTCTTTACTCTGACGAGTTTTAATAACTTTACTCTTATATTCCCTAAGAGCTTTTTCAATTCCTTTACGTTTATCTACCTTTATAATTAACATTTGATTTTATATTTTTGACTATAACCATAAATATACCTATCATTATTAAAAATAAACAAAACATATTTTAAATGAATGAAAAAAGGAAAAACAGCAAAAATAACCGGTTACAAACGGGCAAAAGTCATGTATGGGACTGTAGATTCAGTAGAATTGAAATCTTTATATCTAAATCTACATACTTGGGTTAACCCAAAAGAAGATAGTGATAATTGGGAACGTATTGTTCTTAATATGAGTAGGAAAGTAAAACATTTAGTTTTAGAAACAATAAAAGACGATATTTTTAGTAAAAAGTTTATTGTTGATTTTGATTTGAGATACAGTGGTATATATAAAGGTAAAAAATCATTTCTAAGTTTAGAAATAACATTATTCTTAACTGATAATGTTTTAGATTTTAGGGATAGGAAAATAAGAGAAAATTTAAAAGAAATCGTTAATAATATATTCAAATATGAGTTCAACAATAATAAATATTTTGAGTTTCATCTAACAAAATCAAATAATAAAGAAAAAGTTTTAACAGAAACAGGTATTACTTAATATTTATTAATTAAAACTAACACAATGGGTTTAAGAATTTTAAAAGAAAACGAAATAGGTACAGGTATCTTAATTGAAATGGACGCTGGTCACATATCTCCTAAAGAGGAAAGAAATAACATAATGTTGAAGGAGTCAAATGAGACGATGGACCACTCCAAACCTTTCGAGTTCTACGCAGTATTACAAAAATATAATACTCCAAATAGGAATGGTAGAACGTACCCTGAAAAAATATTAAAAAGAGAAGCGATAAACTATAAGAAGATGATTGATAAGGGAATTGCTCTTTCAGAGTTAAATCACCCTGAATCATCTTTAATAGATTTAGACAGAGTTTCACATTCAATCACAGAAGTGTGGTGGGAAGACAATGTTTTAATGGGTAAGATAAAGTTACTTACATCTCCGGGATTCCATGAGAGAGGTATAGTATCTACTAAAGGTGATATGGCGGCTAACTACCTTAGACAAGGTGTTACATTAGGTATATCTTCAAGAGGTGTAGGTTCACTTAAAAAAGTGGGGGAACAGAACGAAGTTCAAGACGATTTTGAATTAATCTGTTTTGACTTAGTGTCATCACCATCTACTCCGGGAGCGTATCTTTTCTTAAATCCTGAGGATAAAGATAAGTATGATGAGAACTTAGAAGAAGAAAATAAAGTTAAAGTTGAACGTCAAGTTGGTGAAACAGGTAACAAATCACTTGACTTAATGAAAAAATTAGACGATTATTTAGGTAAATAAAAAAATAATTAAAAAATAAAAAAAATGGAAGAAAAGTATTTTGTTGCAAAAATAGCATTAGATTCAGTAGATACTGAGACAGGAAAAGTAAAAAAATTAAGAGAAGAGAAATTAGTACACGGGTATAATCCTACGGACATAGAAGCTAAAGTAACTAAGGTTTTTGAGGCTTACAGTATGGATTGGAGGATAACAGCAATTGTTGAAAGTAAAATTGATGAGGTAATCGAGTAAGGTTTATCTAATTAAAAAAATAAAAAAGTGTGGTTTTTTACAATCACACTTTTTTTTATGCTATAACGCTATATTTATCATGGTATAGAGAGTGCTAATAGTAAAACCCCGTAAAAAGGTATTTTTTAGTAAACTCGTATATTTATAATAAAATAAAAAAACATTTAATGGCAAAAGAAAAATCATTAGTAGAAGACGCTATCACTCAAATCAAAGGATTAGAGGACGTATTAGCCGAAAACGCAAAAGGAATACTTCGTTCAACGATGAAAGAAGAAATCAGTGATTTAGTAAAAGAATCTCTTTCCGAACAGGAAGATGAAGAGGTTGAAATGGAATTAGACGTAGATGATTTAGGTATTGATGACGATGAGTCTGAAGAACTTGAATTTGATATGGATGATGATAACGACGAATTAGAAAACGAATTATCGTTAGACATCGAAGCCTTAGGGTTGGGTATGGATGATGATGATGAAGAAACTATCGACTTAACTGATATTGACGATGAAGATGAAATTCTACGTGTCTTTGGTTTAATGGGTCCTGATGATAATATTGTGGTAACACAAGATGACGCAGGTAATATTAACTTAAAAGACGACGAAAAAGAATATATGATTGTTGGTGAAGGTGAAGAAGAGACTGAAATCGAATTGGAAGAAGACTTGGAATTTGATTCGGAAATCGAATTAGATGAAGAGGAAGACTTTGATGAAGAATCTATTGAAGATATAGTTTCAAGAGTTTTTGATGAATCATATGGTGGAATCGAAGAAGAAGATATGGAAGAAGGACATTACGGTATGAATAAAGGTGACGAATATCACAGAAAAGATGTGAAAGGTCATGAAGAGGAAGACGGTAAGTACGGAGCATATAATGAAGACGAAGAAGAAATCATGTATGAAATAGAATTCGACGAAGAAGACGAAGATGAGTTTACAGAGATTGACCTCGAAGAAACATTAGAGGAATCAAAACCTAAATTCACGTATGGGTCTAATCCTAACAGTAAAGGATTCAATACGAAGATGAAAAAGGCTGACCCTAAAAAGGGAACAGGTAAAGCGAAATTCGAATTCAAAGAAGGTCAAGGATATAATGACGAAGAAGATGAACGTTTAGGTGTGGAAGACGGAGAAATTAAAAAGAAAGATTTCAAAGGTCCCAAAAAACGAAAATCTAAGTCTCGTAGAGATGACGCACATTTCGAAACAAGAGAAGGTCACTACTCAAAAGAAGAAACAAAAGAGGCGTCACGAACGCTTGGTAATGGTAAATATTGGGGACGTCAAGGTTTAAACAAACCAAAAGCGGCACCAAGAAACATTAGAGTTGAAAATACCAATACCAAAGAATTGAAAGTCCTTAGAGAAAAGAATGAAGAGTATAGAAAAGCACTTAACGTATTTAGAAATAAATTAAATGAAGTGGCAATATTCAATTCTAACTTAGCGTACTCAACAAGATTGTTCACAGAACATTCAACTTCTAAAACTGAAAAAATTAACATTTTAAGAAGATTTGATAACGTTGATACGATTAAGGAATCTAAAGGATTATATAAGACTATTAAAAATGAATTGTCAACGGACAATGGAAATTCAAAACCAATGAACGAATCTATCGGTAAAACTATCGATAAGAATCTTTCTACAGGTTCATCACAAAATTTGATTGAATCTAAGACTTATGAAAATCCACAGTTCTTGAGAATGAAAGATTTAATGTCAAAATTATAATAAATAAATAAATAAAACTAAAAATAAAAAACCAAAAAAATGGGAGCATTATTAGAATCAGGTCTTGTTGGTAACATTGGGTTAAAACACCTTAAAGTTATCAAAGAAGACACAATTAACAAATGGGATAAATTAGGATTCCTAGAAGGTCTTAAAGGACACTTAAAAGAGAACGTAGCTCAGTTATATGAGAATCAAGCGTCTCACCTAATAAATGAAGCATCTGACGCAGGTTCAGCAGGAGCATTTGAAACTGTTGTATTTCCTATCGTTAGACGTGTATTTTCAAAATTACTAGCGAATGAAATCGTATCAGTACAAGCTATGAACTTACCAATTGGTAAATTGTTTTACTTTGTACCTAAAATTCAAGGGTACTCAGGTGGAACGGCTAACCAATCAGGTGACCATTACGCACCTGTAGGTTCTCCGGGTAATTACCCAGGTGACCCTAACGCAGGATATGAAGGAGCTGGAGCTTACGCTAAGAACCTTTACGATTTATTCTACGAAGGTAACGCACCGGGTCTTGACCCAGCAGGATTGTTTGACTACTCTAAAGGACGTTGGTCAGCTATCACAGCTACAACAGCTATCCAATCATGGTCAAATGGAGCTTTAATTGATTCTGTAATTGAAGGAGACACTGCATCAGCAGGAGTTATTCCAGCAGGAAACACAAGAAAAGTAATCATTAAAATGTGTGGATTCGCTGATACAGGAGCAGGAAAACTAATCGGACCTGATGGTAACGAAATGGATACGGAATCTTTCTTATCTGATTTACACGTTATTAAGTCTGTTGGATTATCTGCATCAACAACACCTTGTGAAATTTCTACAGGTTCATTGTTATTCAGAGTTGTAACTCAACAATATGGTAAAGGTATCGTATCTTACGGTGAAACTACTACTACTAATTGGGCATCTACAGGTAACGGAGGTTCTTTCAAGAACGTATGTGACGCTGACGGATGTATCTACTTAGAAGTTGATTTATCTTGTCCGGTATGTGCTGATTGTAATTCTACATCTTTAGATGGGTACACAGGAGCAACTATCAATAGTGGAGCAACTGCTACTTCTTTCACGGCTGTATTCAGACGTTACGAAGAATTAGAATTTGAAGATAAAATCGGTGAAGTTTCTTTCGACTTGGATTCTGTTACAGTATCTGTTACTGAAAGAAAACTAAGAGCACAGTGGTCTCCTGAGTTAGCTCAAGATGTCGCTGCTTTCCATAACATCGATGCTGAAGCTGAATTAACAGCTTTATTATCTGAACAAGTTGCGGCTGAAATCGATAGAGAAATCTTGAGAGACCTTAGAAAAGGTGCAGCATGGAACCTAAGATGGGATTATAACGGATGGAGAAGAATTTCTCAAACAACATCATACACTCAGAAAGATTGGAACCAAACTTTGATTACAGCAATTAACCAATTGTCAGCACAAATTCACAAATCAACTTTGAGAGGTGGAGCTAACTGGATTGTTGTTTCTTCTGAAGTTTCAGCTATATTTGACGATTTAGAATACTTCCACGTATCTAACGCGTCTCCTGAGCAAGACCAATATAACATGGGTATTGAAAGAGTGGGAACTCTTGCAGGACGTTACCAAGTGTACCGTGACCCTTACTTCCCAGCGAATCAAGTGTTGATTGGACATAAAGGAACATCATTGTTAGATACGGGGTACATTTACGCACCTTACGTACCATTACAATTAACTCCTACAATGTACAACCCATTCAACTTCACTCCGATTAAAGGAATTATGACGAGATACGCGAAGAAGATGGTAAATAACCGCTTTTACGGCAGAATTACTGTAGATGGTGTTAGAACATTCGATTTAAAAGAATTGAGATAATCAAAACTTTAAAATAGATAACCTAAAAAGGTCCTCATTATTGGGGACCTTTTTTTATTTATATGTGAACTATATGTTTTTCGGTAAAGTACTATATATTTATAGTATATGAAAAAATTTATACCAACAGAAGAACAACTAAAGAAAATATTAAAGATGTATAATGAGGATTTATTGGGTTCACATACAATATCTTTAGAGGTTGACGTTAGTAAACAAACCGTTATCAGAATATTAAAAGAAAATGGGGTGGTAATGGGACCTTCAGGTCGTAGATTTATTGGGGGTAAAAAGGTTGCGGATAAAAAATGGAGAAATAAGAATAAAGAGTATTTAAATCAAAAGTATAACGAGTGGTATGAGAACAATAAAGAACATCGTAAAGAGTATCTAAAAGAATACCGTGAAAATAATATTGAAAAAATAAGAAAGACCAAAAGGGACTACGAAAGGAACCGTAAAGCGAGGGACCCCCTTTATAAACTAATTTCTAATTTCAGGACTGCGATATATCAGGTATTAAAGGAGAGTAATGTGGATAAGAACGAACATTACTTCGATGTATTACCATATAGTCAGGAGGAATTGATTCAACACTTAGAAAATCAATTTACAGACGATTTAACGTGGGATAATTACGGGGAGTGGCACTTAGACCACATTATACCTATAAGTTCATTTAACATACAGGAAATGGGTGATGAGGAGTTTATTAAGTGTTGGTCATTAAAAAATCTCCAACCGTTATGGGGTGAGGAGAATATTCGTAAGTCTAATTCTATATTATTTTAACTTATTAATAAAATATTTAATCATGATGTGACCACTTTTGTAGTTTGTTGCGAGTGGTACGTCGTGTACATCACAGAGTCTCATTAACATGGAGATATCGACATCATGTGGATGTTTATCTAATGGGTCTCTAAAGAAGATTACCCCATCTATTTCACCACGAGTAACCATTGCTCCTATTTCGGCGTCACCACCCATAGGCCCACTATTAACGGCTTCTACTTTATCGATACCGGCGTGTGTAATTTTTTTACCTGTAGTTCCTGTGGTTACTAATGATACTTTATCATTATTAAAAAAATCTAAACGTTTCATAACGAATGCAACCATATCCGATTTTTTTCCGTCGTGTGCTATAAGTGCTAATCTCATTAGTCGTATCCTAGTATTACGTCACTTCTATTATCTTCATCCTCAAAAAGAGGTAATTGATTTGGACTTTTAAATTGTTCTAATTTTTTAGTTTCCCAATAAACTTTTCTGACTGCCTTACCTAATTCCTCATCGTTGGGGAATTCTTCTACTAGTTGGTTAATTTGTTCTATATTCATAATTTTACTAATCTTTTCCCATCATTTGGTTTTTCAAATCTTTGTATTTTTTATTCCACTTTGAGATTTCTTCTTTATAACCCAATTTAATTAAGTCTTGTTTACCAAGTTCTATTTTAAGTGAGTTAATTTCTTTTTCAAGGGTCTCTATTTTAATTTCGTATAGTCTATAACTTTCCATCTTCTTTGTTTTCTTTTTATCTTTTATTTCAACAAACACATCAT
>TARA_R110001599_G_scaffold215962_2_pt1 | contig 13982 bp, 12 predicted proteins | sample TARA_R110001599 | Tara Oceans TARA_R110001599 (sample SAMEA4398360) | marine metagenome | biome: Polar Biome; feature: [MES] marine water layer (ENVO:01000295) within the mesopelagic zone...; material: water (ENVO:00002006), including particulate matter (ENVO:01000060) such... | reverse complement strand
TTAAAAGGTGTGGGTATTAAGAAAGCCCAAGCCATCGTTGAATATCGAGAAAGTTATGGTGATTTTCATCATATAGATGAACTGACTGCGGTTAAAGGTATTGGGAAGAATACGCTTGCTAAGAATGTGCATTTGATTAGTTTGGAGTAATAAAACCCAAGCTTTAACCTTATTTACAACCTTTGAATAATTTCTGATATAGAAAATTAGAAACTATCTGTCTCCTGTTGGTTGATCTTATTTGATCAACCAACCTCAATAAATCAATTGATACCTTTTTATAATTAACTTATATTTTTTCGTAAACTGCTAATTATTAAAAATATCTAGACTACTCGCTTCAGATATCCATCAGGTGCAACTGTGATCAATAATTTTTGGTGAATACTATTATCAATTTGAAACTCATTATGGGTTTTAAGATATTCCCACACTGCCGTTTTAGGATTATTACCCGGCCCCCAAGGTCGATCAGGGAACTGCTCCTCAGGCAGATCTTCAATAACGGTATCAAAAACGACACAATAACTGTCGACACTTGTTAACGGTGCATATGCTTGCAATTCAGCTAACACATGATCGTGAGTGTGATTACTGTCAAGACAAACCAAAATCCTTGAATAATTGGCCGCTACTGCGTGTACCTGCTCAATAATACCAGGAGCAATACTTGACCCCTGGATCATTTGTATTCGGCTTGACATAGGGTGAGCTTCAATAGCCATTCGATTATGGGAACGAATATCGATATCGATACCTAGCACTTTACGAAGAGACTCATTTGGCACTATAGACTTGCCTTCCACGATGGCATCGTTCATATCCAATAGCGCTAACATAGAAGCACTGAATATAAGCGACCCACCATGAGCAATACCAGTTTCAATAATCAAATCTGGTTTAATAGACCAAATCAGTTCCTGCATAGCCATCATATCTTGAGGATATTGAATTATTGGTCGGCCTTGCCATGAAAAATTATAAGAATATTTCGGAATGGTTGAAGCTTCCACGAAATTCGCGGCGGCTTGATTAAGCTGTTTGTTAGTTGCATTGATGGCGATTCGCTCTGCCACTTCCTTTTGGAAATCATTCATGATCGACCTCGATGTAATGGTATAGATTATTTGACATTTTCTTAATTTCATTTAGATAATTGGAATTCATCACATATATGGTCGAACCTTTTGTTAGTTTGGCAAGGGCCTCATCCGGTGAATGGACCAACAACCCGGTGGCCGGTAAATATCGGCCCTGCTTTGCTGGATTAATATCGATGACAACATTAACAGGTTGGCCAAAGCGTTCCTTTAGTAAAGCGAAAATGACGCCTTTTGATGCCCCACCCCAAATTGCAGATTGACTTGACCCAGAAAGCTTATCCGAAAAGTCTTCTGGCATATCGACCCTATCCTTAGGTTCCATTTTAGGCTGTTTAAGCGTTTCAAGGTCAGCAACGACGTAAATGTATTGATCACCAAACAACCGCCCACTTTCTTCAAGGTTACCGAACATCCTATGAAAGTCAGACAGCCGAAAATAATTTACGTGCTCATAAAATATATCGAACCAAGCCTTGCGTTTAAGTATCCAGTCGAAACATGGAACTTCAAGATAGATTTTCCCTTTACCACCATTAGCAGCCTTCAATTGCATAAGGAAATCAAATGGATCTTGAATATGCTCCAAGACGTGACGCAAAATTATACCTTCAGCCTGAATACCGACATCTTTTTCAAAGTAATGGCGCCTAATCCGAGGATTTCCCCCCTCATATGTAGGATCGAAACCGATTACATTGAAACCTTTTTCTAACAGCATTTCTAGGAAAAAACCCTTGCCACACCCTACTTCAACGAGCGAGTCACGACCAAGGCAATGATCTACAATGCATGCGACTGAATCCAAATGCTCACGAAAGAAATTGCTAACTCCCTGCTCATTCTGATAATGGCTATCATATTTCATTAGCTCTGGACGAAAATCCATATTATAAATCAGACCCGTGTCTTGATCTTCAACCAAAAGCATATCTCCTTTTAGGCAAGCTTTTGCCTCTGTTTCAGATTCATACATTCGATTCTGGAAAATCGGTAACTCATTTAAACGATAAAGTACTCGAATGTTAGATTGCTGACTCATGGCAATACCTTCTGATTGATCCCGACGACACAGGGAGGATCTAATGGATTGTTTGACCTTACGCCAAATCTTAGGAGGTCAGAGCGTTGGTATTCTTCGGCTAATTGCATGGCTAATTGACGAACCGTAACAGGCAAACCGGAACAAATATTTACTGGGCCTAATTCATGGCCAAGAGCAATATCTACAATCATGCTCCCTGCCTCACGAACATCTAGGAAATCCCGAATTTGATCACCACTCGTCAGCTCTACCGGCTTACCTGCGATTAATTGACTACGAATGTAAGGAACAAGTCGACGCTCATCCTCTCCTTCCCCAAAAAGGTAGAACAGCCGACACCAAGCGAACTCAACCGCTTGCGTTAGCAGATATTGCTTAAGTGCCATGTAGGCGGCAGCCTTAGCTGCGCCATAAGGCGACATTGGATTTAATGGTGTTTGTATCGATAAAATACCTCCAGAGAGTTCATACTCAAAACAGGTACCAATACCTATAAAACGCCTAACACCTGCTTGAGTGGCACCTTTTGAAAGTAGTAGCGTCCCCATCAAACATTCAAGATTAAGAGGAGAATCAAGGTATTTACCAGGCTCAGCATACCAAGCTGCATGAATCACTGTATCAACGCCCTGACAGGCATCAGCCCACCAATCTATATTTTCAGCAAACAAATCAGGCGTATAAATAATCTTTTCAAAAGAACCATAATGTTCTATTTGACTAAAATTCTTGATGCGCGTTACTAGTCGGACACGAACATCTTTTTCAAACAGAGCTCTTAATACTTGTCGTCCTACGAAACCAGTAGCCCCGGTAAGCAATACGATCGCTGTCATAGAAATTCCAACTTTGGCACGACCGTAACAAATTTCGTCCCCCTATCTACCAGCTTGGCATTTTGTCGAACCACCTCAGAGGCAATATTCCAAGGTAAAATAAGTAAATAATCAGGACACCAATGGTTAAGATAATCGGGTTCGCGAATTGGAATATGACTACCCGGCATGAACATTCCTTGCTTCGATGGAGCTGCATCGCAGACGAAAGGCAGTAGATCTGGTTTTATGCCAGCATAATTTAGTAAAGTATTGCCCTTTGCAGCAGCCCCGTAAGCGGCAACTTTTTTTCCTGCACTTTTTTGTGCAATCAGGAACGTCAGCAAGGTGTCTTTTACCTGATTTGCTCGAATCTGAAAATGTTGATACGTAGAAATAGTTTGCATGCCACTTTTCAACTCTTCTATCAGAAGCTTATTGACACGAGGAAGCTCATCTCGTGAATCATTTTCATGGCACCCAAATATTCTTAAACTACCGCCATGGGTAGTCAGCTCTTCCACATTCCAGACACGTAAACCTGCCATATTGAAGATTTGGATGACGGTATGAAGTGATAAGTAAGAGAAGTGCTCATGATAAACAGTGTCGAATTGAGTTAACTCGATCAACTTTAGCAAATGAGGAAATTCCAGTGTAATAGTACCCTCTGGTTTTAAAGCTCTTTTAAGTCCACGCGTAAAATCATTGATATCTGGTACATGGGCATAAACATTATTACCCACAAGCAGATCCGCCTGCCTACCCTCTTCCGCCAATCGGCGCCCTAATTGCTCGCCAAAGAATTCTTTTAGCACAGGTATACCCAAACATTCCGCAGCCTTAGCAGTGCTGTCAGTGGGCTCAACACCAAGACAAGGAATACCGGCAGCTACAAAATTCTTGAGCAAATAGCCATCATTTGATGCAACCTCAATTACTAAACTATCCGACGATAAACTGAGCGTTTGAATCATATTCTCCGCATAATCTGCAGCATGTGTAAGCCAGCCTGAAGAAATACTTGAAAAGTATGCATAATTGGGACTAAACAATGCTTCAGCTTGTGCATAATCTTCCGTTTGAACTAACCAACATTGATCGCAAACTTTAATTTTTAGCGGGTAATATATTTCCGGGCGATTCAAATCAGCTTCCGTCAAGTATGAATTTGAGGGCGGGGCAAATCCAAGATCTAAAAATGTGTGTTCGAGCGGTTTAGCACAATGTCGACATGTCATAAAGACAATCCTGAAAAGTTTTGAGTTAACATGGGATGTGAGCTATCTCTTTTAGATAATTCGGTGATCGTTAAGGGCCATCGCAACTCTAGAGTCGGATCATTCGGGTTGAGACCAGCTTCTGCATCCGGAGTATAAGGAGTAGAGTGTAGATACAACAACTCACAATTATCTGTCAGAGCCTGAAATCCATGAGCAAAGCCTTCGGGGATAAGCATCGAGCGACGATTGCTAGCAGATAATTCTTGACCATACCATTTCAAAAAAGTGGGTGACCCTTCACGTAGGTCAACAGCCACATCCCAAACAACTCCTCGCAGACACGTGACTAATTTCATCTCAGCGTATGGTTGATTCTGAAAATGCATGCCACGGACAGTTCCTTTTTTCTCGGTAAAAGTATGATTGATTTGGGCGATAAGAGAACACCAGCCAGCAGAAAGCAATCCTTCGGCACAAAATACATGCGACAAAAAACCTCGAGCATCTCCTATTGTTTGACGCTCAACAATCTTGAGATCAGTTAGCGGGGTATTATGGATGGTAAAATTTCTCATATTTACCTAGCTTCCCACTCAGCTTCATAAGCACTAATATCAGACTGGCAGAGTTCAAGTGCTTGAACTCCAGAAAGTTGCTGCTGATACCAATAAGAGGTTCGCCGTACCGACTCGGATAACGACCAGCGACCATTGAATCCCAACACATTACGTGCCTTAGTTGTTTCTAAAGCCAGAGAACTCGCTTCATGAGGCCCCTCACTTCCGTCACCCCATTCAATCTCACCCTTACCATATGCGTTAAGTGCCAACTGAATAACTTCCTGCACTGGTGCTGCTTGGCTTGTTTCTGGCCCGAAGTTATAGGGACCAGCTGCTAGAGGTTGATGCCAAAGGCATTCTGCCAACTGTAAATAACCAGCAAGGGGATCTAACACGTGCTGCCATGGTCGGATAGCATTCGGACGACGTACTTGTAGTATTTTACCGGTACTCCAAGCACGCACAGCATCAGGAATCAAGCGATCCTCGGACCAATCGCCACCACCAATCACATTGCCGGCTCGAGCTGAAGCCAAGGCAACGCCTCGATCTGCAAGAAAGGAATCCCGGTAACTGCTGATAATAATCTCTGCTGCAGCTTTGCTGGCGCTATAAGGGTCATGTCCACCCAATGAATCAGTTTCACGGTATGGGTAAAAGTGCTCATGATTTTTATAAACTTTATCCGTTGTAACGGCCACCACCGCACGAACAGAATCTAAGGGCAAAAGAGCATCCAGCAAGTTAGCTGTGCCCTGAACATTTATGGCGAAAGTTGACAGTGGATCACGATAACTTACTCTGACTAGAGGTTGAGCCGCCAAGTGAAAAACTATCTCTGGTTCGGTATTTTTTATAAGGGCAGCAAGAGCTGTTGCGTCACGGATATCACAGAAATGGCTGCTAACTAAGCTTCCTATCTCAGCCAATGAATATAAATCCGGAGTTGTAATCGGTGGCAAACTAATTCCTGTCACTTCAGCACCCAGCTTGTGCAACCAAAGAGCTAACCAGGAACCTTTAAAACCGGAATGCCCTGTTAGCAGTACACGCTTCCCTTTCCAAAAAGTGCGATTTGGTGGTCCCTTAATCATCACTTCCAAACCTTCCACGGAGCTTTATTATTAACCCAAAGTGACTCAAGTAAATTTTTATCACGTAAAGTATCCATTGGCTGCCAAAAACCATGATGTTCGAACGCCATTAACTGCCCCATAGCCGTAAGTTGTACCAACGGTTTTTCCTCCCAACTACAATTATCACCTTCGATCAAATCTAGACACTTCGGAGAAAGCACAAAAAAGCCACCGTTAATCATGCCGCCATCCCCTCTGGGCTTCTCAGTAAATCCGACAACCTGACTCCCATCTCTCTGCAAAGCCCCATAACGGCCAGGAGGTTGCACGGCGGTAACAGTAGCTAATTTTCCATGATGTTGATGAAACTCAATAGAGGCATGAATGTCAATATCACTGACGCCGTCCCCATATGTAAAACAAAATGCCTCTTCATCTTTTATGTATTGGGCTACTCGTCGAAGTCTCCCACCAGTAAGCGTCTCATCACCTGTTCCTACAAGTGTAACTTTCCAAGGCTCAGCTTTTTTCTGATGGACCTCCATGGTGTTATCCGACATGTCAAAGGTTATATCTGACATATGTAAAAAATAGTTAGCGAAGTATTCTTTAATCATATATCCCTTATAACCACAGCAAATAACGAAATCATTAACACCATGAACCGAATATTGTTTCATTATGTGCCAAAGAATCGGCTTGCCACCGATTTCAATCATCGGTTTAGGTTTGAGGTGTGTTTCCTCGGATATGCGCGTACCGAGGCCCCCAGCTAAAATTACTGCTTTCATAAATCTCCTAAACCAAAACAAGCCCCATACTTAGACTTTGAACCGTTAATATACACTCTCATGGCAATGTGAATATTGTTAAATAAAACTGACTAAACAACTTATTTATAGAAAAATGTTTTGTGATTTTTAAATCATAGAAAACATATTCTAAGCCTAGCCTATCTATTAAGTAAAAACACTAAGACACCAGACTAACTCTTGATAAACCAAAGAGTTAAATATAAACTATACTTTAACATTTTACCTGTGTCAGCATTTTAAATGCTGATAGTTTTTTGAAATTAACACTCCAAATTAATTATATTCTCGAACAGGCAATAAAGTTTTCCTAGGAATTAAAGAAATGACCGAGAAAACATTAACTGCCGATCAACCAGATGATAAAAGTCCACTCGTCTCTATAGGCATACCAATTTTCAATGAAGCAAAATTCCTTCGCGCATCTCTAGAGTCACTGCTTGCACAAACTTATCAAAATATAGAAATTATTATTTCTGACAATGCATCAACAGACCATACCAGTCAGATTTGTAGTGAATATTCTAATAAATATGCCAAAATAAAATTCCATAGATTTACTGAAAATCAGGGAGCAAGTGCAAATTTTGATTATGTGCTTGAACAATCGAAAGGACGGTATTTTATGTGGGCCGCTGGGCATGATCTTTGGTCCGACAATCACATTGCGCAATGCGTTCAAACATTAGAATCTCATCCAACAGCTTCACTCGCATTCGCATCCACACAATGGATTTCAGAAACTGGTGACCCTCATCCGAATCAGACCGGCTGGGTAGATACTCGAGGCCTCGACCCAGTAGCAAGATATTTTATGGTTTTTTGGGGTAACATGAATCCTATCCTCGGATTAATCCGCCGCGAATATCTTGCAACCATAGAAATTAAAAGCACGGTGGGAAGTGACTTACTTATCCTTACCCAGCTTGCTGCTCTAGGGGATTTTGTTCATGCAGACCAAGCGCTTTGGAGCCGCCGAGAATTTAGAGTTGAAACTTCTTATACTGACAAATTAAACCGCTATAAAAGCTCTGATTATGGTCTCACGACATCATTTATTGACAAACATCTACCCTTTGCCAGACTTCCTATAGAGCTAATCAAGAACGTAATTCTCTCAAGACTACCAACCAAAATAAAAACCATGATACTTTTGATGTTAATTCCAGCTTTACCAGTAAAGTACCTCTCCGGAAGATACCTTAAGGGGTGAAAATCTTATAAAAGAAGACCCTTCAAATACAAAACAGCAATCCAGCAAAAATTGCTCAATACTACCATTACTGAAAACACTGTTTGTGTCTTTGGCCATAGTGGCAATACTTTCCGCCGGCTGGACTCATCAAGATACAGTATTTCATATCATTACTTCCGCACAGACCCCTAACCTTCTATTGAGCCTTATACTATGGGTTATGCTGCATACAATAAGCCCATATTTTACTGTTTTCTTATTCCGAAGCATTGGTCACCCTATAAGCTACCAAAACGCTTTTCTCATCCACAATATACGTCTACCAGCAAAATATATTCCTGGTGGTATTTGGCATACCGCTGCAAGAGCGACTGACTACTATAAATTGGGACTACCACCTCAAGACGTAGGAATCTACCTTGTGTTAGAAAATATTATTCAACTCATTGTAACTTTTACTCTAGGCAGCCTTATTGTCATTAGCTTTGTTAACACTTTAGCTTTGAAGACAATGCTCGCCACCATCTTGTTCGGCAGCCTAACTACACTTATTCTAATACCTTTTGCTTTACGATATTTTTACCAAAACACACTTAGGCCAATCAACCTGCCTAGATACTTTATAACAATTGCTATTAGTAGCTGTTATTGGATAATTGCCAGCATTTCCTTTGCTCTTTTCTTATCCGCCTTTCCAGAACTTACTTTTGAATTATCGTATATAGAAGTAGGCGGAACTTATATGCTTTCCTGGGCAGTAGGCTATATAGCGATTTTTGCACCACAGGGCATCGGCGTATCAGAGTTTGTCTTTTCTACAATAGTACCGGGAAATATACAGACAACAGGCTTGATAGCATTTATTGCTACATTCAGAGTACTTGCATTAGCCGGTGATATGTGTGCTTGGCTGGTGGCTGTATTAATGACGAAGATAAAATCATGACATCAATGACGAGGTACTAAACCAAACACATAACCAGCTAATAGAAGTATTTATTCTTTTTCGCTATAGAGTAACTGAGTAATCTGTTCAGAAACGAGACCAACTAAGAAAATAATTACCGATACACTTAAAAGTAAAGCACTCATATTTGTAAACCGCCCCTGAGTTATAAATGTATTTATATAATGCCCAAAGCCCAATCCGAAAAAAGTTAAACTAATAGGTCCAAATAATTTTAAAGGCGAATACAGGGTACCTATTTTAAATATAATGATCAGGAAGCGAACGCCATCCTTGAAAATCCTAATGTGACTATCTCCAACTCTTTCATCCGCCACTATCGGTTCATACCCGACCGAATATCCTGCCCTAAAAAAAGCCATAGTAGAAGTTGTCGGATAGGAGAATTTATTAGGTAAGATATGAAGAAACTCTCTGAACTTATCAGCATATACAACTCTAAAACCAGATGTAAGATCTTCAATTTTTTGTCCAACCATCCAACTTGAAAGCTTATTATAAAAAGTATTAGCAGCCCAACGCCCTATGCTTGCCTGGCTCTTGGATGAACGAGCCCCAACAACCATATCATAGCCTTGTTTGAGTTTTTCAAGCAGCCTACCTATATCTTCAGGACGATGCTGCCCATCGGAGTCCATGAAAACAAGTATTTCACCAGTAGCGGCCTTGGCCCCCGTTTTTATCGCGGCGCCATTGCCTTTTGAATAAGGGTGAGAGATTACTTTAACCCCAAACTCTTTACATATATTTAATGTATCATCAGTTGAACCATCATTAACAACAATAATTTCTTCTTCAGGAAAATAATGAATCAACAACGGTAAGGTGCTACTTAACCCACCAGATTCATTTTTAGCGGGCAAAATTATGCTCACAGTTTTTTTATTAGCCATACTAAAACTCACCTCTGCCAATGTTTAATTTTTCTCTTGCTGCTGCAATGAAATCTGAATAATCATACCAACTATCTAATGCAATACTTTCTGCTTTACGAAAAACAATAATAGCCTGATCTAAATCATTAAGCTCGATCAACCAATCTACTTTCAAAAATAAAGGAATAGGATTTCTGGCATCTTTTTCCCAACTGAGCGTCAATGTCGTCAACGCTTCGGGATAAAGCATAATTCGATGAAGATAATGTGCTTTATATAACAGCAATTTTTGTTCGTAGAGCTTATTAATAAAAGGTAAGCCCAACGAACTATCTAGCAATGAAATAAATACCTTAGAATTAAAATCGCACTTACTATCCAAGCCAAGATTAGCCAGCGTTATCAATCCTTCCATTTCATTAGTTGATATTCTATCTCCTACAGGTCTAGCACCTAAAGTAAGCAAGGCCCCATCATTTAAAGCTCCAAACTCTAAACAATCTAGTTCCAGAACTTGCAACTTTGCCCCAAGGGTATCGACATTTGCTACTACTGCCCGCGCCTCTGAATACAAGCCGGCAGCCGCATAACTACTTGCAAAAATACTCTTCAACCTCAGCGATTCAGGGTGTATTTCAAACATATGAGGATACATTCTATTTGCATCTCCCCAAATAGAAGCCCTATTCAATGTACTAGATGCCAACAAAACCAGAATTACAATTATCAGCGGCAGCCCCCATCGCTTATAACCAATTAACCAAACGGTTAAGGCAATTGCTACTCCCCAAATACCTATATAATTTCTATGCTCAAATACAATTTCCAAAGGTAAAACTGAAGACTCAAGGACGTGAGAAGTAAAAAAGAAACCCATACCAAAAAAAATTAATGGCTTTTTATTAAAGCAATAAACAATTATAAAGATAAGAAAACTCATTCCCAACAAAGCCCATATCGTACTTATGGGTTCAAATAGTGAACGTGAGACTACAAAATCATCATGAAAAAAGCCCATAACAGCAGGAAAAGGAACAAGTATCTGATAGAGATACATAAAAAGGACACGTGGCTCAGTCAGACATCGCTCGAGTAAGGTAAAAGAACGAGCTAGATAGGGCTGTACAAGCAGCTCATTATAAAGATAAAGAAAAGCCACCAAACCAGCCAAAATAATCAAATAGATTATTGCTAAAAAATATTTCCGCTTTCGTAAACCTGCAGCATTTAGTTCGATCAAACGCCCAGAAAAGGTTTTATCGATAAGTAAAATAAAAATAGGAATGAGAACGCCTGTTTCCTTACTCAACAATGCAAAAGGAAAAAAAACAATAAGGGACAAGATAAAATAACGAGTTCCACTTTGCCCATTTAATTCTTTATTAATCGCTTGAACATAACAAAATAGAACAGTAAACGTGAACAGAGTCGCCAAAATAGTCATTCTCTGAACAAGATATAATACCGTGCTAACTTGTAATGGATGAAGCAACCAAAACATCGCCACCAAGAAACTAATTAACTGCACTCGTGATTTATCAAAGTTGCCATTAAGACTAAGTAACAGCCTTGTTAACAAAAATACTAAAACGCCTGTACATATATGCAATAAAACGTTTGTAAACTTCCAGTAAAATAAGTTGTCTCCATTAATGACTGCATTAATTAAAAATGTAGCCATAGACAAGGGGCGCTGTAAATACCCACTATTACTAAAAATGTGCTGACGTATAAGTTCAAGCCAACCGAGGTTTTGTGCGTCATTAATCAGAGGGAAAATCTGCGGGCCATCATCTAACAATAAAGGGCCACTCAGGCCCGGGAGATAAATTAAAACGATCAGGAAAAAAGCCGCCCCTGTAATAATCCAGAGTTTTCTTGTCATTTTTATATATCACCTCCAGAGCTGAGCTCGTTTAGTCGATCACGCATTCGCCGGATATCAGACTTATAAGCACCAAAGTAATCCTTTTCTTCAAAGATCGGCAACCATTTTTTTGCCGTTTCAAGATCCCTAAAGTGGAGTGACAGATTAATTAGATCAATTATAAATATCTGATTACGTTTCGTGTGCTGAACAGCATGTTTCGCCATTTCTAGAGCATTTTCATAATTGCCTGAATGAGCAAGAAAATCGGCAGTTGCTGAAAAAATAACCGATGCAGTCAACCCAGCATTTACAACGGAAGGATTATTGAGAGCTGACTGTAAAAGCCCCATCATCTGCTCCTGATTGATGGCGCATGTTTGCTCTTTATAGCAGGCAACAAACGTTTTAAGCCAAGACGCATGGCTCGCGTAAACAGGGCCATTTTGTAGCCTTGCATGCAACTCCTCTAGCAACAATGGATCGACAGATGACTGTTCACGCAATGACATCATAAACAACGCAAACAAAGCATCGGCCCTTCCTTTATCTAAACTGGAAGCTAACTTAAATGACTGTTTGGCTTTTTCACTAAAATTTCCTTCCGATAAATCAGGTAAAGCGGTGTACTGCCTTCCAACCTCGTAATGTGCAGCTGCAGATTCAGGATGATGCTCAGCCTCTATTAATGCACTCTCCAAGCCCTGGCCCCAGCCACTTGCCCTCTGAACTGTTATTAACAGTAAAAACAAACAATAAAGAGACATAGCCACCGTAAAAATTATGCGTTTTTTTTGATCAACAAGGCACAGCAAATACACCAACGAAAATGCAATCCCAAAAGCTCCGACATAGTTTCTATGCTCATGAGCAATCTCCAAGGCTATAACTGTTGATTCTATAAGGTGGGACGAATAAAACAGAGCCACACCAAAGACTAAACCTGGCAACTTATTACGTAACCATAAAAATATCATTCCAGCAATAACCGTCACATGCGCAATCACGGCAAATATTGTACTTAATGGCTCTAACCAACCTTTTGAAATAAGAATATCGTCATGAAATAGCCCTAGCGAATAGTTATTGGGAAGTATAATCCAAGATATGTATGACCATAACACTCTGGCCTCGGTCAAAACCCTACCAGCGGGGCCATAGTTGGTTGAGACATAACCTTGAAATATCCAAGAAGGATTGATTAATGTATATACAAGCACTAAAACGGCCGGCAGCAACAATGTCAGACTAAAAAACACAAGAAAAGGTTTATTAACCACTGGGTAAAATGACTTACCTTTAAATATGACTATCTCAATAAGGAAAATATAAACAAAGAGCAGCAAGCCATTCTCTTTTGACAGAACGGATAATAGCCCGGCAAAAACAACCCCAATCAATAATAAGTATGATTTTAGATAGCTTTCCTTATCGTAAAACTGTCTTGCATGTATATAAGACAACATACCTACAAAAACAAAGAAGGCACTTAAACTTGTCATCCTCTGCACAACGTAAAGAACTGAAGTCAGATTTATCGGACTTAGCCCCCACACAAGAGCAGCGAAAAATGCAAATTGAGTTATCCGCTTATCATGATTTAGCCAATGGGGAAATAAACGAGAAACAAGCAGGCACGACAGAAAAAAAACTAGGATAGTATTAACAATATGTATTGCGAGATTGGTTACTTTAAAATAAAAAGGATCTAAACCTGTAGACACGTAATTAAAACTGAAACTTATCATGCTTATCGGTCGCATCAAAGTTCCACTGTGCCCTGAAAAAATAACACTCTTCAGACTATCAGCTGTTGTATCTGTAATATGCAACTGATCATTTTTAACTATGTTCGCATAATCATCAAATTGAAATTTACTATCAAGCCCCCAATAAAAAGCGAACGCAATTATCAAGCTTAATAAAAATGAAGCTGTCCATTTCATACACATTCCAATAAAAAACTTCGCCTCTATGTACAATAAAAGCAAAGCATAATAAATACGTTATATACAACAAAAAAAAACACCCTTAAAGGGTGTTTTTAATTTACAAACAATTAGCCTCTGCAATTAGCAGGGCGATACTTATCAACTAACGTTCCACCAGTACAAGTCCAGCGAATACCACTAGTAGAATTACCTAGACCTTGGAAGATTACAGTATCAGAAGTACCAGTCACAATACCTGTAGATAGAGCTCTATAAGTGATCGAAACTCGACCAGCACCAACAGCAGTCCCTGTACCTGAGTATGTAACACCAGATATGTAAGGTGTAGTCTGGAAAGTATTTACACCAGCTAAAGTTGAAGTCGAAGGCATAGTGCCACGTGCCGTGTAGAATTCAGATACTGAACTTTTTGCCGCTGCTGCTAAGCCCATACCCTCAGATACTTTCGCTCGAACTGTATAGTCTTGATAAGCAGGAATCGCAACTGCTGCCAAT
>TARA_R110001599_G_scaffold82802_1_pt1 | contig 14004 bp, 18 predicted proteins | sample TARA_R110001599 | Tara Oceans TARA_R110001599 (sample SAMEA4398360) | marine metagenome | biome: Polar Biome; feature: [MES] marine water layer (ENVO:01000295) within the mesopelagic zone...; material: water (ENVO:00002006), including particulate matter (ENVO:01000060) such as...... | reverse complement strand
TACATTTAATACCCAGTTGTTTTTTTTATCATTTAATACTCTAGCGAGCATCTGGTTTTGAGAATTAGGATATGGGGAATTGTGATCGACCCCGCAAACCCAAGGGATTACTTTTACTTGATCATATTTTGAGGCTATATCAGAAAGTTTGTCAGTGATTTGGCCGTCAGAATAGTCCGAAAAATAGTCTAAGTGAGGTTTACAATCCCAGACTTGATCGCTAGGAGATGACTGCGCGCTCTTTCGCCTGTCTTTTTCTGCAGCGTCTATATTATTCCAGTAAGCATTTTTAGCCGCAACTGGAACGAACCCATTATTGTATAATAAAATTTTATCAACCCCTAAGGTTAAATAATGCTCTATCCATTCTTCTAAATAAAAAACTTCAAGACGAGGTAGGATGATTGAAGGGAGCGTGATCATATTTTATGCCCCAAACTCATATCCAAAATACTCAATAACCTTGGATATTTTGATATTAAATTTCACTTTTAATTTTTTCTATCCAATAATTAAAGTCTAATGTTTTGTAATATGGTTTTATTTTTTTTGATAGTATGCTGTATTGTTTGTTTAAGAAATCTTCAGTAATTTTTTGATAGTCTTTCTGGTGGTCTAAAAAAAGAATGGGTAATTCTGAATGGTCAAATTGATCGTACATTGGATCTTTTATTACAATAGGTATGGCGCCGCAATGAAGGGTGTCATAAAACCTAAATGAATCAGGAGCTGTACCCCTCGGGCATACAACAAACTTACTTCTTCTTAATTTAATGAAAAAATCTTCGTTAGACATGAACCATGAACGCTTTTGCCTTTGTTTTCCTCTGGAGCCAATATTCTCAAGGGTGTATAGTGGATTATCTTTAATGAATAAATAAATCGCTTTTCTAATCCAGCTAGTATTTAAAGAAAAATTGCCATAAACTAAAATATCGCGGTCTCTTGTTTCTGGATTTTTAAGAAAACAATCTCTAGCTCTAAAATCCCTACCCATTGGTAGAAACTTTATGACATCATGTTTATAATCAACATTATTGCAGTATATTCTTTTAATGTTTTTTGGGATAATTAAATCTTTATCTAAGGAATTGTCTGTTTTGCCAAAAATAATTGAATAGGTAAAAGGTTTAAGTTCGATAGTTTTAAAACATTCAACCAGATTTTTGTTTGGGTTGAAGGTTTGATTGTGACTGCCTATGAATAGGATCGAATCATTATCTGGAATATCTGAAAGTTTATGTATGGATATAACTCCATTGCTGTCAAAGAAAACTTGATTGAATAAAAGAAGAATATCTTCCTTGTTTTTCATTTTAAGTTATTTTTTTTGTATAATATATTGGGACTCTATAACTTCAAAATGAGAAACCTCTTCAAATTTTTCTTCAAGAAAGTCATCAACAGCAGGGATAACACCAAAGTCCAGAACGTTCCTTGCGATAGGGTTATCGATGTACGCGTTTCCACAAATAAATCCGCCCGTTTTTAATTTGCCCCACCAGTTCCTTAAATCTTCAATTACAAAACTATAAGTATGATTGGCGTCTAGGTAAATCCAATTAAAATAATCAGCCTCAAAATCCAAAAACGCGTCTGCGGAATATTTTTCAAGTATGTCAATAGAGTCCTGACCTGCGAATCTTTCGTAAACTTCAGACTTGTATTCATCCATTACATCTTGAGGTACCGCATGCCATCGATGGGGAATATCTACGATGCTTATCCATGGGTCGATTAAATGAAGTTTTGAAATCGGCTGCAAGGAAATCAAATTAGCATAGTCGCCTTTTAGGACGCCTACTTCTGCGCAGACATCTCCCTCGTTAATATTATCAAGAAGGCTAAGTCTTGAGAAACCGTTGTTAAATTTATATGGATCCATGATTAAAATTCGTAATTATATTTTTTGATATCTTCCTCGTATATATTATACACAATATTTTTTGTTTCTTCTATGTATAATTCTTGATAATTTGATGGGTTTGTGGAGTTGAGTTTTTTTAATGGATTGATTTTTATATTTAGTTTCCTGCAGATCTTAATATAGTCGCAACTTATGTTTTCCATTTTGCCGATATAATCAACTGGCTGGTCTAGAAAATGAGAAAAGGGCTGGAAGTGAATGCCGGAACGAACAGAACCTTCTTCTCTGATCATCATCTTCTGGAACTCAGGAACCATTCCAACGAAGCTCTCAAAAGGTATTTTTCTAGCTAGTTCTGAAAGCTTTTGATTCCCTCTATACCACCTATCTTTAGGTTTCATTGACTTAAAATAACGATAGCAGGAGGCTATGCGGTCCCATGGGTTGCGCACAAAAGAAAAAGAAAAATATCCTTGATCTAAAAATTCAGAATGCTTTGATGCTGGAGCATGTCCCGAGTCTAGAAAATCTAATTTTAAACTTTTATAAACTGAAGTGCCCGCGCATTTCGGTATATGAATGAAGACGCATTTTAAATCATGAGATATCATAGCCTTGTTAACTTCCTCCAATCAACCTTTCCTGTGGTTGAATTTTTATATATTAAGCTGCCGAAGTTTTTATCCGCTTCTTCTAGCCTTGTTGCGCCACTGTATGTAAAAAAGTCTTGTTTGTAAGCGACCCCGTTTAGCTTTTCAAACACTGGGGAGTCCATCAATAATAAATCTAAATGATCATCCCATGGAACAACGGACAAAATGGCTTCAATAGCTTCCATATGGAATATCTGGGCCCAGTTACCCCAAGAAGGAATAAGTTTGTAAAAATTATCTTTAATGTGGTACCGCTCTGAGAATTGAATGTCTGCCGAAAACTCAACAATTCCGTTTTTTAATTTTTCTTTACCAGAACCAAGTAGAAACTTTATGAAATAACTATCTAGCTCTTCGGCCTCTTTGATAATGCTGGAAATTTTATCTTCGATATTTTCTTCCAATAATTCAGTATCATCCTCCATGATCAAAAACCATTTGGGGAACTCAGGATTAAAAGAGTAATTTAATTGTATTTTTTTAAACAACAACAACCAAGATAAATTACAGCCAAGTTTTCCCGGAAGCCACTTCCATTCATCTAAATATTTTTTAGCATGAAACCCAAACTTTTTATCCATTAACTCTAAAATATCATAATGATCTATAGCGTTTGCGGCCTCAAATAGTTCTAAGCTGTTTAATTTAGATCTCACATCGTTAAAATTAGAAAGACGACGAGAGTCTTTTGTGAATGTTATCATGTAAGACTTGAAGTTCATTTCATACATGGAATACCCAGCTATTATCACGAAATGTTGCATCAGGAGTGCCAAGAGCTTTATGAATAGCATCCCTCACTTCAGGTAGATTGTAATCGTGCCCAGAAATAATTCCTGATTTTTTAATCTTAGGTTTGTAGAGATTGATTTCATTAAAAACATATTCAAAACTGTGATCACCGTCAATATAGATAAAGTCAATAGACTGGTCTGCAAAATCATGAATGACATTATGACTGAAGTCTTGTATTAACTTGATGTTGTCAAAAAGACGAGTGTTTATTTGAAACTCTTGAAGTTTATGTTTAAACTCTCCACCCATAGAACAATCTATAGCATATATTTCCTTAAAAAAACCAGAAGCAGCGAACATTGAGGTAGATTCACCCGTATAAGACCCGATCTCAATCATTTTAGATTTAGGTTTAATTCGATTGGTTACATGAATTATTAATTCAAGGAAACCTAGAAAGAAGCCATTCTTACCGCTGCTACCTAACCAAGAGGAGGGTGGGTTGAGACGCATTGAGATTAGGTTGTTCGTTAGTTCTTTGGAGTCAATATTATTGAAGTTATATTTTTTGTTCATTTTTTTGGAATAGATTTATACTGTTGATGGGTTAAAGTTTTTTATAAAGAATCTATATGTTTTAATAAATCAAAGCCATTATTTCTTTGGATTTTGTGTTGATTTAAATTTAACACACGGCAAATTGTATCAAAAAAAGGATAATGTCCAGAGCTAGTTCTTTTGTCTTCGGGTGTTTGAGCCAAAACTTCGATTACTGAAGTGCCAGTTTTGCAAAAAAATAAATTAGCCATGCAAGCTCCATGCGCACACACAATCATTTTAGCGTTATGAAAATAAGATACTTGATCCTTAAAACTCATACCTTCTAGAGCTATAGCTTTGAATTTATCTTGATACTTTTCAGACAATCTTCTTTCGATCCTATCGATCCCTTTAATTTCGCGGCGTTCTTTACCGTTTGTTCCATTTTTATTTTGGCTTTTTAAATATATATCAGAAATCAATTCAACTCTTTCGCCTCTTTTTATTAAGAGTACTTCTGGATACTTGGAGCTATTCTCTTTTTTAATATTTAATGAATAAAAAATAAAGTCACGAAATTTTTCAAAGTCAGACTCGTTCTCGTGAGAAGGTAATCTTTCTATAGGTTTTTCTTCACAATCAAGCTTATTGAAGCTATCTTCACAAAGCTCAATGCTGAAAGAGCCCAGAGCTTCGTCATAAATTTTATCAAAATTGCCTAATGTTTGATCTAGGTTTTTAATTCTGAACACGTGGTGATACTCAGGCGTCCCGGCGAGCACCTCAGGGAATAAGCAGTCGCAGACAAAATGAGCATAATGAAATAAGCTACCGCCTTCTCTTGAATTTTTAACTTTTATTAAACTCATAATTGAATAATTCGATATCTTTGGAGAACTTTTCCGCAACCATATTTACACTTCGATCATTGTAAAAACAAGAATAATTAACGCCCTTGGGTTTGGGGAAAACTTTTTCTAGATCTGGCCCAGCTGTTATAGGTTTAGAGTTTTCGTGTGGTAGTTTAGTTTTAGTCTTACCTATTTTTTTACATATAAAATTAAAGTCTTGCTGTAGGTTTTCGAACCTGCCTATAAAATCAATATCAATGTCAAAATAATCACTGTGAATACAGCTATGGCTTGTAGTAAATTCTTTGCCGTTATACCATCTAGTAATATATTCATTAAAATCTCTTGTATAACACTGACCGTTATAAAAATATTGTGAAACCATCTTGCACCAAGGGTTCCTTGTGAAAGAAAAAGTAAAATATTTACTCCATTTATCGCCGGCGAGACTCTTTTGTTTTGAGGCTGAAATATGGAATTGTTTTTTTTGCATGCCTAGCTCTTGACATACAGAAACGCCACCTGTCTTGATGACGTGTATAAAAATGCATTTATGTTTATCGGAAATCATTTATTGATATTAAATTTTAAAACTGTCTTATCTGGCCAAGGGTTGATTTGTATAGGCGATATATTGCACTTTTTTAAAAATAATGAGACAGCTAAATCTTCATATATATGATGAAATCTTATAGGAGAAAGTTCATGAAAATTTTTCCATTTATTAATAGAGCTGGAGCTTAAGAAATAAGTTGCGCCACCCGACGCCCAATCTACATACCTGCCATTATACTTCTTGTTGTACCACGGAGAGTCTTCTTGAACTCTACCTAAGTGCCAGCCTCTCTTGCCTGCTTTAGTCTTAACTTGAAGCCCAGCGTAGTCATGGCCGTCAAGAGATCGAAGCAACTCGTTTTCTCTATGAGGGTTCCACCGCATCCAATCAATGTCGTCGTCTATTTTCCAGAAATAATCATACTTATCAACATACCCTTGGTCAGCTAAGTAGCAATAAATAGCGAACATTTTCTCCGGTAAATCTTCATATAGGTCCCTACATTTTAATTGAATGACATTTTCTTCTAACTGTTTTTCTTCCTTGCCGCCAACAAAAATTAAATAATCACCGAGGTTCCATTTTTTGACACGCGATTTTATTTCTTCGACTCGATGAATATACTTGTGGCAACATACAAAAATTTTAAGTATACCATTTTTCATGAAAATAACCCTTTCCTATTGAGCGGCTTTTATCTCTGTTGACTGTATTATGATCTAAATGATAGCCTTTACAATTAGTGTTGATTATTATTTGGTTGCCGGCATTTTTTGCTCGTCGAGCGAAATCAAAATCTTCGCCGCCCCAACCTTTAAATCCTTCATCTAGACCTTCAATTTGTTTAAATATGCAAGCGGGACAAGACCAGTTTCCACCATACATATAAGCAGGAGGAATAGGCTTTTCATGAAATAAATACGGACGTTTAAGCTCGTCAAGGAAATCTTGACGACGGTCGCCGGCTTTAAGGGAATCTACAAAACTAAAATCATTATGTATCTTTTCGGTGGTGACTTTTGGCACATCATCAATTGGTATTGAAAGACAAAGCCCTGCAATTAATTTTTCACCATACTTTAAGTGTTCAGATACAAAATCAGGCGCCCAAACTAAATCAGAGTTTCCAAAAATATAACGATCTCCGCAGGCTAAATCGGCACCTCGATTCCAAATATACGCAAGTCTATAGCCTTCATTAGGTCTTGTAAAATGCTTGATGTTTTCTTGTTGTAACCATTCTATGGTTCCGTCTGTTGAACCATCATCAGTAATAATGATTTCAAAATCTTTTTCTGTTTGAATTTTTAACGTTTCAAAGCTTAGCTTTAATGCTGGCAAATTATTATAAGATGATAATATTATTGAAGCTTTCATTGTCCAAATTTGTATCCGAAATACTTAATATCTTTTGCATATTTTTCCGCAACGATTTCACGAGTTTCATCGTCGTAGTATTCAGTATAGTGCTTGTGTTTTGATTTGTTTTGATGTGGAAGTTGTTGTTGTGGAATTCCAATTTTGTCACAGACAATATTGAAATCTTCTTGAACATTCTCGAGTTTTCCAACAAAGTCGGCAAGAAGAGTTCCATCTCCTTTAGCAAGCATATCAAAAAAAGATGGAAGATGCCAATTCCATAATTTTATAAATAAAGAAAAGTCTTGTTCGCATTCCTTAAGTATTTTAATGCAAACCGGGCCAAAATATGGATGGTGGTTGTTTTTTAGGTAGCTTATTTTACACTGGTTAATGTAATTCCAATATGATACAACCCGGGACCATGGATTTCTGACAAAGGAAAATTTAAAGTATGAGTCAAATTCAGAATCGGTAAATGAAAAAATCTTTTTTACATCCCGAAGGTTTGTGTGGATATATTCTGATTTTTCTGGATCTGAACCCCAGTACTCAATGCAGGAATATTCGCCTAAGGCCTCTCGAATGCTTGAGCTGCCAGATTTACCTATTGCTATATATACAAATTTATGTTTATATGAAAGTCTCATTGTTTGTCATTTAATTCTGGAATATTAAATTCTTCATACATCTTTTTGTTAACCTTTTTTTTGTAGGTTTTTATTTTACCTCCAGAGTGACTTTCGTTATGCGAGCAGTTATATACTGCCAGACGCATGTTGATAAAATCAACTTTAAGGCCCTTTTTTAGGAAGTAAGTACTCCGGGGAATATGCGAACCCAAGATCCTTTTTAACCAAAAGTCCCTTGTGGATTTAATAACTGAATCTCTGGATCCTTTAATTAGGGAAAATTTTATACCAGCACATAGGGTTTTAAGTTTTGTTATATTGCAAGTTCCGCAATAAAATCCAAAATTATTAAGATCTGTGTATGAATTATTAGCTCCTAGTAAAAACCCTTTTTTAATAAAAAAATGATCATAATTCGAGTTGTCGTTTATGTATGATAATAGATTATTACTAATAAAATCATCCGCATCAACAAACATTACATAACTATCTTTACCGGCTCCGATTTCAAGAGCTTTTTTGAGGCCAATTATATATTTTGAACCTTTGTCTATTAATACTTGCCCTCTTCCTGATTTTAAGGATACTTGGCTTCCAATTTGCCATTGATCTTTTTTTGAGATAGGCTCCCAGTCTAATTCGATAAAATGGGTGTTTTTTATAAAAGGATCTGTTTTGAAATCGTCTAAAGTTTGATGAGATACTATTATTATATCAAAATTATTTGAATTTTGACCACTAACGGAATATAGTGTTTGCTTTAAAAGATTCCAAGTAAATTCATAAGAATGGCAGTTGGAGAAATGTTTAACACAAATAATGAAGTATAATTTTTCCTTCATAATAATTTACTATCCATAACTGATATTAGCGCCAGTTTTATTTTTATTCCATTTCTTTAAATTGTATTGTTCGCCCCATTTTCTGCCAGCGTCTTCAAAGACGCCATTAAAGTTAATTCTATTCACATTTTTTAAATGTTCTGAATTTTTAGATTTAGTGACTCTATGGTGATTAATTAGTAACTGCTCTGGGTCAATTGAAATATCTGAGGCCGAAAAAGGTTCGTATACATGTTTTATGAAAAAATCTTTATTCCACATGGTTGGATTAAAAGAAAACTCAAAAAAGTGATGAAAATGAAAACCTATATATTCATAGTCGCTATCAATAAGCTCCTTCATGTTAAATGGAATAAGTAAGTCCCAGTCATCTTCTAGCCACATAACGTAACCATTTAGATTATCTAATTCATTGTATACCGAAGTAATTACGTGTTTTGCCGCTGAATAAAAACAAGCTTTATCTGGAACATGCAAATCCTGAGCGCCTCCAGTAAAGTTTTCAAAGTTATCAATAGCTTCTTGCGTTTTTTTAAATGGAGAATCTAAATTAATAAACCATTTATAGTTTACACCTTGATCTTTAAGTATTTGAAAGAAGGGGGGTAGCGTTTGATTGTGTAAATCAGGGCGATCAATTGCAGTAGTTAATATATAAAGATCCATTGATTATGTATTGCTTTTTTGTTTAACCTGCGAATACTTATCGTTATAAAAATTACTAATAGCCTCATCGGTATCAGAAGGGGAAGCTAAGGGGTTCTTATAAACAGTAATTTCTCTAATCAATAATTCTGATATATGAAGAGCTAGTAAAAAAGGAGAGCTCTCCGATTTCAGTCTTAGGAATTTAGGATTTCCTTGGTTGATTAAAATGGTAAAACTTTCATTATCATCTACTCTCGACATCGAGTTCTTATCTTCTTCCCCGAAATCTATTATTATGTATCTTATTCTTTTAGATTTTTTTAATTTTTTATTTTTATACCTGTTCCATAATGGAGGGATATTATTACGAGGATCTTCCTCTTCTTGCTCCTCTTCTTGCTCCTCTGGTTGGAAATCTATATCTCTTCTTGTCACTTGTTCAGCTAGCTTCTTGAGCTCTTCCTTTTCTTTTTCTTCTTCTTTTTCATCCTCAGTCAGCTCTTCCTCTTCCTCTTCCTCTTCTGCCTCGTCGTCATCCCATAGGTCGGAGAAGTCTTCGTCATCAAAATATTCAGCTAGCATGCTTGAGACTTCATCAGCTAAGGCATCAAGCATATTCATTTTTTCTTCTTGGTTGAGTTTTATATATTCAACTATCCACTCTATGATTGCTCTATAGCATTTTTCAAGAAAAGGTTTTGTCACTGGATGATCGTCTCTGAGCCCGTGATGAGAAAGGTCTTTAGCAGGCATTCCGGTGTCATCCAGAACCTCAGAGAGGGCATCGCACGAAATAAAGCCAACTAACTTATTAAATATATTTTGTATTTTATCTTTATTGTCAAAATCTTCTTTATCTTTCTTCTCTAGCCACTCTAATACGTTGTTAATTAAATCTTGATCGGATAAATAAAATGGACAAATCTTAACTTTGGAAATGATGTCAATGTTTTTTAATGGATGGTTTTTTAATAACTGCCTAGCGTAAACAAGCGAAAGCCTAAATTCAATATTGGCACTACGGGTTTCTCCATAATAATCATACTCAAAGGATCTGTTAAAAACTGGCACATTTGAACCGGGGAGCTTGTATATGAATTCTAAACTTTCATTATTTAATATTAGAGAAAACTTTTTACCTTGCTTTTCTAATTGAGGTATAAGGTGCCCAAAAAAAGAGCGCAATTCGTTTTTTATTATTTCTCGATTCCAACTGTTGGCTTGGATTTTATTTTTAGTAGAGATGATTGTGACTTTAGTGCCTGTCTCAGTCATGATAGAAGACTCTTCATGACTAAGCTCCTTAACAGAGGGGGAGTATTCACTAAGGAAAGAAATTCCTGACGGCTTATACTCAACTAGAAAACATTTTCCGTGAATATTTTTGGTTTCAATCGTCCAGTGAATATCTACTTCGTTAGATAATTTATCATTAGCGAGTTTGCCACCTACCCCCATTTGACCTAGGCGTAATCCTTGGCCTTGCGTAGTGTCGTATGAATTTCCAAAAACAAAATACTTATCAAAGGCGTTCATCCCATTTTCATCTTTTTCGTGATCAAACCCTTGGCCGTCATCAGTTATTATTGCCCTGCAAAATTCATCACCATAATGGGGATGCTTCAGTTCTATGGAGCATGATGTGGCGAAATTCTGAAGTGAATTCTTGACAAGCTCCGTGAAAGCTTGAGGTATGTTTACTGTTGATTGAAGTAAACGGCTAAGGTTTGCTCCTGTTTGTATTTTTATTTGTTCCATGATATATTATACACTATACAGGAGCTCTGTTCTGTTTTGTTTTATAAATTTAGCCTTATCTTTCATGAATGATTCTATGTCTTTTTTGTTCTGTTTGAAGTTTTTTGTTTTTACTGGGTTTATTGCTATACAGAAATATTTAATTGTTTGTTTGGTGAAATCTATTTTCTGTAGGATTTCGAGGGATATATCTGGATCAAGTATCGATAAGAAATCAATAGATTTGGGCGAACCGTATAGAGATTTGTAAACTTTATGGCCAAAATATTTCTCGCCAACAAACACGTTTGAATCTTTCGTGTTTTTAAATGGACTAATTTCAATACACGCCAAGTCTCTGGCGAAATTTACCTCGCGCAAAAACCAGCGATCACTTAACCATTTGCTTGTAGAGGTGATAACTTCGCCGCTGTCAAGCTTTATTAAGTTAATAATGTTTTGATTTGGGTTTGAGATATGTTTAATTAAATTTTCCATAGTCCTCTATCTATAAATGATTGTTTCTTATGGTCAGCTTCTTTTCTGGTATTAGGATGCCAAACGTATGTCTCGTCCTCTATTGGGCCGCGCTTAATCAAAGGTTTGCTTAGAGCCAATAAAGATAATTCATTGTAATTATAATCTTGGTCTGCAGTATTATCTATGATTAGTTCATCTCCAAATTTATGATGTTGAGATGTCGGTTTGTTATGCAGCAAGAATTCATTAAAGTTTTTTTGATCTGAACCCTTAATTTCTCGTGTGTTTAAAAATTTATTAAGATAACTAATTGTCTTATAGTTGCTCCTAAAGAATATCCACCCCATGCAGCATGTAAAGCCAAAGGCGTCACGAACTTCAGGGGGGAAGGCGTCCCTGTGCCTGACCGTAGAGACAATAACGTCTTGATTATTCGATTCTATTAAATCAGGTATTGGGTTTTTCAACCAAAGAGCATCGGTATCAGAGTGGATAATATCAAACCCATCTTCTAAATACTTTTTGAATATAAAAGTTCGGCGCATAGTATGTTTGCAGCCAGAAATCCAATCATCATTAAATTCATTTAGTACCCTAGAGTGACAACCATGAGATTTTAAATATTCGTCGGATTCGGGATCTAAACATAGTACCTCGTAGTTATCTATAGATAAAACTTCTAAGTGCTTTACCCAATTAAGAGCTATCTCCCTATAGGGATAATTACAAAATGATATAATTTTAAGGTTCATTTTAATATTTAGGGAAAGATTTTAATAAAGGGTTAATTAAATGTTGATGATTAATTGGCAAAGGATTTAATTTCAAGCATTCACCCAAAGAGGTTCCAGACTCATAAATTGATCTATCAGTGCTTGAGTAATAATCTCTATATTTAAATTCACCTTCTATTTTTGCTCTTTTATGGCTAAGACTTTTCCATCGTATAACAGGCACACCAAAAGATTCTGAAACAATAATTCCATGCAAAGCAGAAGCGATTACTAGTTCGCTGGTTAAAATTTCATTAATAATTGGCATTGGATCATTAATTGGAGCACATTTTATGATGTTTAAATTAAATTTATTTTCAAGAACTTCAGGATGTTCGTGGTCTCGAAAATGAGGTATTAAAGTGATTTTGTTTTTTATTGGTTTTGGTTTTAAATCAGGAAATAAATAACCTAAAAGTAAAGCTGGGTCGCCATAAATTTCAGGACAATCAAAACCAGCGTCAATGAGCTTTCTTCGCGAATAAGGCCCGCGTACAGCATTAAAATTTAAAGATTTAATATCTTTAATTTTCATAATACTAGATGGATAGTGGAGTCCTGAGCCCCAAATAGTATTACGAGCCTTGGCTATGCTTATAACACTGCCTATAGAAAGAACGACGTCTCCCTCTATCGAGTTCATTGATGGAAGTAATTCGTATGGCTTTTTGCGAATTTTCTCTAATAATAGTGGCACTAAAAGGTCTCCAAAATTGCCTCCATCTCCATTATAGTAATAAAATTTTTTCATTGCAAAATAATAGGAGATTTTAATTTACTATAATGAGTTGTATAGTATTTTTTATGAGAGCTTAAGTTTGACAATAAAGTAGGTTCTAAATCCCCGTTGTAATTTTTAGGACGAAAAGTAAATTCATAATTGCCGCTTTGCATCATGGGATGAATGACAGAAGTATACATTAATGGACCGGTAATCATTGTAACATGAAATTTACCAATTGATTTAGAGCTTGTGGTGTTTATATTTTTTACGCATTGCTCAATAACAGAAAGCAAAAAAGGATGACTAGGAGCGCACCCAATAAAAAGATTTTGATACTCACCATAGCCTGTCTGTAGCCTTGGCTCCCAAAATAAATGAGGCCAAGAAGATACTAAATATTGATCATTGTCAAAAACGATTTCCCTGAGAGGTTTTTTAAATCCAGTTTTAAGATCAATATATATACCTCCTGATTTATACAACAGTAAATATCTAAAAAAATCAGATCTTGCTGGGCCGTATTCTGGATTGATTTTATGGTAAGCGCGATTTATTTCTTTATCATAATTTAATGATATGAAATCCTCAATATCATCGTCATCATGAAGTATGTGTTGATATTCTGGGTTGTCGGATTTTAATTGATTAACTAAATTAATTAATTCATGCGGTAAATCCTTTTGAGGGAACGTTTGATGTATAATTTTTGGAATCACTTTTTTATGCTATTGTAAAAGTAATCATCTAAATCATCACACTTTAGTATGTCGCCTTCGTTTGTTTTTACCCATTTTCTATAATGTGATTTAAAATCTTCCCATATGCATGATTCTGAAACTTTCCTTAATTGAATGTCAACGTTATCAGTCACTCCGCAAATTTTGAGTTTATTAAGTATTCTTTGGGCTCCACTGATTGATGTTATGTAACCTTCTCCCCATTTAAAAAGACGGATAATATCAATTTCTTCATCAAGTAGATCCCATTTCTTTTCCATTGTTGAGTCCAGCTTAGTGAAGAAACCCGGAATTAATTTAGCGTCATCTTCCAATAATAAGGCGTAAGGAATTTTATTTTCAATCTGAAATTTAAAAAACCTTACTTTAGAAACCCAACAAGCAAGGACCCCATAAGTGTGAAAATTCCAATTAGGGCCAATCGAGAGGCTATGAAAGTCAATGCCTAAATCTAAAAAGTCTTTTATAGTCTCATCCTTATTGTAGCCATCGGTAGATTTGAAGATCTTGCAAAATGGATATAACTTTTTAGATTGATAGATATATCTTTTCCTTTCTTCGGTGAGTAGGGAATGTATATAAACTTCATATTTCATAATTAAATAGTTGGAAATCTTTCTTGTAATAATTATACACTTTTTCTTTTAACTCACTAGTCCAATCAAAAGCTTGTTTGAAAGTTTTAGAGTTATATACATGTGGTAATTTGAATTCTTTTATACCAATATTTGAGCAAACAGTATTAAAATCTTCATGAAGGTTCTCGAAACGGCCAATAAAGTCACAAGCAAAAGCAGAGCTAATTTTATCTGTAAAATAATGCCCGCCATTTAAGTGAGGAAAAAATTCAAACTGCGGAAGGGTATGGTA
>TARA_R110001599_G_scaffold120343_2_pt1 | contig 14006 bp, 14 predicted proteins | sample TARA_R110001599 | Tara Oceans TARA_R110001599 (sample SAMEA4398360) | marine metagenome | biome: Polar Biome; feature: [MES] marine water layer (ENVO:01000295) within the mesopelagic zone...; material: water (ENVO:00002006), including particulate matter (ENVO:01000060) such... | reverse complement strand
TTATGGTGAAGGTGGAACGGAAGTCCCTGTTGAAAACCTTGATACTATGGAATCCGCAGTATCACATCACATGATGGATAGTCCTATGGATAATTCCGCAGGTAATCTTGAGCAATTAGGTGCTGAAACCGACCCCGTAGCCTCCGAAGAAGTTCCTATGGCTTTAGAGAATCCTTTACCTTCGCCACCCCCTGTTGAGCCAATGCCTCAACCTCCGATGGAAGAACCAATGCAAGAGAATGTGTCGGTTGATGCTTTAGAAGAATACATGGATTCTCATGCGGAGGATTATACCGATATTGCTTCTATGAACCTTGCTGATTATGAAGATTGGTTATTTAATTCCGAATCCGAAGCGGGTGAATTAGCCGTTGCCCGAATTGTTTCTAATTTTAAGGCAAGTGGATATGAAGTTAAGCCTTCTTATGCGGCAGTCGCAGGTGCAACATATAGCCGAATGAATTATGCAGGTGAAGAACACATAGATGCTTTGAAGGCTGTTGAAAGAGTTCCTGTTGCACATTTACAACCATTGGTTGTTGAAATAGAAAGTGAAGGTATGAAGTCCCTTGTTGATAAAATTAGAATGGCTGAATCATTTACAACAGATTACCGAGCCGAGATTAAGGCTGAAATTATATCGGAAATGAAGGCCGAACAAGAAACATTAAATAGCGAACAACAGACTTCTCGTTTTGAAGCAATTTCTAAGGTAAAGGATTATGCCACACCTCTTGTAGTAGGGGCGACTACAATTTTTGGATTGTTTGCTTTGAGAATGATTAAGTGAGTCTTTAGATAACTAAACGGATAAAGTGATATTATGAACCTTGACTTGGCTATTCAAAATCAAGTATTAAATCGTTCTCCAATGGAAACGGCTATGTATGGAGTCGCTTCCGATTTAGGGGATGGTCATTACAGATTGAATGCTTACAAAGAAAGTGAGGATATTGCCGAAAACATTATGGGGACTGCTGTTGCCGCATATACCCCTAAGCCTGTTTTCGCTCGCCCACCTATTGAACCTCAAGGAGAAGCAAAGCCCACATCTTCATTTACTCAAGAAGTCGGTGCAGGTTATACAATTACTTATGAATCCTCAAATGATTCATGGACTTTGAATAAAATGACACCTACAAGTGGCTTAAAAGGCTTTTGGTCTAAATTAACAGGAAATGGCGATACTTCACCTACTCCATTAATGTCTAAAGCAGGTGCTAATTCCCTACATAGATTTTTGACTACACTTGAAGAAATGGATTTGCCCGATGATTTGAAGGCATCTATTGTTTCCGTTTGTATGAATAAGACAGATAATACAGGAATTCAAGAATATGTAACGGGTCATGTAGTGGTTTCCGATTTAGAAACGAATATGTTTAATGATATTACTTATGAAGACCCTGTTTCAATTCTCGCCTCCGAATATGTGAAGCCAAAATTATTAACAGGCCATACTGCTTACAATAATGAAATTGGTGACAGAAGCGGAAGCAAAGTGTTGCCTCAAACCCATATTCCATCTCAACAAATCTCAATTACATCACAAGCATATACTCCATTTTGAATAGAAGGTATTAGATAGCGAAACAACATAATGAGAATTAACAAAGGTGAAAAAGAAATGTCCGATGTAATAAGTAAAACAAGTAATGCTCTCAAAAATGTGGGCGATGAAGTCATTGGTGTCGGAAAGTCCGTCGCAAGTAAAGAAACCGTAAAGAAAACATTTACAAAGAGTAATTTGACACAGATTGTTTATGTTGCAGGTGGTATGGCCTTTGGAACTCTTGTTTCGGGCGCAATCATTAAATACATTCCATTTAGCCGAATGGGAACAGTCGGCAGGGGATTGAGAGGACTTACTACTATGACAGTAGGAAGCGGTATTCTCATGTATGGTCAAAAGAAGGCACAAGGTAATTACGCCCCTGCATTCACCGTTGGTGGTGGAACAATGGCTGTTATCGGATTTTTGGACTTAGTAGGCATTACAGGAATGTTTAGTGGAGTCGCTAATGTTGTTAGAGGTGCTGAAGATACACTTGTCGGTTATCAAGCAATTGATTCCGTTGAAGTGGATAGGTCTTCATACCAACCTACTCAAGACTATGGGGCGGAAGGAAAAACAGACGAACAAATCGCAACCGAAAATACACCGCAGGTTCAAATTGCGGCTCGCCAAGAATCCGACCCAATGGATTCCGTTAGAGAAGAGGCCGCTATGGGACATGGCGTAACTCAATGGTTTGGAAGTGAACATTCATCCTCCGCTTCACCACTTTTTCGTAAAGCCCCATCTATGAAAGCGTTTAATGCTTCAACAGATGTGGGCGGCAACAGAACAACCACAGGCGATACTTCAATGGCTAATGTAATCGGTGGTGCATCAATGGCTGATTCACCCGCTACTACTACAACGGCTTATGATGTTTCAATGGAAACAACATTAACTCCAACCCATACTAAAGAAATTGGAGGCATTCAAGATGCTTTTGATACATATATTTTACCATCTTATGCTATGCCCTCCGCAGGTGATTCGGGAAGAGGTGTAACAGAATGGTATGCAGACTCCAACCAAACAGGTTTCATTGGTAACTTTATGGCGGGTGCTGAAGGACATGGAAGTGTCTTAGGACAATAAACAAAAAAGGTGAATAAAAATGAATATGAATACATTAACAAATTGGACTACTACTGAATACGGACAAATTATTGTCGGTGCTTCGGTTTTGACTCTTGGACTTAGCACATTTGGCTATGGTATGGGTCTTGAAGGTATGCTTGGCGGCAAGGTCGGACTCGCTATGGGCGCAGTCGGTGTTCTCGTCGGTGCATCCACACTTATTCCTGCTATTGGAAAGAAATTGTAAGGTGATTAAAAATGATGAATATGAAAGGAATTTGTAATACTGTTGCTAATAAGAAGAAGACTTGTGCTGTTTTGGCTCTCGTTGGTGGACTACACATGACTCTAAGTGAAAATCAGCCCGTTCTCGGAATGATTGACCTTCCTACTATTACTCTTATGGGTAAGACTGTTGGAGTTCAAACCGTTCTCGGACTCGGCCTCGCTGTTTGCGGCGGTTGCTGTTTAGTCGCTTGTATGTGAGATTAGGTGAATACTATGGATATTAAGGGAATGTTATTAAACAAGACCACTATTGGTGGTTCTTTAGTCTTAGTCGGTGCAGTTATTACTTTCGGTGCTAACTTTAGAATGCTCAACAAGGTTCTCTTTACGCTTCCTGTTCTTAATGCTGACATTACACTTATGAGAGTTATGGGTGGAATTACTACTTTACTCGGTGTCGCAGTCCTTACAGGATTTGACCCACTATCAATTGAAGAAGAAGTTCTTTGAAGTTACAACGAGATTTAGAAAGTATTTTGCTTTCTTTATATGATGTCGGCAAGTTATCTTGCCCCATAAACAAAAAATGAGGAAAAAGTATGTTTTATTTCAATTTTACTCATCAGTATATTTACAATCATAATATCAAATTATCGCAATAATATGCGAGCCTTTAGATAGTCAAAAATCTAAACAAATAATAAGAGCAATATGCTCTCACCAACAAAAATGGAAGTGAAGAAAATATGTCAATGAGAAGCCAAGTATATGAATGGGCGAACCTTGCACCAAGCGGTTCAACCTCAAGCCTACGAAGAGGAACAAACGATATTCCTGTTTATGTTGCCGAAAACCGTGAATACGATGTGTTCATTGGCGGAATTGGGAACAACATCACGAAACCTGCCGAAACAACCGCTACGCAGTTCATCGTTATTGAAGATATTGCATCCACCCCTTATCTCGGTGGCGCAGTTCAAATCCGTATCAATACTACTGATTACTTCCAAAATCCCGATGTTACCGACCAAGCAGGTATCCCGGGACTCGCATCACCTTACCCAAGAGGTTCAGCAACCACCGTTGCAGGAACAGCCGCAGGTGACAACCTTTTGAAGTCTTTTGACCTTTACCCCGATGTCTATGTGCTACCGGGACAAGTGTTTCAAATCCTTTTCTCTTTGCGAACTGCTACTGATGGCTCGGCTACTGAAGTCGTTGCCGCATTCGTCAAATACACTTTGTATGACGGACCTGATGCTCTTATCGCAAACAAGTTATTGGAACTCGGTGTGACAATCAACCCAAACAATGTTGATTGGTATAAGCGAACTCTAATTGAACAGCAAACACGCAGTCGTGTTGCCGCACAAGCGCAGGGAGGCGTTTGAGGGGCAACCTACAACAACAAAAAACAATGAGGTGAATAATTATGTCAATGAGAAGTCAAGTATATGAATGGACAGGAAGCAGGGGAACAGCCCTAACAGCCACACAAGCAGGAAAGAGAATCTCCGTCTTTATCGGTGGATTCGGTAACAACATTACCAAACCTGCTGAAACAACCGCAACACAGTTCGTGGTTATTGAAGATATTGCTACAAGCCCATCCGCTTTCAATGTCGCTCACGCAACAGCCGCATATCGTGGCCTAACCACCGCCAATGGTGTTTCAGGACCTCGTGCCTATGTGCAAGTTCGCATTAACACCACAGATTACTTCCTTGACCCTGACAATGTGGGTAACGATGGAATCCCGGGTGCCGCAAGTCCTTACCCAAGAAGCATTAACTTCCAACCATGTTTCAACCTTTACCCCGATGTCTATGTGCTACCGGGACAAGTGTTTGATGTGTTGGTAACTTTCTTCAATTCAACGGCTTTCGCTGAAATGAAGTGCTTCACCAAATACACTTTGTATGACGGACCTGATGCTCTTATCGCAAACAAACTCCTTGAGATGGGTATTTCTATCAATCCGGGGAATGTTGATTGGTATAAGCGAACCTTGATTCAGTCGCAAAGCGCACCTGCGCCAATGGCTTGAAGTCCTTAACGGATTTTAACACCAAAGGTTAAGGTTTTTTCATGCCGAGATGCCGAAAGGCTATCAATGAAGCATTGAGAATACGCTTATGGAACGGTCAAAAACGGTTTTGCTAAAGGTAATGCTTAAGTAGTGGCGACTATTGGTTGCTAATATCGGAGGTATTAATTATGCGAAGGAAGATATTGTTACCTGTCAATCCTCCGAAACCTTTAGAATTACCTGTTAATCCTCCAAATGCGCTTCAAGCGGCAATTGATAGAGCCTTAAGACCTTCTTATGAAAGGAAATCTAAACATTGGGGTTTTATTTACGACGATAATATAACTTTGGCTTTGATTTATGAATTTGATGAAGAAAATATACCAACAAGTATTTGTCCTATTCCGATTCATCATGATATTTCTATTTATCAAGAAGAGATTAAGAAGTCCATAAATGAAATGTATGGAACAGGTAATGGCGACGATGCTAAGAGTCCTGTTGATTTGATGAATAAAAACATTGACAATTTTCGCCCAATGGTGGAATACATTTGCGACACCGACCATTACATTGAATCAACCTTGAAGGTTAAACACTTAGGCACAGGAAAAGAAATTGTTAATAAAAATACGGATACGCCTTGTGAGTTCTTCAAAACGGGTGATAAAATTTATGACCTTTTTTATGACCAATATGAGGAATTGATAGACGGATTCGGTAATGTCCGATATTTAACTCAAAAGGCGATTATAGAAGAAGCAACGGAAAAATTGAATGAAGAATTGAATGAAAAATTATTGGAGTTAAAAGATGCAAGCAACCCTGCGATTTACGGAAGGACATACATTATTGAAATTGCACATAATCCTCGCCAATTAAATAATAAGAATAATTACCTTACTTTGACTTTAGAAGTGAAGTTATAGATAAAGATTCATACTAATTAAGTCTTGTGAGTCGCTTTGTTTGACATTATCGTTCCGATTTTTAGAATTAAAGAAGAGTTCTTGAAGCGAGCATTGGATAGCATTTCTAATCAAATTAATACCTCTTATGAAGTATTTGTAGTGGATGGAACACCTATTCATCATCAAGACTATGATGCGGAATCATTAGTGGCCTCTTATGGTTTCAATTACCTTCGTCAAAGCCATGAAAGAAAGTTAGTGGGTGGTGCAAGGAATCAAGGTGTTTCGGCAGGTTCTAATCCATACCTTGCATTCTTAGATGGTGATGATTATTGGTATGCTTCATATTTGCATGAGATGGCTGAAGAAATAGAAGGAACTTCCGATGATAAAGTAAGTATATGGACTTGCGCTTTAGACTGCGAGTTCCCTGTTCACAGTAGCAAATCGGGTTCTTCTGTAATCAATAGAGTATATGGCTATTACCCCGAATACTTGTCCCTTTTAGAATCACACCCTTCATACGCTTATTATTGGCTTTTAGGACATCCCCCTGCCCCGACAGGAACGATTATCAAGAGGAATGTGTTTGAAGAGGCCAACGGTTATGATGAAGAATTAGGAATCATAGAAGATACCGATTTATTGTTGAGAATTGTTGGCGACCCAAGAAATGTAAATGAAGAAAACAGGAATCATTATCATTTTGTTTCTTATGTTGGTGGCTATCATTACATCGGTGAAGAGAATACTACAAAGCGTGGAACTCAAAGTGGCGTAAGTGAATTAAACATTGAGATAAACGAATACTTTAATGAAAATGGGCGAAAATTCCGTAAAAGACATCCACAGCCACTTGCTGAAGAACTTCCTAAAGGATTTCCAAAAGGATTTTTAGAAACAACGAAGGGAGTTATGCGAGAAACAGAATTGACCAACCTTTAGATACGCCTTAGTGCTAATAAATTATCATGCCCGAAATCAAAGTATCAACGCCTCTCGGAGAAGTAAGCATCCCTTATAGTGAAGAAGCAGTTCTTGATTTAATTAGGAAGGCAAACAAAACAAACAGTCAAGACAATTCGTTATCGGACAATGAAATTCTTTCCTTTTTAGATGCGGAGGATTACAGCGAATTAGAAGAAGAATGGTTATTTTGGGAGGATTCAAAAGTTCCTGTTATGATTTATGATTTCAACAATTGGCTATCCGAAGCGTTTGAGATTTTGGAGGTTAAAAATTATGCTAATAGGGGAGAAAAAATATCCAACATTACTTATCAAAATTTTGAATATCCTCATGGTAAAGAAAAGTTCGCAACAAGAGCCGTGTATTATTTGAATCATATAGGAACAGATGCAAAATATGTTTGGAGAATACAACCTCTTGATGGAGTCCATATTGAAGCCACACTTTTTACTAATTCTCAAGATTCAGCCGCTTCACTTGATGAAGTAAGAAAATCATTTGATAATTACATCAAATCAAAAGGTGTATTAAAGAATAATGTATTCAATGCTAAATATCAATTCCTCAAAAGGCCGACCACTACATTTGATGATGTAGTATTGTCAAGCGAGCAAAAAGACTTAATTCAAAAGAACATTGTAAAATACATCAATAATTTGTCTTTTTATCAAGAAAGAGGATTGCCTACAAACAGGGGCGCATTGATTGTCGGTCCTCCGGGAACAGGAAAGACTCTTACTTGCGAAGCACTTATCAACACTATTGAGGCTACTATTATTTACATTACTGCTGACGATATTCATGAGCAAGGGACAATTGATACACTTTATACTTTAGCCAATGGACTATCGCCATCCATAGTGATTGTTGAAGACATTGATACTCTCGGAGGCTTAGACCGCAGGGAAATTGGTAATCATCCGTTACTTGGAGAGTTCTTAAATTGTTTGAATGGTGTTGAGAAGAATGAAGGAGTAATCACTATTGCTACAACAAATTATCCCGAACACTTAGACAAAGCCTTGACAAGAGCAGGTCGTTTTGATGTAAAATTAGATTTCGGATTGCCCGATGCAAAATTGCGACAACACATTTTAGAAAAGTATTTATCAACCGTGAAAACAAATAAAATTGACTTAAAAGAAATAGTCAATAAGACGGAAGGTTTTTCGGGTGCATTTTTGAAAGAAATTGTAACGCTTGCGACCATTGAAGCCTTTGAAGAAAGTGGTTATACCTCCAATACAAAGATTAGTCAAAAGCACATGGATAAGTCATTGGAAATGCTTGTTAAAAATAGAGATGATTATATCCGTGTAAAATCGGAATCCAATTCTCCGTTTCATGGATAATGTGAGTCTTTAGATAACTAAACCGATAACAAAGAAGCATCAAGGTGTTTCATCATGGCAAGAAGAGGAAGAAAACCAAAGACTGTTGAACCAAAAGATTTCCTATTTTCTAATGATAGTGATTACAATACGCACCATACGGCGGGGACAAAGGGAAACCTTTATTCATCAGCCGCTAAATTCATGAATCTATTTCCTAAAAGCGAAAAAGACATTTACATGACTCCTGTTAAGAAGGGTGAGCGTTTGGGCTACGGAAAATACCGTATTGAAGCACACCATCCTAATAAGCATTCCGATGATAGAGATGCTTATGAAGCAAAAAGACAAAATGATGTTATTTACAAAAACCCATTAACTAAGCCTTCAAGAATCAAGTATGATGGTATTACAAACATGGCAGGTTATCATTTAATTACTCATGACCGTGATGGAAAGCGTGTGGAATTTTGGCTCAAGCCTTACAAAGCAGGTGGCGCAACCGTCATGGCTGAAATGTATTTGCCCGATTTACAACGAAGAAGGGCTAAGAAAGGAAAAGACGGCAATAAATTGATGTCATGTGCTGTTGAGGTCGGAAAAATTAATGCCTCCGCTACAAAGAAGGGTGAATTGAAGTTCACTAAGTCAAAGCCAAAGGCTGAATGTGCGAAATATGGAAACAGTAATGCTAAATATGGAAAGCCTCTAAATCCAAAAGAATATGAGAAGCAAGCCGAATCTCAAGAAACATTCCTTTCCGAAGATGATATGATTTACTTTTACGCCATGACAGGTCAAGAAATGGATTTGTCCGACTATCAAGCAATTAATTCTGTTGAAGTGGATAGAACTTCTTATCAACCTACTCAAGACTACGGGGCTGAATCCGATGCGGCTACTTATGCCCCAAGTAATGACCCCGATATGGTTAATGCAATCCAAACAAGCCCTTCAAACGAAAACCCTGTGTTGTTTGCTGAAGGTGATGCGGCTACTTATTCTCCAAGTAGTGACCCCGATATGGTTAATTCTATTCCTACTGAACCAACCAACGCTGAAGCCGACCTATTCGGTTCTCAAGGCTACAACGATAAAATGGATGAGTCTATGGGTATGCGTGATGGAACAGAAGGTTCTATGCAACAATCTATGAAAGACCGAAGAGATGAAGCCTCCGCTATGGATAAAAGACATTCAATGATGGGCCGTAAGTATGACGATGTTATGACAATGGATGCTCAAGGATATGATGATAAGATGGATGAATCACTTGGTATGCGCCATCGTGGTTCGCACTCACAGTCTATGAAAGACCGAAGAGATGAAGCCTCCGCTATGGATAAGAGGCATTCCCGCATGGGTCGCAAATATGATGATGTTATGTCAATGGATGCCGAGTCTAAGAACAAGTGGGTTAAGGGCAAGGATGGAAAGACTTATGTTCTCCGAAAGAAAACGGGTCACATGGTAACTCATAATGCTGAATCACCGGGTGGTGCATATCCAACCCTTGAAGATTTCAACGGTATGGAATCAGTCGTTGTTGAACCTCCTTTGGGGCATGGTGTTGCTCAATGGTATGCTGAAGGTAATGCGGCTACTTATACTCCTTCGGATGAACCCGATATGGTTAATGAAATCCAAACCGAACCAACAAATGCAAACGCTGATTTATTCGGTTCGGAAACACTTGCTGAAATTGAAGGACCTACTGCTGAAGCAACCGCAGGTGGACTACATTCTCCTTCTTCTTTTGATATTTCATGGGAAGATGGAAACGGACTTTCTTCCGCTTCTATGCCTCCAAATGAAATCGCATGGGCGGAAAACAAAGAAACATACTGTGCAGGTTGTAAAGCGGCTGAATCGGGTTGTCATTGTTCCGAAGGCTATGATGCTGAAAGTCTTGCTGATTATCAAGCAATTGATTCTATTGAAGTGGATGCGACTTCTTATCAACCGACCCAAGATTACGGCTCGGAATTTGAAGGAGAATTTGCTGATGATATGAAGAAGGGTGCGGCCTACGGATTAGGCGGCTACGCAGGTTTCGTTGGATTTGGACTTATTGCATCAAGTGTTGTTCTTGCTGTTGAGTTAATCGGAAGAAAAATGGGTGAATAAATATGAATCTAAAAAATGTTCTATTTGGTGCAGGTATCGCTACAATTTTGCTTTATGTCTTTGATGAAGAATTACAACCTATGATTGATAAAGTAAAGGAAATGGCTGAAAAGGTTCATCCTACGCTTGCATTCAAGTCCGATGGAATTAATGAAGAAGGTGATGTTCTAATTGGTGGAAACCGTGTTTATCAAATCCCTGTCAATAATGGTGGAACAGACATTCCTGTAATCACCCCTCTTGCTTCTCCTGTTTCGGGCGAAGGTCAATATGTAGGACAAATCGCTTATCCTATGGGCGGGGCGCAAAACAACCTATCTCAATTGATTGATGGTGCTTCATGGATGAATGCCGCCGCTTATACTAATGCCGCATTCGGACAAAATTATTCGGGTCGGGGATTAGGAAACGAATGAATAACTTAGTGTTTTAGAAATCAAAATACTATTGGAAAAGACGCAGTATAGCGTTTTAAGATTATTAGATAGCGTTTTAATCCAAACCTTTATTAACCTGTTCTATCAGTCGGTAAAACATGAGCAACAAGCGAGCCATCCGAGCCGACACATTGAACCACCAAGCATTCGTCAAGATTGACGATGAAGAAAAAGACAAGATTTTGAATCCACATTGTTATTACAAAGAGAGTCGGCACACCATTATTACATTAATTGATGAGAACAGGCATCACGCTTCTCGCATAGGATTTGACCTTAATGGCTTTCAAGACAACCTTCAAAACATTTCAAACCGTTTTTACCAATTACAAAATAATTATGACCTCATGAAGAATTACCCTAATTTTATTGCTTCTCATGGAAAGGCATTAACCGATTGGGTATGGGAAGAATACATTTACCCTCAAATGAAATCAAGTTCTATGGTTTCTAACTTCAAAGATTCACTACAATTGAGTAAGGATTTTGAAGAAACCCGATATGATAGTAATAACGGTCATAATTCATGGGATATTCAAAGAAAACTTCAAGAGCCTTTGAATGAAAAATACAACGACATTACCGATGCAATTTACAAGGAATGGGCTACAATTCGGGACAAGGCAAAGGGTTCTATTGGTTTGGGCGGATTGGTTAAGAATTGTTTGCGTTTCTCTCAACCCGAAATCCATTTTAACCGCTTTTACGGAGAAGAAACCGATGAAACATACATTGAAAAAATCCGTGATTATTTTTCTATTGATTTTGAAGCCAAAGAATTGACGGCTGAAAAGCAAACAGAATATATTACCTATGTTGCCGACTATGAACCTGTTCTCTTTATCCGAATGGCTCAATGGATGCAATTTTTTGCTGACAACCCTTCAATTGAAACCGTTGCACACACTACAACAAGTGCTTACAAATCACATGACGCATTTTACCGATGTAGCATGAATGAAGTCGCAAATGCAAACAACAACAAACACTTCTATATGCCTCTTGAAATGGGTATTGAAGCACCGACTATCAAAGATGCAATTGATAACTTTTCTTACACCGTAACTGAATGGTCTGTAATCTCCGAAGAAGCCCGACGAGCAAGTGTTATTTACAATGCTGAATATGCTGATAAAGAAGTAAAAACCCATGATTCTTTAGTAAAGACTCTCAACGCATTTTTGAAGGAAAAGTATGAAAATACAGGAACGAAGGATTGCGTTTTGAACCTTATTGCTATCCAACAACATTTCGGTGGCGGAACAACAAATGTTTCATTCATTAACGAAACACTTCAATATCATGACTTTAATAGAGAAACCGATGTAACTTTTTACATGAACCATATTGGGACTCTCGGTGATGGAATCATTGACCTATCCAAAATCGGAATTAGCGATAATGACCGTAATGAATTGAGCCGTATGTTTCATAAAAAAGAAGAAGATGTGCTACAAAGCCATACTTGGACTATGCAACGCCTCATCCAACAAATGACTGATGCTCAAAACACTTTCACCGAAAGCAAGAAACAACGCCGTGAGCGATTGATGGAAATGATTCAACAATAAATCGTTGTCTTTAGATAACGGAACGGACAAATAAACACCATGAGCCGTGTCCTTGACTTTAGGGATTTGCGAGAACGCATTCTTGCAGGTGAAGAGGAAGATGATTTAGAGCCTGTTGAGGACTCTCCTTTTCAGCAAGAAGCGCAAGAGGGTATTACTCTCATTCCGCTTTGCTTATCCGCAGGTGTATTCACCGCTATTGGTGTTGATGCTTACCAAACCGCACAGGGCAAAGTATCTATGTTTGGAGAATCAACAAAGAGAATGGCTCTCATTTTAGGTGGGATTTTACCATTAGGATTTGCTTTAGGGCGATTGAATAGAGGATTGAATGCTCAACAAGAAAACAAAAAATATGAGCGATTACTTGATGAAGCCGACGCTAAAATTGAAGAATTAGAAGAAGAGGCTCAAGAAGCCGAAGAAGAAAAGGAAGCCGAAGAAGTGGCTGAAAACAATTCTAATGGTTATCAAATAGATTATTTATCGGAAAATGATTCAAGCCATCATGTGCCTTCTCTTGGCTTTGGTTTATCCGCTTTCGGTCAAGAAGGAGTCATATTTAGACCACCCGAACAAGCGAGCCTATGGTGAAGAATTAGATAACAAAAACAACAAGTGATTATTATGGCTGAACAATTAGAATTTTACTTTCCTAAAACAAAGTCTAAGCACATGGCTATGCCTACAACGGGCAAGAAATATCCTTCAAAGGGAGGAACAGTTCGTTTCGGTGTTCAAGCGAGCATGAATGGTTCAATGTCATTACCTAAATATGTCAAAGAAGAAGAATTTTATGATTATGGATTTGGAAAAATTAACCCTTCTTACAAATACCCTCAAGAATTCATTGATGCACATTATCACATGGATTCAAACCCAATGCTGACAGGTGATGATTCTAATGAAACCGTTGAATTGGCTTATCAAGCATGGTATCAAAAGCAAGCGGAAAATGAAGTTCTTAATGCCGAAGTTAGTGTTGGTGAAAAGAAAATTACGAATCGCAAAGACTATGATATTGATAATGAGTTATCGGGCTTCTCAAACATGGAAGTCGGTGATATTGATTTAGAAGACTATGAAGATGAAATTACTGAAGCCGTTGAAGGTGAAGTTATTGAAGCCATTAGAGAATCCGTTGATGATAATATGCCTATTTCGGATGGAGAAAGCGTATCAAGTAATGTCAATGTTGATACAGAACTTGAAATTACCGTTCCTATTTCGGGCGACATAGATTATGATTGGACCGCAAATGAAAATTATGATGAAAACGAAGATGAATGGAATGCTGAAACAGGTTTAGAAGCAATTACAGAACCCGAAGTATTCGGTGGAAGCAATTATGCAGTTAAAATGATTAAAAATGCTCAAAATCACTTAAAAATGGTGAGAGAGGCTGAAGATAGTCCTTCTCCGAGCAGTCCTTTAGAAGAAGTCCCTGCTACTGTTCCTTCACCTGCTGAACCTACTAATGAATCATTTAATGCTGAAGATTATGGTTGGGTATTGACTCATCCGAAAAGGGGGCGAAGTGGTGTTTTTACAACAAAAGATGATGCAGAAAAGGTCAAAAATTGGAATATACGATATGCACCTTCACATTATGAGATGGAAACATCAATGAAAATAGTCAAGGCAAATGCAAATGATGGCAAGTTAGACAACCGTTCAAAATCCATTGTTGAATCATTTAATGCCGATGCCGTTTATATTGCAGGAACAAAGGATAACAGTTATGAAACACACCTTCACATTGAAGGTGTAA
>TARA_R110001599_G_scaffold21370_5_pt1 | contig 14011 bp, 28 predicted proteins | sample TARA_R110001599 | Tara Oceans TARA_R110001599 (sample SAMEA4398360) | marine metagenome | biome: Polar Biome; feature: [MES] marine water layer (ENVO:01000295) within the mesopelagic zone...; material: water (ENVO:00002006), including particulate matter (ENVO:01000060) such as...... | reverse complement strand
ACGAGAATATCTTGATAGGTGAATAAATTCTTGGTAAAGCGTTGGCAGATAGTTGTTTGGCATGTTCCCCTCCTTATTTATAATATAGTTCTAGTATTAATTGAGCATAGTGTATGGCTTTCTCAATATCTTTCTTGCCTTCTCCTTTTGTTCTATGTCTTGTAACATACTTAATTACATTACCCTCAAAGTAATCTAATCCGTTAGCGTGAATGTACTCGACAGGTTGTATCTTACAATCTTTATAATGATCTCCTCCTACCTGTTTGTCAAGTATGGCTTCGTTACGTTCAGCCTTTACTTGCTCTCTATCTTCTTGCATCCTCCTTAAATAATAATCGTGGGTTCTTTCATTATTATAACAAGGAGTTAATTTTTCTTCTGACATCATTCGTGTCTCCTGAATTAATAACCTTTAAAGCAAAAGTTCTCACTAGTTTGGGGGGTAGTCCTGCTAACTCACAGGTTTCCTCAAAGTTATCACACGTTACACCGACAGAACAAAAGACCCACGCATGGGCCTGATCTCTCTGTAATTTAATATCACTATTTTCTACAGACTCTTTTGGTTTAGTAATATCTAAAAGAGCTTGTAGTATTACAGCAAAGAAAAGACTTTTACGTGGGTCTTTTTCTGTTACATCATACAAGGATTGTATTTCTAAATCACTCGTCAAGTGGTTCTTGAACAGGTCGAAAAAACTTACCACCTACATAGTTGTTGTAGAAAGCTGGCTCATCTGTTCCCTCCAATGTGGACGTTAAAACATGGTTTATCATTTGATAATAACATTCATAATATTTTAAACTCCTTTTGTTTTTGTACTCTCCGATTACTTTAAAGTGATAATTCTTCTTGCCAATTTTTTTTATCTCTTCGTTTAAATATTTATTTGAACCTGTATATATTTTCCAATTGGATTCAACTTCTTTGCCTTTGCGCTTTATGCAGTACTGTTTACAACCAATGTATGACTTCTTTGTTTTCTTATGTATTATTATATAAACAAAACCAAACTGATTCTTAGGGTCTAGTTTTTTGTGGTACTTCCAGTGCATTACCAGTTAACTACTTCTTCGACATCTGGCTCTTTGCGAACTTCTGTAAGGAATCTTTTGCCCCTTGCATATTTGAATACACGCAAGCCTTTACCGTTGTTACTATCAGACCAACAATCCCTCTTGTGTCCACAATAAACACAACCAACAGGAAGCTTATAGTTACCAGACTTACCATCAGGTACAGAGGAATAACACTTATCAGGTACAGTATCGTTAGAAACCACTGTTTTAAGATGGCGTATTCTTTGCTCTGCATTTATCATATCCATTTTATGTACAGGAGAAAGACATATCTCTCCTGTTGATTTATCTATAGCGAGAAATGCCGCACGATCTGCATTATTTGCATGAGCGTATGCGGATATCTGTGCGATATAACCGAAGGGGTCATTCTCTGCTACAGTATTGGTTTTAAACTTTACAAAGCCAGCACCAGAGGCTGACTTACAATCTACTAAAACACCATCTATTAAAGAGTCTTGATGGCCTAGCACTCCTTCAACTTCAACTTCTCTCTGCTGATCTGTAACCTTATGACCAGATATAGATGCACACAATAAAAGAAGTTCTTCAAGAATATAACCATACAAAAACTTTATTCTTGTAGAAGGTTTTAATTCTGAATCCCCTATTGGTTTGTTGACATCGTACCACAACTGACGATCTGGTTTGCCAATGGCAGACAATCTTAAATTTCCCCTATCTCTTGGGGTATCATATAAGAAATCTTTAATATGTACCTTTAACATATCGCCAAATGTATTTATATATTCGTCAACTTCTTTCTCATCCATGTCTATAGGATCAAGAGAAAATAAATTATAGATATCTTCAACTAATGTTTCAATTTGTTTCATAATAAATAGGGGGAGCATCGGAGTAAAAACGACACTCCCCCTTCCTTTAATAGTTTATGAAAAAGCAGGGGCAGGTATTGAGGAGTCAGTCACATATCCTCCATCAACAGGATCAAAGTCTTCCCTTGAGGCTGTATACTCAATAAAATCTACTACCTGTACAGCCGCTAGGTCAGCCGATACTCCTGACTTGCCAGCATAATCCCACTCGTAAGGAATAGCCTTTACATTTACAAGACTACCATTAGCGATAAGCTTAGTATCCCAAGGATTGTTTTGGGAATCCTTTACGATAGGTGCTTGACGCTGGCTTCCGTCCTTACGGAAAACCTTACGTTTAATTGTTACAAAGTCACCACGATCATCACCTTTATTAGCAATAGGAAGATTAGCACCTTCTATTACAGGGCGGTTCTCGTCGTTCACTTCGATTTGAATTGTCCACACTGGATCAAACTTAGTGTTTGGTTCAATGAGGGAAGCATAGTGGCATTTGCCAGTAAGATAAATTGGGTCGTTCATTTTGTTCTCCTTTAAAATCGCTACACTATTGTAGCCATGAGTGCGGATCATTCCGCTGTTGTCTACTACTAAACAACCAACACATTATAACACACCTATTTTAGGTGTCAACAATTATTTTCTAAATATTTTACAGCCCTCCTTACTTTATTAATATTATCTTGAAACCAACCTAATGCAGAGTTGCATGGGTTGCATAACCATCCTCTAAATTCTCCACTATCATGATCGTGATCCAGTACCCAAGCTGTTGCGACATTTTGATATGCGTTCTCAGTCGAGTAATCACTTTCTAAATCTTGTTTATTTCTTAAACAGATAGGACACTGATGGTTTTCACCTGGAGGTGGGATAGTTTCTCTTAACTTTTTAACAATATCTCCTTGAGATTTATTACATTCTTTACATATGTTTCTTTCTTTACTTGTTCCATCTGCTCTGTGGTGTGTGATACCATAGGAACTAAGAGGCTTTTCTTCACCACATCTTAAACAATTTTTAACACCACTTGATTTGTCTATAGATTTTATATCTGAAAATAATTCAATCTGTTGATCTTCTAGTGTGTTTCTGCCCATGTTTTACCTATCTTGTAATCACAATCCAGATCACATTTAAAGTTAAAAATTCTTTGTGTATCCCACATAGATTCTTTTGTTATTTTTGTAAACCTTTTCACATCAGATTTTAATACTTCAAACTGGTACTCGTCATGCACTGATGCTACAAGCTTTGCATCAATCCCAAGTTGATTTATTCGGTTGTCCATTTGTATCAACCATTGCTTGCAAATGATAGCTCCTGCACCCTGTATTAAAGTATTAAGGGCCGCATGTGGAGATCGTATATAAAGCATCCTTCCATCAAGACCTCTGATTGTATCATGATCTTTAATTCTTTCTTGAATATTTTCTCTTAGAACTTTAAGGGCTGACATGTTAGATAGAAACTTTGAGATTAGTCTTTGTCCTACATCTGCATCTCCTCCTACGATCTTACCTATCTTTGCTGCTCCTGCACCATAAAGAAAAGCATAGATAAAAGTTTTAGCTTGATCTCTTGTTTTTAAACCTGCAGCCTGTTGGTTAGCTGTGTGTACATCACCACTAAGAACAATGTCAGTAAACTTAGCGTTATCCATGTAGTGTGCTAGACATCTTATTTCAAGACCGCTTGCATCTGTACCCACAAGACTGTGTGTATCAGTATTAGATACAGTCCAAAGGGACCGACACTCTTTACCATAAGGGCTATAAATTGCTGGAACCTGTGCCATGTTTGGGCCGTGATGTGCCATTCGTCCAGTAACTGTACGTAGTGTCAGTACTTTACCTCGTACACGTTCATCTTCTTGACACTCTTGTATCCAAGACTTTAACAACCCAGTTCTTTTTTGTAAAAGAAAGTAACGGCTGAACATTTCAGCTTCAGGTATGTCTTTTATTTTTGATAGTACTTCTTCACTAACAATTATATTTCCTTTGTCGGTGTGCTTATCAGGCTTCCATCCTTTCTCAATTAGGCGTTCAGCAATCTGCTTTCGACTAGCTATATTAAATGGGACATACTTTACTTTTGTTTTTAATTGTATTTCTTTTGGAGGAAATGTTTCGTCAGCCTGTCTTTCAAGATTATACTGTTCATCTAAAAGCTCTGCTTGTAATAGCATAGCTTCTTTTATATTTAAAGCAAAGCCATTCTGTTGTTGTTTGTCAACAATTGACCTAACCTTTCTTTCTATCTCATACGCTTGAGAAGAAAAGTTTTTGCCTTCTTCTTGAAGCTTTACAGATAGTCTTCTTGTTAGCTCAACATCACGCTTGCAATACTCAAGCATGTTATCACTATACTCACTGAACTCAGTAAAGTTTCCTTTGTTATAGTTAAGTCTTTCTCCCCATGATTCTAAAGAGTGACCACCATCTCTAATGGGATTGTAAAGTTGGGACTCAATAAGTGTATCTCTTATTTGATTTAGTTTTATATTAGAACCAGTAAGTCTATTAAGAACAGGGGCATCAAAGCTAATGCCATTGTGCATGACAAACTCACTAATTCCTTTACTCCAGTTTGCAAAGTCTTTGCATTCATCACCTATCCAACAACGCTCTTGATTGCTGTAATAATGTTTAGCAACTATGCAATGTATCTTTGTAGCATTAAGACTGTCTGTCTCTATGTCAACTACTGCTTTCGTCATTAGATTTTTTCCATATCATTGGGGGTTTCCCCTTAAAATATTCGCTGTCTAAAGCGTGATCTAGTTTTATTCTGCTAACTACATCATCTCGTTGATACCTTTGGTATTTTTTATAGATAGCTTCTCTTGGGCTGTCCACATATATATCATTCACAGCATCAAGGGAAAATTTTAGCAGTCTTTCTCTGTCTATAAATATGTAATCATCTTTTCTTTCAAACACAATATAGTTTGCGTCACCATAGAGCCAACCTCTGTGGCCTCTGACGTTTTGAAACTCTACCCATGTATACTCGTCATCATAAGAAGAGTTAGACCGTGATGTTTTTTTACGTGCCTTCACATCTACTGAAATATTCTTACCGTCTTTCTCTAAGAAGAAGTCTATATGTTTAAACATATCCTCCTGATCAGTTGATTTAGTTACTAAGTACCCTTTGTTTTTAGCCTCTACTCTAAAATTTCTTTCTGCAATCCAACCGTTCATTGATCATTCTCCATAAATGGATTATCTACCTGTGTCATTCTACCAGTTTTCCCATCGTAATGCAAGTGACAAGCAACACCTGTATCACCAGTGTACCTGTTCTTGAGAACACGTATGGTTGTAGTGTTCGCTTCTATATCATCGTCTGCTTGCTGATTACGCTCCAAGGCTATAACGCTATCACTTAGATGTGCGATAGAGGCAGAGCCACGTAGATGTGAGAGAGATACCTCACGCCCATCCTCATGCCCACGATCCCCACTTGGCCTTCGTAGGTGGCTGACAAGCAGCAAGCCTATGCCTGTCTCCTCCACCAGTGATCGTAGCTTAGTCATTAGAATATCAATCGACTTACGTTCATCACCGTTGTCCTCCTGACCTGATACTAAAATAGAAAGGTGGTCAAGAAAAACCCACTTGCATTCCAAACCCTTTGCCATGTACCTAACACGATCAAGAATCTCATCGTTTTCTATACTACCAAAGTGATCGAATGCGAAAAACCTACCGCTTCCAACTGTCTTTTCTTGCCAATCCTTTAGCTGATCTGCGGAGTATTGCTCACGTATTTCCTTGATGTATAACCTAGCGTCTGCCTCAACACTCATAATATTAAAGGCTGTGTTCCTTACACTTTCCTCTAATGCGAGGACACCAATGTTATCATTGCTGTTGTTCATGATGTGGTGCATAAGCTCACGCATGATGCTTGACTTACCCATACCAGCACCACTGGTAAATGTAACCAGTTCTCCAGTACGCATACCGTAGGTCTTTTCATTAAGCTTATTCCAAGGGTAGGGACAAGTATCAAAATACTTCTCATCGTAAAGGCTGTCGCCAAGATCAGCTAAGTTAATAATACCTGCTGGTGTGTAGACCTGCGCCCCCCACCAAGCACTTGTAAACTTTCTAGTTTGACCAGTTTTTAAATACTCGTTAGCATCTTTAAGTTCCAAATTTACAATCGAACATTTGTTTGGCTCAAACAATTGAGCGACGGCCTGAGATGCGGCTTTACCTTCCTTGTCGTTATCAAAACAAATACGTATATGCTCAAACTTATTGAGATAGTTTAACCACTGCTTACAGTTTTTAACTGCAGACTTAGCCCCATTCTTAATGGAAACTGCGGCATACTTGTTATCAAACATTTGGTGAACAGACATTGCATCAAGCTCACCCTCACATATCGTAATGTATTTACCACTGTTAAAAACATTTTGTCCAAACAATCCGCAGCTAGACAGATCACCCTCTGACCAAAAATCTTTGGTCTTTACTTCCCTAAATTTACTAGCAAGGTGGTTGCCTTCTTTGTCAAAGTATTTGTATCTGTGACCAGCTACCATGCTGCCTTCCCTTGATACACCAACGCCGTAAGTGCGACACGTATCTTGCGTCAACCTACGGTCAGGAATATCAGACAAATTATAAGCCCTTTGGGGATTACTTTTCCTTGAGTTCATTGGTATAACTTTCTGTTCCGCTTCCATTTCTTCTCCATTAAATCTTGTATCACATACAAAACAAAAGGAATGTCCATCGCTGTGCTGAACATTCCCATCGCTTGATCCACATGCAGGGCATTCGCCTCTGCTTAACCATTGTCCATTGGTCATAACACCCTCTTTAATTAACGCTCTACAGTATCGTAAGATACTCTACTGTAGAGCTTTAAATTAACTTTTCTCAATAACCTCTGACTTCAAACCCAGAGTTTGTGATAAAATCCAATGCGTCAACCTCCAATCCGTCGCACCAATCATTGCGTGATTCATCGGCGGCTGTGCCTTTCGGCTCTATCCATCCAAGGGATTCTGCAAATTCTAAAGTTTCACCAAAGCTGGTATAAATATAATTTTTTTCAACGTTCATTTAACTATTTCCTACATTTCTTAGTGTAATAACTATTCTTTATACTTGCTTTAAGAAAGTATAGCAACCCTCCTCTATTTTTAACTTCATCTTCAGCCTCTTTCTTTGTCTTAAAAGACTGAATAATTATATCTCCAAATTCTTTTTTTAACATTAAGTTCCACATTTTGGTGTCACCATATTAATCCTTATGTGTCTTCGTAAGTTTGATTCCAAAGGTCTTCAACAAACTCTTCTCTGTCTGACATGATCTCATTTAGTTCCTCTTTAGCAAGCTTGTTTGCCTCTTTAGAATCGTAACCCTCCTCAGAATACTGTCGTACTAGACTCCGAAACAAGGTGTTTCTTTCTTTCTCCCATAAATTTTTAGACATTATTATATTTCTACCCACTCTGACTTACTATGTTTCTTTTGTTTAAGTTGAGCGAGTTCCTCTCTAAGTTTTTTTATTGTCAGGTCTTTACCCTCTACAATTTTCTTTAGTTTAGTTACGTGTGTTCTTAATAATTCTATTTCATCCATGATCCTACCTTAAAATATTACGAATGTCAACATAAAATAAATGCCTACCCATGCGTCCTAAGTATTTAAAGTTGTCTGATCTTGACCACGCTGGCTTTACATATGTTGCATGATAATGAGTAGCACCCAACGTACTTTTAACAAACACACCTTGCAAAGCAAGATCAGAAACTTCTATCGCTTTCTGTAAAGCTCTTATGTTTTTCATTCTTTCAGGCTTACCATCACACCAATAAGAAAACATACATTTATTTCTTATTGGCTGGCCTCTCTTGTTGTGCTTTCCTTGGTGTACTACACCACATATTGTATTTGGAAAGCGATTATCAAACACTCTCTCAAGTATTACATTAGCAACTGATAGTTGAGCCATCAAACTTTCTGATCTTGCTTCGTAGTACACTGCCTCTACAAGACATTTTGTTTCATTTGCTTTAGAAGTTGAGACATAAAAACATGTAGTTAAAATCGTAAGCCATAACAATAAATTATATTTCATTAGTGCATCCTAGTTATTTCTATGTAATACTCACTCCAATTTTCGACACCACACTCAGAGAGGAAGTCTTCTGCTTCTCTCTCTGATTTAAACTTCTTAATGTTGGTTCCAGTTTCATCAATTAGCGCATCCAACATGTTGAAAGAAACGAGACTACGCTCTTCAGTTCCTCCGTCTTTATGTTGTACAATTATGTATGACATTAATTGTCTCCTTATGCTGTTTCTAAGTCCTGCCAATGTACTGATGCCAACATTTTGCGAACCGCATCTTCACGATTGACTCTTTTAACGTGGTTCTTTACTTCTTTTTTCCCTTCTATTACATGTGTAGACCATGCAGTAGCTGCTTGATAAGCAGTCCAGAGAGAGCCTTCCATTTGTGTCCCATACTTTTCGTATAGACCCCTACCATGTACATGGCGGTTCTCTTCGTCAAATGTTTTCATAAGGTTAGACAGTACGTTTTTGTTGCCTACGTTCTTACGTTTAACATTATCTCTACGCTTTGCTAGAGTATTAGTAAATAGTTGAATGGCATCCTCACGTTTTAGAGGTGTATTATACCACATCTTCATCTCGCTCAGACCTTTTCCAGCTATGTACTTAGATGCCTCTCTAATTTTTGCACCAAAAGATACTGGACTAAAGTTTTTGGTGTGTCGCCCATAAACATAAGCAAGCTTATTGCCATTGACTAATGTATTAAAACAGAACGCTCTGAATAATCCCATCATACCATTGTTAGCCCACGTCCTATTCTGACTAGTGCGGAAGACAAACTGAGGGACCACTGGTCCTGTTCCATCTATGTCCTGTGCATGAGCAGGGAACGTAGCAATAAGTTCCATCCTTGCACCACTATCATAAACATTTGTAGTGAAATTAGCATCTGTAAGATCAAGTCCAGATAACTGCAACGCCTCTTCGATTTGTTCTACAATTTCCATGTATTGTGTTATAACATAGTTGTCTGATACAATAGCTAATGGTTCCATAGTATCCATACGACGTAAACCTACACCAACATCGGACGACAGTTCTTCACAGAACGTAGTACCATCCACACTTTCATTTAGTATTTGAAGGGGGAATTTTTCTACTTCAAAATTTAATTTATCATGGTTAAACATTTTCTTCTTCCTTTAAATCTGCTAATATTTTATTTATATGATCCATACATTCTAAAAGAATGCCCTCATCATATAATTTTACCACACCATTTAAGCGTAAGTTACTTAAAATTTCAAGTGCCTCTTCAAGAGCTTGCTTTCTAAGCATTGCCTGCGTACTCCTCATAGCTAGTGGTAAAATCCTTTAACTCATTTTGAATCCAGCCATTTAACTCCTCAACATATGCAACATCCCTTTCCATATCTTTAAGGGACACCCCACACATGTTCATGTATTCTTCTACCATTGGTAGACACCAAGCATCGTTACTAGTATTTATAAACTGTTTAACTTCAGAAACATTTCTAAATTCTGGTGCTAACATACTAACTCTCCTTATCCATTAAGTCCTCAACCTCACCTCTAATTGTACGATCTAAACAGGCACAAATTAAATGTATTCCATGCAGACGTGACGGTGCCTGACTAATTGTGTAATCCATTATACCATGTAGTGCAGAGAAAGCAATCTCCGCTGGATGTTCTCCCTCATCTTCAATAAGTTTTAACTCTGTTAAAATTCTATCTCTTGTGTTAAACATCATCACACCTTTGCTTCTTTCTCTTGTATTTTTTCTTATCTAATACAATTCGTTGTCTATACTTAGGCTCTGCTAAATCTTTAGCATAGGTATTTACTTTTTTTACGGTGCTTGCATGTGGTATGGTCTTCCCCATGATATATTCCCTTCCACGAGTACCTCAACTTTAATAATATCTTTATAGTTCTCACGAACCCCTTGTTCGTTTTCATAACGCCATTCTTCCTCAACAAAATAGCTCTCGCCTGTACCCTCGCACTCGTTACACACTTCTTCTCTTTTGCTTGGGTTATTGTCAGTAGTATAGCCTTCGCCATTGCACCACTTACACCATGTCACTACATGCCACCATTTATTATCAGTCATTCGCCATATCCTAATTGTAATTATCGCTTACTAGTATCGTAAGATACTCTACTAGTAAGCTTTAATTACTTATTGTTAATACCCTTCCAACCAATCCAGTTGCAGCATTGCCATATCAAAAGCTTGCTCTGGCGTGACCGCAAAGGTGCTGGCAAATTCAAATAAAAGAACATCATCTGATTCAGTTCTTATTTTTTTACCACCATCCCAACTGATTGTCCAATCAACATCGTTGATCTGTTTTTCTACCATATTAATCATAGCGTATCTCCTATCCTATAGTATAACCTATTACTTTTAAATATACAAGCAAACATGCAAAAGAAATTATCCCTATTATTGCAAGCCAAACGTACCAAGGATTATTAATCATTTAAATGTGTCCCTTGACACAACTATTTCCCATTTCAGTTGGAACTGATCTTGATTAAAATCTTCCAAGCCCTCTAATTTTTCAAAAATTATCTCACTTATAGTTAAGTAATCGTCTGCATTAAAATCAGTTAATGTAATTTGTTTTAACATGTTAACCTTGCTCCTCAAATCTTTTGAAAGCTATCTCTGTGGCTTTATCCCACGTTACTAGGCTATCCGCAGGTAAGCCCTGTTCAATTAACTCGTCAAGGACATCATGAAATATGTCCTCAATTATTCTTTCGTTTATATGATGTGACATCAGCCAACCCTCCTGCTATGCGTCAAAGTATTTAAAGTGTTTTAAGAAAGGATATCCAAATTCTTTGGATAATAGTTTAGCTTTAGTTATTGCTCTCCTTTTAGATTTATATTTTTTGTCCCAGATATTATCTGTTCCATGATATAACGTACAATAATAATTATAATTATTCTTGCGTATGGTATAGAATGTTTCAGGTATTTTCATGTTTCCCACTATCCTAATATTTTCACTTCGTCTTGTGTCTCAATCCAAACCCTTGCTCCGCAAGACAATGGTTTATCTGGAGAGTAAATTACTTTACTCTTACCTACAATTTCTACCTCATGAGCATACACATTGCTGTTATAAGTTTTAACAGTCAACACTGGATCGTTGGTGCCGTTCTTTTTATTGGCCCTAATCTTGTGCATGTTAACGTGGACAATCGTTTTAGCCATCAGTTTCTCCTTTAAATAAAGCTTTACAGTATCGCAAGATACTCTACTGTAAAGCATTAATTAAGTAGGTGAAGAGGTAGGGAATCGAACCCTACGTTAGGTAGTTACACGCTACCTTGTTACAGTGTGTAAACCTCCAGCACCTCAATTTTTTAAAAAGCTTGTGCCTTCGTCGGCCTGTAACATTCACTCGCCATGACTCCTCTTAATTGGTGGGTAGCCTTAGAATCGAACTAAGTTTGCGTCGATTTACAGTCGAGACCAGATCCAACCTGTGCCGCTACCCTTTTAAAGTATTTAAAAATGGATGGTGAGTGTATCTAAACAACTGTCTGACAAGCCACCGTTAGGGGTGTTTGCGATTGGCCTAACCCTAATCGCACTTGCCTATGCTGCACCATCCATATTTAAATACTTTAATTAATGCCCTACAGTATCGTAAGATACTCTACTGTAGGGCTTATTAATTAAGCCTTAATGCTAAGAACTGGGCTGGCAGTCTCACCAAACCTGTTCGCATCAAAGACCTTCACGTATAAGCTACGCTTCCTGAAGTGAACGCCCAAGAAACTTTTACCTAAACTAAAACCATACCTGTTTTTGTTTAGACGTGCCTTGGTTGACTTACCTAGTCCTGTTTTATTTATAAACTGCATTTGCTTACCTTCCATGCTGTAGTTGATAATAACATAATGATACCCCCTAGTAAAGTTACTAGAGGGTATCTTACTGAAACCGTTAGGCGGCATTCAGTTGGGTGCTAGAGCGAGGCTCCTTCTTGGGGAGCTTGGCCTCGTTCTTGATCACCTTGAAGTTACCGTTAGGGTGAAGAACCCTTACTGGAATGCCAGCTTCGACGGTCTTATTGAAAAGATCCTTGCCTTTGTCAAGGGCTTCCCATTTTTTGCCAATCCATGCTTGGATTTGGCGTTGTACTGCATCAGTCATTCAGACCTCCTTTGTTTGCAGGTTTATAAAGCCTTCGTTTGAAAACAGAGACACCTCGTCCCTGACTTCGTTGCCTTGGTAATCCTTTCCAAGGATTTTGATTGATGTCACATACGTTTCGTTATGCAACTTGGTTGCTACCACATCGACAGATGTGATGTTGTGGATGTTAACGCTAGTCACGATATAATCTCCTTTTAATTAACGCTCTACAGTATCGTAAGATACTCTACTGTAGAGCTTTAAATTAAGTATTTCAAAAATTGCTCATACCCTTTGCCGTCAGTTGCAAAGCACCATCACGGTCATGTACGAGTTGTCTGCCTTCAGCCCATACACCCCATGCGGCCTGTACAACTGCGCTGTCGGTTGCTTCCTCAAAGTGAGGATTTTCGCTCAACTGATGCAACCTTTTCAAGGTTGTTGTCCAATCGGCTTCGGTTCGGACGGATTCCCAAACTATCAGCATAACTGCTAAGTTACCCTCATCGGTAAACATTTCAAATTTATCCTGTTCCATAACAAATCCTCCTTTTAATTAACGCTCTACAGTATCGTAAGATACTCTACTGTAGAGCTTTAAATTAATGTATAGGGTAAGTCACCGTTTTGATTTTCCCATTCCAACATGCTCTGCATGTCCCACAGTGTCCAAAGTTAAGCTCTTTCTTTTCTTCTCTCTTCAGAGAAGCAAAGTTTGCTTTTGTCCAGACCTTATCGGTCTTATCTGTGCGGTATGCGTTGCACTCCTTCCCTAATGGTTTCAAGGACTTAGACACAGTGCTTGAATGCTCTGCATTAGGAGCCTCTTGAGCATCTATCTTAGATGCCGACACTCTTACTACCAGATTTTCTGGAATAGTCCCACCGTTCTGTTTGAACTCTGCGACTATTTGTCGCTCCTGTGTAGGGAGCCAGAAATTTATTTGCGGCATTGCATTGGCAATGTTGACCATACTTTCCAACATTCCAACAGACTGTAAGTCTCCGCTGTCGAACCATCGGTGGTAGTTATCCACATTGTACCTGAGTATCTGGAAAATCATGGAAGCTTCCCACATTTTCGGATCACTATCTTTCCATTTCTGAAGATTAGCTTTCCAGCCCTGATCAACAGAGGGCCTGATTTTCTGTAACTTTCTTGCATAGCAAGAATTACAGGGGGTGCCTTTGATTTTTGCCAGCTTACTGCCTGTTATACAAGCAAAAGCATCAACCGCAAACGTAGTACCTGGCATTTTGGTGTTTCCAAGAGAAACATTCCCAAAAGTTTTGGCTTCCTTAACAGTAGCGATGGCAGCAATAATTTCTTCAGCGTCCACTAACATGGCAAATCCTCCTTTTTAATTAACGCTCTACAGTATCGTAAGATACTCTACTGTAGAGCTTTAAATTAAGATAAACACTTTTTAGCAAAGCGTCGTTCCGCTTTAGCGGCGAACCGCTTGCCCTTTTTGCCAAGGTGTTTGCACCAGCCTACACCTTTAGCCTTACCTTTGACAGGCTTAGACACTTAGTTTCTCCTTTAGTTAAACGCCTCCCAATATATTGTACAAATATATTAGGAGACTATGGTTATCTTTTAATAAATGCCATCACATTTATTAAACGCAAGATAATAGTCCTATTGTTTTCATCTAGGTATTATCGCTTTACTCCTACTAATAGGACACCTCAGAGTAAATCCGACTGTAAACCATATAGAAGCCCTTTGAGTGGGAGTCCATTCTGCCTTGCTCAAAGGCTATGGACATAAGAGCGAGCAACTCTTGTTTGAGTGGTGCATCCATCTAGGGAATGCTATCCCAGCCTTATCCCCCTCAAAGGGCTTCCATATAG
>TARA_R110001599_G_scaffold353691_1_pt1 | contig 14021 bp, 12 predicted proteins | sample TARA_R110001599 | Tara Oceans TARA_R110001599 (sample SAMEA4398360) | marine metagenome | biome: Polar Biome; feature: [MES] marine water layer (ENVO:01000295) within the mesopelagic zone...; material: water (ENVO:00002006), including particulate matter (ENVO:01000060) such... | reverse complement strand
CCTTCAATGGCACAACGCGCAAGGCGGCCTACAGCTCTCGCTTACGATTGTTTTTAGAACGTAGCATTAGTGCCCGGTATTCGTCGACTTTCAGGTTTTGGCGTTATCGGTCACCGTTCGTTCCGATTTCTGATTTCTAAAGCCCGTCAACGCTAGCACGCGGCTTCCAGCTGCTTGTGGGTTTAAAGCGGACATAATGTTCGTTCGGTGGGATTGACCGCATTTTGGCCGGAAGCGGACTGTCTGTTTGCAATCTCTAATTTCGCATAGCGGGCGCACCACTGACTGATCTGCCGAGACCCGCTTGTCGAAAATGTTGTGGACGAGATACGCGCGTTAAAGCATATATCACCTGCATATGGCGAGACGACAGCAGCGTGCCTAAGGTCACGGATGGACTTCACACCACAGTAATGGAAAAAAGATGAAAAGCGATAGCTCTCTTTGTCAAGCACCAGACCGCCGCGTTGCTCTCCTGATCGACGCGGACAACCGATGACCGAACCCGACGAACCCGAGCCAACCGACTTCGCCGCACGCTACCAAGTGCTGACCAATGGGGCACGCCAATGGTTGAGCTATCACTTCGTGGAGGGACGGATCACCAGATTCGGACGACAGCTCCAGGGGGCTCTCGCCGCCTGTGACGCGAAGCTGCCCGGCGCGGGCGAGCGCTTCGTGCACGAACTCGCCGATGTCCGGTATGTCCCCACGCGCGACGATCCGGACAAATGGCGCAAGGGCTACGAGCAACTCGTGCAGAAGCTAGCCGAGATACTCGTGACCCGCATAATCCTCGACGCCGCTTGGCCGGCCGGGACGACCTTCCAGATCGAGCCGGCCAATCCGGTGACCGGGAGCAGGCCCGATCTCGTCGTCGACACGCCTAACCGGCAGTGGCTGTTCGAGGTCAAGTGCCCCTCGTTCATCGACCATCAGGAACGGCGCGCCGAACGCGGCCACCAGATGCCCGTCCGCGGACCGATCGGCGCCGTGCCCGGCATCCGCGCCGAGGCTACGCTGCCGCGCGACAACACGCTGAAAGACTTTCTTGCCAGCGCCGACACTAAGTTTCGCGACTTCTCGGCGAAACCGCGGACAGGCATCCTGTTCGTGCTATGGGATAGTTACATCTTCGAGGCGACGTCGGCACTCAGGCATGAGGACGCCGGTCTGCTCACTGCCAATTCATGGCTGCATAATGCGAACGGCCGCGTGCCATTCGACGCGGTCGATGGCGTCGTCGTGCTCAATCACCTCGATATCCTGAAGCTGGCCCCGCAGGAGCAGCCCATTCGTCGCGACGATCCCTTCACGATCGGCGGCGAGGGGCAGCCCCCGAACGTCTGGTGCCCCAATCTCGGCCGGGGCGACCTCGACCCTCTCGTCGCGGGCATCTTCGACGCGGCTCCGGTCGGCGACCTGGTTGCCGCGGACTACATGCCCAAGGATTACGTGATGTGGCTGGATCTGGACCGTGACCGCGGGTGAGCGAAGTCAGGGAACGGTGACAACCTAGTCCTTCGGTCCGCGGGCTGCCTTCGCTTTGTGCGCCCTCGAATTCTCCAGCTTCTGATCGTCGGGACGCGTCTCGTCCCATTCTTTCTTGAGTTCGACGCGGTGCTTCTTCACGGCCTTCAACACGTCGCCGATCCCGACGACGTTCTTGTTGCCCGCGATTACCTTCGGCTTCTCAGAGATCGTCACGTTAACCTTCTCATTGCCGATGATAACGGTGATGTGCGGGTTGCCCGGATGCTTGGATTCGTTCGAGAACACGAACATTGGGTAGCCGGCCTTCACACCGATGATGCGCTTCTCCACCAGCAACCCGTCAGGCGGGAGACGGGGCCCTCCGACCGCATGGTAGGTCTCGCCCAATGCCGCCTGGAGTTCGTCGGAGAGGAGGTGCTCGTCGTGTCGATTGGATGCACCCACATTTGATCGCTGGAGCGCGTCCTGCAGCAGTTGTTCAACTTCGTCCGTGTCTGCGCCTTCCTCCAGCATCGTTGTGGCCACCATCTGCGCCGCTGCGCGCTCGGCATCGCGAAAATCCATTCCATTTTGCACTAAGGGCGTGGCGGCCGCGCCGATCCGCGAGGCGAAGTCGAGCTGCTCCGGGGTGTAGTAGGGAAGTTCTTCCATGCTCTCCATCTACACGGCGCCCGACGCGACCACAAGTCGCTGGGTCCCTGCTAGGCCTTTTGTTTAGGCTGAGCGGCCGCGGATAAAGCTGCACAATCGATGTCCGCTTCCGGGCCGATAAGGTAAGGCGCCGAACGACCGGCATTGGGCGCATTTCGGACCGACTGTAGTTGGGCCGTTAGCGGCATGTCTGCTTGTAGGAAATAATCGATAACAAGCGGACTTTTGGGCCGATGGGATCGATCCGTTCTGAAATATTAACAAAAATTCGTCGGGGAAGGGTGCCTCGGCGCCTGGCCCCGTTTCTTCAAGATCCGTCTGCAGACCAGTAGAACGAGGTTATTCAGACATGTCAGAGACCCTAGCCCCGGCAGCGTTTGCATAATGGGGGGCAATGTAATGTCCCAGTTATAATCTCACTTGGCGCCCGGATGGAGACTGTCAGGAGCGGCTTGCGTATTTGCTGCCTTCCACTGGCTTTGCAGACATTTTCCCGCACGCATCTACTATGGTTCTGCTCATTTATTCATAGCTTAAATCTAAGCGATAATAACAGTCCCCGTGCGACAAACCATTTCGGGCCATAGCGAGCCGGGAGACATATCTACGAATTGCAGTGGGCCCCATACAATCGAATAGTGTGGCTTCGTCCATAGTAGACTGTGTTTGACCTCGGCATAGCGATAATTTGTCCTCAGACTATTGAGGCAAAACCGATGAAATCTAATACCCAAAAGCACCTCTCATCCGTTTGGAACATTGTCCGCAAACACGTCGTTGGTTCGAGGTGGCAGCAGGCGATAAGCGTAGCGTTTCCTGCTATTATCGCGATAGGTGTGGCAAGGAGCACGTTCATCTCGCTTGGTGATTTGCAACTTTCCGTTGTTCTCGGCTGCACAGCATTCATTGTCGTAACGCCGCTTGTAGCATCGATTGACGGCCACCATGTTTCTGAAAAACATAAACGCTGATGAGCGCAAGTCAGCGGGCTTTGGAGGGCGTGGCGCTGATCGTAACGATAGCGATGCGGCTTGCACCGATAGAACGCGATTTGTTAATGGCCAGCTTGTTTGCGCTGCATTGCAGGTTCTGGCCCCGCGAAGATTCAATCAATGATGATGATAGCCTTTCCTAACTTCGCCAGGTTATTTTTAGTTTCATTAAAAGCAACTTGGTCCACATGGCCAACTACCGGCCCATTGGCACTACACATGATGAGTATCCATCGTTGTAGAGATCGGGTTTTCTTCAAATTCGATTGATCCATTCATGCTTCAGTCCCGAAGGATAGGCCTGCATAACCAATGGTGTGAAGTAGCTAAGCTTTGGCACGATTGTGGAAACGCGCTCCATTTGTGATGCTTCATGGTGTCGTCGGGGTCTCACAAGACCAGCCCCACAGTTGCACGGCACTAAACAGAATTCGCTAATGAGGAGAAGTCAATATGACACAGAATATTATCGTTATCGGGGCGGGCTTTGCCGGACTCTTGTCTGCACTTTCGGCAGCGCGATTGCGCGACGAAAAAGGCGTATCCCCCACTGATCTGGCAATCACGGTCGTCGCGCCTGAGCCATCGCTGATCGTCCGGCCACGGCTTTATGAACGAAAGCCTGAGACTATGGTCGCACCGCTAACCGAATTGTTCTTGGCGACAGATATCAACTTTCACGCTGGTCGTGTTGATAACATCGACAGCGAAGGTCGCACAATTCAAACCATTGGCGTCAACGGAGCTATGGAGATATTGTCTTATGACCGTCTCGTCATCGCCACAGGGAGCCAAGGCTTCCAGCCGCCCATCCCAGGCCTTTCCGATTATGGGCATAGCGTAACCGATCGTGACGGAGCGGTGGCGCTTGATAAGCATCTCCATGCTCTTTCGAAGCGACCCGCATCACCTGCCCGTAATACGGTGGTCGTAGGTGGCGGCGGTTTCACCGGGCTCGAGGTGGCAACCGAAATGCCGGATCGGCTACGTGAGATTCTGGGGCACGACACTCCGGTGCGCGTGGTGATCGTGGAACATGGACCATGCGTCGCTCGCGACATGGGAGATGAACCACGTCCCTATATCGAGGCACGGTTACGTGAACTGGGCATAGAAACAATCCTAGGTTCAGGTATCGCAGGACTCGACAAAGGAGGCGTTACGCTCGATAATGGCGAACGGATCGAAGCGGAAACGGTGATCTGGTCGGCGGGTATGCGAGCTTCGTCCCTGACAGCACAGCTACCTGCAGAACGCGACAATCTTGGTCGGATCCTTGTCGACCCCGACCTGCGCGTGCCTGGTGCTGTCCATATTTTCGCAGCCGGTGATACGGCTAAGGCCGCAACGGACAACGATGGCAATTTCTCAGTGATGTCATGTCAGCATGCACGTCGCCTAGGCGCGTTCGCGGGGCATAATGCTGCTGCCGATCTGCTCGGCGAACCGACTCTTGCCTATAACCAGCCCTCCTATGTAGTTTGTCTGGATCTTGGGCCTGACACAGCAATATTTACGCGGGGGTGGTCACCCCGTTCGGTAGAGCTGACGGGCTCCGAAGCGAAAAAAATCAAGATGGATGTCAATGCTGTGTGGATTTATCCGCCGGCTGCAGAACGCGAAGCAGCATTCCAGAATGCCTTGGAGGCTCGCACCGTTGATTTCTAAAATCGCTTTGGGCCGTCAAGTCCACCAGAGGTCTCCGCCTCGCATTTATCGAACGGCAAACTCGCGGCGGATCACCTTTGGATCCGCCGCATCAGATTGAGCGGGATATTGATTGGTAGTATATTTTGTTCATTCGCTACGGCCGGGGAAGTTACAAATGGATCTCGATACGGTCTGTGAAACTGGGGACGTGAGATGCAATGGTCCGATATCGAGTCCCTAATCACACCGATTGCGGTAATGAACCGAAGGCTCACCACCGGTTGTCGTCTCCACTTTTAGACCGCATCCAAGACATGGTGCCGGGACCGAAACACGCAACGGCCCCGGCAACTTCCTGTTATCTTTTGATGAAAGCCAGCATATCCTTGTTAATCACATCAGCATATGTTGCTGCCATTCCATGCGGGTAGCCCTTATATGCCTTGAGTTCGCCCTTCGCGAGCAATTTGACTGATAGCGGAGCGGAATCCTCGAACGGCACGACCTGATCGTCGGTACCATGCATAACGAGTGTCGGAACCTTGATCTGCTTTAAATCATCGGTGAAATCAGTTTCTGAGAATGCCTTGATGCAGTCGTAATGTGCTTTGGCACTACCCACCATACCTTGGCGCCACCAGTTCTGAATCAGACCTTGGCTGACTTTGGCTCCATCGCGGTTAAACCCGTAAAAAGGCCCCGAAGCGATATCGAGGTAAAATTGCGAACGATCTTCGGCTAACGCCTTTCGGAACCCTTCGAATACTTCAATTGGCAGACCGCCAGGATTGCTTGTTTTCTTGACCATGACGGGAGGCACTGCGCCGACCAGAACCAACTTGGCGATCGTTCCGGACTTGGCTTGTGCAGCATAATGCACTGCTTCACCACCGCCCGTAGAATGACCGATATGCACTGCGCCCTTCAGCGCCAGCGCGGCCACGAGCGCCGAAACATCTGCGGCATAGGTATCCATGTCGTTGCCAGTGTCTGTTTGAGTAGAGCGACCATGACCACGCCGGTCGTGTGCAATGACTCGATAGCCGTGCGACAGAAAAAAGAGCAGCTGGTTATCCCATTCGTCAGCGGTCAGCGGCCAGCCATGATGAAAGACAAGCGGCTGCGCATCGCGCGGTCCCCAATCCTTGTAAAAAATTCGAGCGCCATCATTGGCGGTAATGAAATTCATAGGAGTGGCTCCTTGGTTTGTGGTTGGAAAATATGTGCCGAGACTTGCAGTCGGCCAATTCAAACTGCTCGCAGCTAAAGCAGCCCCGCCAGCAACCAGTACTGCTCGGCGGTCGAACATGAAATCTTTGAGAAATGGCATGCTGTGATCCTCTGCACTTCGCCAACTCCGGTTTCATCAAATATTGATCGGAGTGGCCCGCGCAATATAGCTTATCCAAGTTGCTCCACCACTATACAAGAGAGGCAACCGCGCTATTCCAAGGTCGATTATCGACCAACAATATTCCGCGAACATCGAGGCAGCATGGACAGTATGGCAAGAACCGAGATGAGGACCCAGGTTCCTCACTTATCGAGCTAGTCGTAGCCAGCTGTTGATGAAATTCTATGATCTAGGATTGATCGCCCGACATAACAGGCAATGTGAAAGTAAATCGCGCACCCACCGGTTCGCAGTTTTCAGCCCAGAGCTGACCGCCATGTGTTTCGACGATAGAACGGCAGATCGCGAGCCCCATACCCATGCCCCTCGGCTTGGTCGTAAAAAAGGCTTCAAAGACGCGATCTGGCGCGGACAATCCAGGGCCGCTATCGGCGATATCTATTCGCACCTTTTGGTCCTTCAGGGCCACCTCAACGCACAGCATTCGCCTATCGGCGTTAACATCGGCCATCGCTTCCATCGCGTTGCGAAGAATGTTGACCAGAACCTGCTGAATTTGAATTGGATCGATCGCGAGCGGCGGTAGATTTTCAGCGAACCGGATATCTAGCGTGATTTTCTGCCGTCCCAGTTCCTCGGTAAGAAGTTCGCGAACATCGTCCATGAGCGAGTAGAGCTCCGTCAATGTTCTGGGTTCAGAGGTCCGGTTGAAGAGAGCGCGAATATGACTGACGATATCCGCGGCGGACTGTGCGTTTCGAGCAATTCGCTCGACGATCTCCTGCGCGCGAGAAAGATTCGGCGGGTCGGCCATTAGCCAGCGCCGACAAGCTTGGGCATTGGTCATGATAGCCGCTAACGGTTGGTTGACTTCATGGGCCACCGATGCGGAGAGTTCGGCAAGACTTGCCGCTTCACTAGCTTTTGCGAGCCTATCCTGCGCCAACCGCAATTCTTCCTGTGCACGCATCTGATCTTCTATATCAAGGCACACGCCATTCCATTGCACAATTGTACCGTCGTTGCCCATCATTGCGGCAATACGGGTCTCCACCCAGCGATATACGCCATCGAAGCGGCGCTGCCGGTGAGTATGCGCATAAAAGCTTCCGGTGCGCAACGAATGCTCTAGGCGTTCGATGACAATATCTAGATCCTCGGGATGGATGACTGTGCCGAGAATGCGCTGCAGCCGGGGCACACCGGGCCTGTCCATGTCGGCCACGTCGAAGCCGAAAAATTCGCGCAATCGGCGGCTGAAATATATCGGCCGACCTTCTGGTGTCATGCACCAGATGAGCGCGGGTGCGGTCTCAATCAATTCGCGCAAAGAGCGCTCGCTCTCGCGCAGGGCGTCGTCAGTCTTACGGAGCACATCGATATCGAAACCTGTTCCGTACCAGCCGGCGATATGACCATCTTCGGTCCGGGCACAGCGGATCGCAAAGCGATGCCAGACATAGTCTCCGGTTGTCCGCAGAACGCGGTACTCGTAATTATATGGCTCCCCGGCGTGCATGCAACGGCGCAATTCAGCAGCAGCTCCTTCATAATCGTCAGGATGCACACCGTTCTTCCATCCTAGATCACCGCCATCGATGAACGATCCGCCCCCGAGAGGAGCATTCAGATCATCCAGCGTCATTGCGATCGACGTTTGAGCCATTGGTGTCGCATAAGTGAAGTGACCGGTGGGATCGAAGGCAAAAGCAGCGCCGTATAGATTTTCGATAACCTTCGCTGCCCGCACCGCTCCCTCGGTTCCGCCGAGCGAAGCGGTTATGGTCCAAACATCATCCGGTCCGTGAATAATCGGCGCGACGTCGACGCTGACGGAATAGTCCGGATCAGCGCGATGTTCCAGCCATCGCCAGGGTCCTCCCGGATCGCGTCCGCGATAACTGATCACCTGCGGTACGCCGCTAAAGAAGGCACGCGCTTCTGCTTGGGCGATAGCATCTCGATCATCTGGATGCACTGTATCAGTATGGTCGATGCCGGGGTCGCGATGACGGCTCTGAACATAACCGCCTACAAAATAGCTGATGCACAAGCCTGTCCCCAGCAAAGTGCCTGCCGCGCCGAACCACAGCGTGCCGAAGCCGACTAGCGCGGCAACGGTAGCAAGAGCTGTCCAACTGCGTGAGAGATGATTGATCATTTCACTCCCGTATAACGCTGTTCAGAATATCCTGGCGAGGGCGCGTCCGCATCTGTGCCAAGGTATAGATATTTCCAGTCAGCGAGCTGAAGGATTTTCGGCCGCTTCCCAGCCGCCGCCGAGCGCCTTGTATAGCGCTGCAAGCTGCTGCAATTCGGCAGCGCTAGACTGCAGTTCCGCGTTGCTCGCTGCGTGCCGGGCAAGTTCTGCTTGGAGAAGGGTGGTCAGGTCATCTTCGCCAGCGCGGTAACGCTCTCGTGAAAACCTGATTGCTTGGGCGGACGCGGCGCTGGCGGCTTGACGCTCGATGCGCACCCGACGCGCAGCAGCATAGCGGTTCAATGCAGTCTCGCTGTCAGAGAGTGCAGTGAGAACTGTGCGCTCGTAGAGGGCGAGCGCCGCTGCGGCGCGAGCATCCGCTGCTCGAATTTGCGCACGAACCCGCCCACCGGAAAAAAGCGGCCAGCGCAGCATTGGGCCAGCCTGAAACCGCAAGCTGTTGCCTGAGAAAAAATCATCGACAGTGCGCGCCTGGAAACCGATGCCGCCGAGCAATGAAAAATGCGGAAACAGTTCAGCAGTCGCGATGCCTATGTCCGCCGTGGCCGCTGCGAGTTCTCGCTCTGCACGACGGATATCAGGGCGCCGTTGGAGAAGGTCCGATCGCAATCCCGCATGCACGCTCTGGCTCGCTCTCGGCAAAGGTTGAGGTTTAATCAGGCTTTCATACAGAGTCTCGGGGGGCTCGCCGAGGAGAAGCGCGATGCGAAATGCGGCCGCATCGGCTTCGGCACCGTAATGCGGAACACTTGCTGTTGTGCTGTGGGCAATGGCTTCGGCGCGAGCCAGTTCCGCGCGCGAAGCAATACCCGCACGCATGCGAACCGCGACAAGCGCGGCGATCTGCTTCTGAGCTTCCGCATCGGCTACAGCATTTGAGCCAAGCAATTGCGCCGCTCGCAAATCCACATAAGCGCGCACAACCTCGGCGATGGTTTGAATTACCACCCCACGTCGCGCTTCATCTGCGGCACTTGCCCGCGCTTCGGCACTTTCGATGGCCCGGCGGGTGCCACCCCACAAATCGAGTTCCCAAGACGCGTCAAAACCACCATCAAAGATCGCAAGATCGCGGCCAAGCCCGGGCACCTTCCCGACCGGAAGCTGGCCATTCTCACTAAGCCGGTTTTGCACAGCGCTGGCTGAGACACCCGTTTGAGGCAGCTCCCGCCCTTGCACTGCGTCGCGCAAAGCGCGGGCTTCACGGAGGCGTGCAGTGGCTACCGCGATATCTTTACTTCCTGAAATCGCGCGCTCGACAAGCGCGCTCAGCAATGGATCGTTGAATCTTCGCCACCACGCGGCATCAACGAAACCTGGCTCGACAGGGTTGATCCAGACTTCGCTTACCTTCATCGAAGGTGGCTGGTAGTCTGGACCGACGGTACAGCTGACGAGCGCGGCGGACATCATGATAACGATGAAACGCAAACCACCATCGTGACCTATTTTCATTGTGCTGCTCCTGCGATGGTTTTCTTTTCCATCCCGCGAGCAAGTATGATCTTTAAGGCAACAATGATCGGTACGGCCGCGACAAAAAGCAGCGCAACAGCATTGAAAGCTGTGTTAAAGGCAATGACGATCCCCTGTCCGCCAACTGAGCGGGCCAGCAATGCGCGTGCCGAACTCTCGGCGAACACCGGATCCATTCCACGGCTGGCGAGCAAGGACGCATTTTCGGCGACACGAGCGGCAAGTCCTCTAGAACCGGGCGAGAGTGCTGCATCCAGTATGGCGCTGTTAGCAACCTGTTGATGTTCGATCAAAGTTTGCAATCCCGCTACGCCGATTAATCCGCCAAGCTGGCGTCCAATATTAAAGAGGCCAATGCCATAGGCTAGATGGGCAGGTGCGAGGCGGCTGAATGCAATCAATGTGATCGACAGGAATAGGCAGCCAAGCCCAAAACCGCGGATCAGGATTGCCGGCATCATGTCGTCCGCGCCGCTCTCAAGCGTCGAGCCCGAAAGCATCCACATCGCAATCATCACTGACAGTATTCCGAACGGCACGGTTGCAATTGGAGGAATGCACCGCCGTTGCATGAGCAATGCAGCGCCCAGAAGCGTTACAGCGAAAATCACCCCGCTCGGCAGGAGGAGCGCACCGGCCTCGGTCGGGGTGACGCCGAGCACAGAAAGGGCGAATGCGGGAATCAGGAAGGCGCTACCGAACAGTGCGGCACCCGCAACGAAGCTGACAACGAATGCAAATGCGAAATCCGTGGTGCGGAACAGCGCGAGGTCGAGCAGTGGTGCCGGTGCCCGGTGCTGGCGGAACGTCAGTGCAATCAGGCCAATCGCTACGACTAGCAGCACCTTCATGATAAGGATCTCGTCCAGCCAATTCCAGCGACTTCCCTGAGTGAGCAGCCAAGTCGAGGCAAAAAGTGTAAGCGAGAGCGCAACAAGTCCGGGCGCATCCAGCGAACGGCGCTTGAGTACAGGAAGGCAAACCGGTCCGCTGATTAAAAGAAAACCGATCGCTGCAAGGGCTAGTGGTGAAATAAGAAACAGTATCCAGGTCCAGTCGTATGTATCGATAAGCCATCCTTGCAATAGCGGCGCTAGGGTTGCCGGTGCCACGACAGCGCCCATGGCAAACATCGCCTGCACGACCGGCTGACGGCTGGGTGCAAAACGCCAAAAAAGGATTGCCTGCCCGCTGACGAGTAGAGTTCCACCAGCCAAGCCTTGAACAGTTCGGAGGATAACAAGCGGTTCCAGTCTTGGCACGAGGGTTGTAATCGCAGCAGCAAGTCCCATTACGGCAATCGCTACGAGAAGGATGCGCCGCGGATCGATACGGGTGATCAACCATGGCGTGGCAGCGAAGCCAATCAGCTTCATTGTCGTATAGCTGACATCGAGCCACGCGAATTCGTCAGGTGTCGCGTAGATGTCGCCTATGATGTCGTTTCGTCCCAGCGAGAGCAGGGTGCTCGCCAGCGCTTCCGTCAGGCTAGCGATGACGATACCTGTAATCAGACAGCCGCTGCCCAATCGCGCGTCCGGTTGCTTTTGGCTGGTGCTCAATGAGTTCACGATTTGTCACCGCGAAATATTTCGACGCGCGCAGACAAGCCGGGTACAAGTCGTCCGGCCAGCGGGTTTCTGGTAATGCGGATTTTGACAGCAAGCCGCTGTACCACGCGAACGAAATTGCCCGTCGCATTGTCTGCGGGGATCAGGCTGAACGTCGAACCGCTGCCCGGCGCGAGACTATCTACAATCCCTTCGATTGCAACACCGGAGAAGCCGTCGACTTCGATCTTCGCCCGCTGTCCTGGACGAATATGCGAAAGCTGTGTCTCTTTGAAATTGGCGACGATATAGACTGCGCCGACCGGCACAAGATCAAGCAACGGCATGCCGGGAGCAACAAGACGGCCGACACGGACCTGCCGGTTGCCGACCACGCCGGAGACCGGTGCATGCACTTCGGTATTATCAAGATCAATGCGCGCAAGGTCCAGCGCCGCTTCGGATTGCGCGAGGCCGGCGGCCGCTATTGCAAGCTGTGCATCGAGCACGCCCAATTTCATTCGCTGGGCTTCGACGCTCGCGGTCGCCGCGCCGGCGCTAGCTTCCGCGCGAGTTTGCCCAGCGTCGACTATGTCGAACTGGGCTTCGCTTACTGCGCCATTCTCTACCAGGTCATTCTGGCGCGCTCGAGATTTTCGGGCTAGGTTCAGGTCGGATAGCGCGGCCCTTCGCTGAGCGCCAGCCTGACGGATCAGCGCGTGCTGAAGCGCCATTTCCTTCTCCACATTGGAAAGCTGTGCACGGGCCGCATCGACATTCGCTTGGGCCTGGGCGAACTTTGCGCGATAGTCGCGATTGTCGATACGAAAAAGAATATCTCCGGCCTTTACCGCTTGGTTATCTTGGACCTCAACTGTGGTGACATAGCCGGCGACCTTCGGTGCCAGCGATGTGATGTCACCGCGCACATAGGCATTGTCAGTCGACGTTACCGTGCTTGCTTCTGACAGCAGCCACGGAACTGCAAACAGGAACATCGCTGCCAGTACGATGACCACGCCTATGGATTTGCGTTGAGAGATGGCGGAAATGTCAAGTTTCTGCATTTAATTCAGTACCCTACCCATGAATCTGCTTGATCAATCTTTGCTGAAGTCTTGCAATAATGGGCAGCTGATCGCTATCGGACTAAAGCATTCTTCAACCTCGACCTTCGGTTGGGATGATTCGTACCAAGGTCCAGCACCTTTGGTAAAATTCCGGGATCACTCGCATATCCTGTCCTTCGGAAGCCCACGGCGAGGTGCAGCAGCGGGTATCAAAAAATCCATCAAGGGTGCATTCAATACAGCGGCGAATGAGACTATCTAGAGCGACTGCCGATAGGCGGGAACACAGATGTTTAAACTTGGATAAAATGAGTTGTCGGTGACGCTTGAGTCCATGGTTTCAATCGACAGTGGGCCAGCCGATCGTATGGTTAGACCCGCTCAGGCAAACGAACGAATCCCGGTATCAAACGATTTTCTTCCTTCAACTGACGTTGTCACACGTGGCAGGAGAATGCGGAACTCGGCGCCACCTCCTTGCCGGTTGGATGCTGAAATTTCGCCACCATGGCCCAGCACAATAGAGCGGCAGATCGCGAGACCTATGCCCATGCCCTGGGCTTTCGTCGTGAAAAATCCGTCAAAGATGTGCTCGAGATGATCTGGCGCGATACCCGGACCTCGATCGCGCAACGTGAAGAGAATGTTACCGTTCGCATCAGTCGATGTAGTGATTGCAACTTCGCGCTGCAATTCATCACAGCCCTCTACAGCTTGCACCGCGTTAATAAGAACGTTCACGATCACCTGCTGCAGCTGTATGCGGTCACCGAATATCGGGGGCAATGCGCGGGCATAGTTCACTACAACACTAACAGCACGGTCCTCGATCTCGTGTTGGATAAACAGCAGACTTTCTTGGATGATTTCGTTCAGCGCAAGCTGGACGGGTTCTGGGACGTGCTTCACAGCCATGCCACGGATACGCTGTACAATATCGTCGGCACGTCGCGCGCTCGCCGCAATGCGCTCGGTAAGTTGACCCACCTTACCGAGATCGGGTTTGTCACGCGCCAGCCAGCGCAGGCTGGTCTCGGCGTTTGTCAGAATTGCGGCGAGCGGCTGGTTTACCTCATGTGCTATCGAACTAGTGAGTTCGCCAAGCACCGAGATTCGCGCAGCGTGACTGAAATCGACCTGCAGTTGACGTAACTGCGTTTCCATACGTAATCGGTCCGTCACGTCTTCAAGGCTGAAGATGGTGGCATCGAGTTCAAGTAGCGGCTCTGGATAGGTTACCGAAAAACGTACATCGAGCACACGGTTGTCAAGTGTGCGAATCTTCATGAGCTCGCTATAGCTCTTCCTTCCGCTGAACCGACCGATCATCACACGTCGCAGCGAACCAGGGCTTTCTGCAAATAGATAACCGACCGGACGGATGAGATCCTGTACGCCTCTACCGCCGACGAGTTCGATTGCGCGGAGATTCACGTCAGTGACAGGAACTGTGGTCGCTGCGTGTTCGACGAGTTCGGGATGCTGTTGGAGATGACGGTCGAAATCGATGATACCATCGTAAGCGAGAGCTGGGGGCCGCGTATTATGCGGCTTGACGGTTCC
>TARA_R110001599_G_scaffold162973_2_pt1 | contig 14025 bp, 10 predicted proteins | sample TARA_R110001599 | Tara Oceans TARA_R110001599 (sample SAMEA4398360) | marine metagenome | biome: Polar Biome; feature: [MES] marine water layer (ENVO:01000295) within the mesopelagic zone...; material: water (ENVO:00002006), including particulate matter (ENVO:01000060) such... | reverse complement strand
GTACAGCTTATTTTCGAAGAAATGGTTGATAATGAGATGGCTGAAATCGAAAATCACGAAAAAGATTAATTAAGAAATAAACTCGATGCTAGCAAAAGTTAAAGTGTCAAATATAGTATATTACGTTTATTTAGCGATGTAGATTACGAACTTGTTGGCAATGAATATGGCATTAGGCACTCAGTTAAAAGTGACGGTCATGCGTATCAAGAAATTTGATAATGGTTCACTTCAAGCTTTCCACAAAAGCTATTTTGACACCAGTGATATTTGGTCGGGTGGCTTGGAACAGCATTAAAGAATAATAGGCAGTTTCGTATTAATCTTGGTGGTAATGAACCTGGTAAGCGTATACAAGAGCTTGCTGCCAATTTAAAGGATTTAAAAGCTGCATATTCCGAGTATCAAAAATTTAATCGTGGGACTCAAATTGGTTCTCTTTGAATTTAAGGGAATCGCTATAAGGCCGTTTTACATTGATTATTTTCATTTTTAACGGCCTTTTTAATTATAATTGAATTAGGCTAATGGCAAATCATCCAAGGGCGTTGCGAAGGGAATATTTTGCTACCATCGGCCAAGTAAAGCATCTTAGATCGTTTCTCATTGGGTTTCTCACAGCCGCAGCCACTACCATGCTTTTCATCTCTACTTTCTGTCGTTGAAAAGACGGGCTCATTAGCACTTTTTTCATTTATTTGGTGTGCTTTTTTCTGCGTTTGATCCATCGGTGGTAAATTTTTAGATAAGAGAATGACTCTTCCGCAAGCATTGCCACAAGTAGGGCAATATTTAGCGTGGCCACTTTCATTCATTGCTATCAGTTCATGAAAAATACCATGTTGATCGCATTTGTAGTCATATAAAGGCATGGTCACATCCTCGTTAAAATTGCTGGCTTAGTTGAAATTTAGTTGAACTAGCGGAGCATGGTTCAGTGTCATTAATTCACTGAACCATGCTTGCTGGATACGAATTATTTATCTGGTGCTAATGGAATATCAACTTTCGATGAATCCACCATTTTAGTTGGACCATTTGCATTGGGTTGCATATCAAAGTCAAAGATGTCCGTTGGCAGCCAAAGCGTTGCGCAGGCATTAGGTATGTCGACGACTCCACTTATATGACCCTGGACCGGAGCACAACCTAAGATGGCGTAAGCCTGAGCCTTCGAATAGCCAAACTTGGTCATATACTCAATCGCATTTAAGCAGGCCTGTCGGTAAGCGACTTGCACATCCAAGTAATGTTGCTTGCCATACTCATCAACAGAGATACCTTCAAATATAAGGTAGTCATCATATCTTGGTGCGATTGGGCTTGGTTTAAAGATTGGGTTTTTAATGCCATATTGAGACATACCGTCTTTTATAATATTCACTCTTAGATGAATCCAACCTGCCATTTCTATTGCACCACAGAAGGTGATTTCGCCATCACCTTGGCTGAAGTGTAAATCGCCAACACTCAGGCCACCGTCTTTTACATAAACAGGAAAGTAGATTTTAGAACCGCGTGATAAATCTTTAATATCACAGTTACCACCGTGCTCTCTTGGTGGAACGGTTCGCGCACCTTCGGCACCGGCTTTTTTGGCCTCTTCGCCTTTTAATTTGCCCATATGAGCCGTTGAACCGTCTGGTAAGGTTGCCAAGGCAGGTACTCTTTCAGGTTCCGTATCGAATAAACCTTTCTCTCGGGTATTCCATTCTTCCAACATTTCTTTGGAAGGCAAACAACCGATCAAGCCAGGGTGAATTAAGCCAGCAAACTCGACATTTGGGATGTGACGAGATTTGGTAAACATACCATTGAAATCCCAAATAGATTTCTGAGCTTCGGGGAAGTGTTCCGTTAAAAAACCACCGCCATTTTGTTTTGAGAAAAAACCATTGAAGCCCCATTGGCTTTCGTCAAAGGTACCAATATCTAAAATGTCGACGACTAATAAGTCGCCTGGCATCGCGCCTTCGACACCGATTGGACCGGATAGAAAATGAACTTGGGATAAGTCCACATCTCTGACATCTTCTGCGGAATCGTTATTCTTAATTTGCCCACCCGTCCAGTCATAGCATTCAACAATAAAATCATCGCCAGGTTTTACCATTTCGACCATCGGAATATCTGGATGCCAACGGTTATGGATTTTTTCATTGGTGTAGGGTGACTCTTTTAAATTTACTTTTATGATGGTATCTGTCATGTCAGGCTCCTCATTTCACCTTATGTATTTTACAGTGTTGGTCGTGCATGGTTACTTCTTGGTTTTCGGGTTCTCAGCACTAGACTGAGAGGTATTTCTTTATTTTCTCGGTATTCACGTCGGCTCTTAAATCTTCATGAATAAACTGCCCTTTATCGATCACGATAATTCTGTCTGCCACTGCCATGGTGAAGCTCAAGACCTGTTCGGAAACGATAATGGTGATGTCGCGAAGCTTTTTGATTTCGTTCAATACATTGGCAATGTCTTTGATAATCGAAGGCTGAATACCTTCAGTGGGTTCATCCAACAACAAGACTTTGGGGTTGGTCACAAGTGCGCGCGCAATCGCTAGCTGTTGTTGCTGACCACCTGATAAGTTACCGCCTTTGCGATTTCGCATTTCATGTAATACAGGAAAGAGGGCATAGATATCGTCCGGAATGGTTTTTAATTTCGAGACTTCCATGCCTGTTTCAATATTTTCTTTGACCGTTAAATTTGGAAAAATCATCCGTCCTTGCGGCACATAGGCAATACCATTCTCAACACGCTGATATGGCTCGCACTTTGTGACATTGACACCGTCGATGGAAATTTCTCCACCCGCACTTGGCAATATGCCAATCAGTGATTTGAAAAGGGTAGTTTTTCCCATACCGTTACGACCCATGATGGCCAATGTCTCATTTTTGGGAACGGTAAAGTTCAGGCCATGAATAACCTCACTTTGACCGTATGCAACTTTTAAATTTGAAACGCTTAACATATCTTCACCCGCTAATAAGTTAGTTCATTCATTTGCTCTCAACAGGCCTTCACCTAGTGAGTGATTGTCTAATGACCCAGATACACTTCAATAACGTCCGGATTATTCTGAACGGCCTCCATATCACCCGTAGCAAGTATCTTCCCTTGGTGTAACACCGTGACTTTATGAGCAATACGCGCAACGAATTCCATGTCGTGTTCAATCACCAGCACAGACCGGCCCTGACTGATTTTGTTGAGTAGTTCTGCTGTCTGTTCGCGCTCTTTGACACTCATACCTGCAACTGGCTCATCCAGCATCAACAGTTGAGGGTCTTGAATTAACAGCATGCCGATTTCTAACCACTGTTTTTGGCCGTGGCTGAGTAGGCCTGATTCAGTATCCAATTCATCTTCAAGCATGATTTCTTTAGCAATTTCCTTGATCTTTCTAAGGACAGTTGCATCACGTTTAAACATTAGGGAGCCAAATACTCCGCGACCTTTTGGATAGGACACTTCCAGATTTTCTAGAACAGACAGGTTTTCGTAAATTGACGGTGTTTGGAATTTTCGACCTACTCCTGCGCGGACGATCGCATGCTCCGATAAGTTTGTAAGTTCCTTATTTAAAAACTTAATGCTGCCAGACGTCGCTTTGGTTTTACCGCAGATCAAATCAAGTACGGTTGTTTTGCCAGCACCATTAGGGCCGATCACAACATGCAGTTCATTTTTATCAAGATAGAAGTTCAGGTCATCAACGGCTTTGAAACCATCAAATGAGACGGTTAAGTCTTCAATCGATAAGGTGTAATCAGTATTCGTCGTCATATTCATATCAGTCTCCAAGAATCAGCACATTCGTTAACTCGTTTTATTGCAAGCCAAGATCAACTGGGATAGCTTGCTTTATCAGCACTCATTTCTTCAGAGCTAAGTGCTTTAGATTTCTTGTTGAATAATCGAGTGATAAAGCGAAATTTGTTGGTGATATGGTGACCATAGTCTTCCCATAGTCCGGCTAAACCATTCGGGAAAAACATCACTACGCCAATGAATAGTCCGCCCATTAGGAATAACCAAAGTTCAGGGAAGGATTCTGAAAATGCAGTTTTGCCAAAATTAATTAACAGCGTGCCGTAGACCGCGCCAATCAAAGACATGCGCCCACCGACTGCAGCAAAGATAACCATTTCGATGGATGGTACGATTCCGACAAATGAAGGCGACATGAAGCCAACTTGCAAAGTAAACATCGCCCCTCCAATGGCAGAGATCATTGCAGCGAAGCAGAAGATAAATATTTTAAAGTTAGCAACGTCATAGCCAGAGAAACGAACCCGATCTTCTTTGTCTCGAATGGCTAAAAGTATGCGTCCAAACTTACTGGTTAAGATGTAACGCGACGCGATAATGACACCAATGAGCAGTGCGCAATTCAGGTAATAGAAGATATATTTTGCGCTATCGGATGTGATGTCCCAGCCATTCATGGTGCGTAAATCGGTAATACCGTTAATGCCACCAGTTAAACCCTGCTGACCGACAATCAGAACCGTCAGAATCACCGCAATCACCTGTGTAATAATCGCAAAATAAACACCACCTACACGTCGCTTAAACATTGCAGAACCAATGATATAAGCAAATAACGCAGGAAGAATTAAGATGGCGGCGATGGTAAAGCCAAGGCTGCTGAAGGGTTCCCAAAACCAAGGTAATTCGGTTATCTGGTTCCAATCCATAAAGTCTGGAATGCCAGGCGTAGATTGAATAGCTGTGTTTTCTGGAGAGGACGCCTCTAACTTGAGGAACATGGCCATGCCATATCCACCTAAGCCAAAAAATATCCCTTGTCCTAAACTTAGTGTGCCGCCATAACCCCAAAGTAAGACAAGACTTACTGCAGCGAAGGCATAGGTTAAATACTTACCGACCATATTGAGTCGAAATGCATCAAGAAATAAGGGGAATACGACCAATATCAGGGCAGCTAAAATGAGCAGCCCGACTAAGCCGCTTTTTCCACCCATTAGTTTTTCATATACGAAGCTCATAATTCTCTCCAAAAACTTTAATAACGGCTGTCAGAATTAATCTTCGACTGACGGTCTTTCATAGATTTCATTAATACAGTTGTTCAGTTATTTATTTGCTTAACAATCAATATCCGCATTAGCGGCGAACCTTGCTGGCAAATAATCCTTCTGGCTTGAACATCAAAATAAGAACGAGGGCGAGCAAGGTATAAACCTTAGCCATCGAGCCGCTGATGAAGAATTCCAAAATAGACTGTGCTTGAGCGATTGAGAAGGCTGAAGCAATGGTGCCAAAGAGACTTGCTGCACCGCCAAAAACTACGACCATGAAAGTATCTACGATGTAAAGTGTCCCGGTCGTTGGGCCAGTTGATGCAATGGTGGTGAATGCCGCGCCGGCAATACCCGCAATACCACAGCCTAATGCGAAGGTATAGCGATCTACTTTTTTGGTATTGATGCCTACCGCGCCACTCATGACTCGATTTTGTGTCGTGGCTCTGACACGAAGACCCCACTTCGACTTAAACATTAGGTAAAAAACACCTATCGTTACCACCGCTGTTAGGCCAAGTACAAACATACCGTTAATGGGGATATCTATCGTGTCAGTTGGTTGATACGAACCCATTAGCCAATCAGGTAAACTCGGGCTGACTTCGCGTGCACCGAACAGTGAACGGAAAGATTGCTGCATGATGAGGCTTAAACCCCAGGTTGCTAATAAAGTATCTAAAGGTCTTGCGTAAAGGTGTCTGATGAGAAGAAATTCGGCACAATAACCGAGCACACCGGCAATCAGAAATGCCACGGCAATGGCAAATACAAAATAGTAGGGCATCAAAGCCGGGAAATAGGTTTCGGTAATATAAGATAAGAAGTAGGTGACGTAGGCACCAACTGCCATGAATTCACCATGGGCCATATTAATAACGCCCATCTGTCCGAATATAATCGCTAAGCCTAATGCCATCAGTAGAAGTACGCTGAATAGGCTGATGCCAGCGAATCCTTGCATGGCGAATATCGAGACCAATTCGCTAGAGGTATATCCATCCATATTAAATCTCCAAAATCATGAGGCCATGAAAGATGATGAGCTGTGTGTTTGGTGTTGAATTACTAGCGGACTGTTGTCCGCTAGCTTGTTTCTATTAAAGTTGAGAAAGTGCTTATTGATAGCCTGCTGGGAATGGGTCTGGCTCAAGTAACTCAGAGGTATAAACCACGGTTGCTTGACCATTTTTGTTCCACTGACCAACGCGAGCCTTACTCCACAAGTGATGGTTTTTGTGAAGTTTCACATAACCTTCGGGAGCCGTTGTTAACTCGATATCCCCTTTTTCTGATTCAGCAACGACTTTATCGACATCAAATGAGCCTGCACGTTCAACGGCGGCCTTCCATAACCATGGGCCTAAGTAAGCTGCCTGAGTCACATCCCCCATCACGCTGTCATCACCCCACATTCCTTTAAAGGCTTTCACAAATGCTTTGTTGTTATCATTATCCTGACTTTGGAAGTACTTCATGATTGAGTAAAAGCCTTCAAGGTTTTCACCGCCTATCCCTAATACTTCATCCTCTGTGACCGAGATAGTTAGAAGCGTTTGTTTTTTAGAAGTGATGCCCGCTGCTTTTAACTGCTTGAACCAGGCAACGTTACTTCCACCCACAACTGCTGCGTAGATAACATCAGGCTTTTTAAGACGAATCTTGTTGATAACAGAACCGAACTGGGTATTACCAAGCGGCTTGTACTCTTCACCAACAACCTTGCCGCCTAGTACGTTTTCAATATGCTTACGGGCAATTTTCATGGAAGTACGTGGCCAGATGTAATCGGAGCCAATGAGGTAAAACGTTTTAGCTTTCTTTTCTTTCGCTACCCAGTTAAGACCATCCAAGATCTGCTGTGTTGCTTCTTGGCCTGTGTAGATTACGTTTTTAGATTGCTCTAATCCTTCATAGAAAGTCGGGTAATAAAGCAAACCATTTTCTTTCTCAAAAACAGGTAGTACTGCCTTACGTGAAGCAGACGTCCATGCGCCAAATACTGCTGCGACTTTATCCTGGACTAGTAACTTACGGCTTTTTTCAGCAAATGTTGGCCAATCACTAGCGCCATCTTCCTGAATGATCTTGATTTGACGACCTAATATGCCGCCACTTTCGTTGATCTGTTTAATGGCTAGTTTTTCTGCTTCCTGTGCGCCGGTTTCACTGATGGCCATAGTGCCAGTTAGGGAATGAAGAATACCTACGGTAACTTCAGTGTCCGTTACTGCTAAACCTGTCGTATTGACCTCTGATGCAGCAGAAAGTGAGCTGTAAGAGAGCATCATCATGACGGGTAGAGCCGCGATGGTTTTCAGAAGGGATCTTCTTTTTGTGGGCATTTGAAAACCCAATTTCTTGGTTTGCAATGATGTTGATTTATCTTGCGTCATGTCGCTTCCTCTTTACTGTTTTAAAAACATTGGGTCATTCACTTGTTCATATTCACTCTGTGCTAGCTGAGATCTAAAACACTCTGCAACTTAAAGTGAAGTTTTTCAGACGGTTTGAGACGGAAGCCTTAGCTTTCTGTCACGAGATCAGTATCAGGATTCGAGGGAATTTCAACAATGGAGTAATCAGCTCATAGGGGTAAGTCATTTGACTTATATGACTGATGTTCATCTCGCGCTACTGTCATGCGCACGCGAGTTAATGTTTATTCAGAGTTTTGTGCTGTAAATAAAGTGGCAAAGAAGTAATGACATGCTCAGTTCCGGTTGGCGAGTTTATTGCAGTGCTCTTTATATGTTTAGGTCTTAATATGAAGAGATCGTTGAGATGGCGACCTAATTGGCATGAAACTAACTCTGTAAGGATGCTAAAAAGACTAGATATGAACAGTCGGACTTTTCTATTTTGATAAATACTTAGGAATTGTTTTCCAACTGCAAAAAGAGAAGGGTGAATGAAAGCGAAGCAGCAGGTTTTCCGTGTAAGGCGGAACTACAATCGATGGGTCGCTAATCAAACTCTTGAAGATTACGCCTTAAGATTTACAGCCAAAAAAGCCCGGATTTTTTCATCGGCCAGAGTCTCCAATACTGCCTTAGGTGCGATTTCTTTCTTGGCGCTTGAAGCTATTGGCGGAGCCATTACGCTTAGCTATGGTTTCACCAATGCATTCGTCGCTATTATGGTGGTGGCGCTGATCATTTTTTTGACTAGCATCCCCATTAGTTACTACGCTGCCCGCTATGGCATAGACATCGATTTACTAACGCGCGGCGCGGGTTTTGGCTATATAGGCTCAACGATTACATCGCTAATATATGCCTCTTTTACCTTCATATTCTTTGCTTTAGAAGCTGTCATCATGGCTATGGCCTTAGAGTTGACTTTAGGTATACCTCTTTCAATTGGTTATGTGGTTTGCGCTTTAGTGGTTATTCCTTTAGTGACCTATGGCATTACTTTGATCAGTCGTTTTCAGCTTTGGACCCAGCCTTTCTGGGTTATTCTTCAGATCCTACCTTTTGTATTTATTGCCTATCAGGATATTAGTTCTGTTTCTAGCTGGGTAGATTACGAGGTCCAAACCGACTCTAATGCCCCAAAATTTAATTTGCTTCTTTTTGGTGCTGCAGCCTCCGTTGTGTTCTCCCTTGTTGCACAAATTGGCGAGCAAGTAGATTTTCTACGTTTTTTGCCACAATACGATCAAAGTTCTCTGGATAAAAAAGAACGTCGAAAATGGTGGATATCCCTCATCGCAGGTGGTCCGGGATGGATTATCGTTGGCGCGCTTAAAATTTTAGCGGGTTCTTTTTTGGCTGTCTTAGCTTTGAGGAATGGTATTGATCCGGAAAATGCATCTGATCCTGCACATATGTATTTGGTTGCTTTTGGCTATATTTCTAACTCACCTGATTTAGCCTTAGCTTTAGCGGGTATTTTTGTAATTTTGTCTCAGTTAAAAATTAACGTCACCAATGCTTATGCTGGTTCAATTGCATGGTCGAACTTCTTTTCACGCTTAACGCATAGCCATCCTGGCAGAGTTGTTTGGTTGGTGTTCAATGTGGTGATTGCTCTGATGTTAATGGAGCTAGGTATCTATCAAGTTCTTGAAGATATCCTCGGAGGTTATGCCATTATCGCCTTGGCTTGGGTAGGCTCATTAGTCGCGGATTTAGTGATCAACAAACCACTTGGTTTAAGGCCTGCTCATATTGAATTCAAAAGAGCCCACCTGTTTGATATTAACCCTGTGGGTGTGGGTTCAATGCTCGTGGCATCGATTATTGGTTTAAATGCTCATCTTGGCAGCTTTGGTGAAACCGCAGTGGCTTTGTCTTCTTTTATTACCTTAGCAACGACCTTTGTTCTCGCGCCATTCATCGCCTGGTTTACCAAAGGTAAATATTATATTGCGCGTTCAAGTATTATTTATCCTGCCGACATTCAGGACCTTAAATGCTGCATCTGTGAACATACTTTTGAAACTGAAGATATGGCTCATTGTCCTGCTTATGAAGGACATATTTGTTCTTTGTGTTGTTCATTGGATGCTCGGTGCAATGATGTCTGTAAAACAAAGTCGAAATTCTCAGAACAACTTCTGTCCTTGTTAGGGAGAATTCTTCCCGGCCCCGTAGTTTCTATGTTGAATACCAAGGTGAGTAATTTCCTGGGTTTATTTTGTCTTATCTTGTTAGTCATTGCGGGTTTGTTATTACTGATTTATTTTCAGATAGTTTATGAAAGTCATGTGGATAGTGATCTTGTTGCATCTGCGCTTTGGAAGGTTTCGTTTATCCTGATTATTATTGGTGGGGTGATGGCATGGTTATTTGTGCTCGTGAGTGATAGTCGTCGCGTTGCTGAAGAAGAAACCAATAGACAAACTCACCGCTTAGAAGATGAAATTTCAGCACATGAAAAAACGGATCAGGCGCTTCAGCTAGCGAAAGAGAATGCTGAAGCAGCCAATCAGGCCAAGAGCCGATATCTCACTGGAATTAGTCACGAACTGCGTACGCCTTTAAATGCGGTGCTGGGTTATGCCCAACTTTTAGATAAAGATCCAAATATTCCTGTGAATCGTCGCAATGCTGTCAGTACCATTAGGCGAAGTGGCGAATATTTAGGCGATTTAATCGAAGGCCTTTTAGATATATCTAAGATTGAAGCGGGCAGGTTAGACCTTCATTCTAACCAAGTAAGAATTCAGACCTTACTGAATCAAATTGTGAATATGTTCGAGCTTCAAGCCAAGGCTAAAGGGATTCAGTTTTCTTATCACTGCTTAGATCGTTTGCCTGAGTATGTGAAAGCAGATGAGCAGCGTCTTCGACAAATCCTGATTAATTTATTGTCTAACGCACTTAAATTTACCGAGGAGGGAGAAGTAAAACTTTCTGTTCGTTATCGAAGTCAGGTAGCTGAGTTTGTCGTCTCAGATACGGGTAGGGGTATTGATATTGAAGATCAGGAAAGAATCTTCGCGCCCTTTGAGCGTGTTAGACGGCCAGGCATGAATCATGTATCGGGTACGGGACTTGGTTTAACGATTACACGACTTTTAACAGAAATTATGGGGGGTGATATTTCCTTAATCAGTTCGCCAAATCAAGGCAGTACCTTCAAGGTTTCCTTGATGTTATCCAGCATTGCTGAGCCGCTTGATATTCCGGAAGTGAAGCAAGAAATTCAAGGTTATAACGGCGCTCTGAAAACTGTCATGGTGGTGGATGATGACCCATCAGCCCGAGGATTGATTACCGATATTTTAGCACCATTGGGGTTTGAGGTTATTGAAGCGCAGGATGGTTTGACGTGCTTGAAAATGCTAGACGATTGTTCGCCAGATATCCTATTAATGGATGTTGCAATGCCAGGTCTAAATGGTTGGGAGACAGTGACTAAAGTCAGGAAAATAAATGCATTCGTTCCGATTATTATGGTCTCTGCTGATGCCAGAGAAGGTAATGCAGATGAAGATATTGACATTGGTCATGATGATTATCTTTGTAAGCCAATTCGCTTATGGTCTCTCATGGAGTTAGTCGGTAAGCATCTTATGTTGGAATGGGAATATAAATCTGAGGATTTACCTGTTCACGATAAAAAACATACTTTAGCAGAGCTGAAAGATTTGCCAGATTCACATCACTTGCAAGAACTACTTCGATTTTCAGAAATTGGCTATGCCAAGGGTATCCAACAAAAATTAGAGACAATGAAAGAAAATAAGCAAGCCTCAGATGAGTTTATTGAACAGCTTGAAAACTTAGTTAATAGCTTTCAATTTGAACAAATTATTGAAGCATTAGGGCGATTCCGATGACAACATACGACACAACAGACAAGGATGTCGTACTCATAGTAGATGACATGCCTGAAACACTTAGCATGTTAAACGACACTCTGGATGAAGCCGGACTAAAAGTCTTGGTTGCTTTAGAGGGTGAGCAGGCTTTAATGATTGCAGAGAATATCGTTCCTGACGTTATATTGCTAGATGCGATTATGCCGAATATGGATGGTTTTGAAACATGCCGACGCTTAAAAGAGAACCCCGATTTAGCGCATATCCCTGTAATCTTCATGACAGGGTTAAGCGATACGGAAAGTGTCCTGAAAGGCTTTGAAGCCGGTGGCGTCGATTATCTGACTAAGCCTATTATTGCAGACCAATTGATCGCACGGATCAAGGCACACCTTTCTAATTCGAGACTAACATCAAGTGCCTATGCAGCGTTGGATTCAGCAGGTCAATATTTGATATCAAGCAATATCAAAGGTGAGTTTTTGTGGGGAACGCCGATGGCTCATCAGTTGTTTCATCAGACGGGAGCCAATGCGAACTGGCTAGATACGGAGTTATCAGTCTATGTAACAACGATTCTAGATGAGCGTTATAACAAAGAAAAAGAACTGACTCTGCAAACGCCCAAGAAAGAACTGGAGTTAAAATATATAGGTCAAACAGGCAACGATGAGTTTTTATTAAGAATAATTGACCCTGAAAGACCTAATGAAGTGGATCTTTTGAAAGAAAAATTCAAAGTCACGACGCGTGAGGCGGAGGTCTTATTGTGGATTAGTAAAGGTAAAACTAATCGAGAAATTGGCACTATATTGTCGATGAGTCCTCGAACTGTTAATAAGCATTTGGAACAGGTTTTTAGCAAGTTAGCTGTTGATAATAGAACGTCTGCAGCATTTTCTGCGTTCAAAGTGCTTATGACTGATTTATCATAAGTACTGTTGTTTTTAAGTCGGTTTATTGGTTGGAAAAAACTTAAAATTTAATTTCTGCTTTGTGGGTTAAACGAATTTAAAAATCAGTAAAAATTTACACTTATACTGATTATTGTTCATGAAATTAACTTTGCCGTGTTGGTGCTTGACATCACCAGTCAGGAAAATAAGCGTCGGGAAGCACCTCAAACTCGGGTTTGGCAAAGAAATATCCTTGGTAAATTTCAATTCCTTCTTCTCTGCACCAATTATATTCATCCTCGGTTTCGACGCCTTCTGCAAGAATATCGATACCCAAATCCATGCAGGTACGAATGATTCCCCGAACAATCGCCTGTTTTGCGCCAACGCTGTCAATATCCCGTATCAGAGACATATCTATCTTGATACTATCGGGCTGAAAGCTGGCTAGCAGGTTCAAGCCGGAATAGCCTGAACCGAAGTCATCGATGGAAATACTTACACCGAGACTGCGAAAGACATTTATAGACTTTATGAACCAGTCAAGGTTATTAATGATTTCTGTCTCAATAATTTCAAGTGTAAGTCGCGAGTTGGGTATGCCATGTCTATTCGCCATAGCCAAGGTAGAATGCACCGCAGTCTCTGATAATTCTAGTGCCTGCGGTAGCAGGTTGAGATTAAGATTGCAGCCAATCTTTAGTTGGGCAGCGAGTTGAATTGCTTGTTGGCGCAATGTTTCGTCAAAATGGTAACGGTCGGCATCACTGACAGACTGCAAAATATGAAGAGCGGTTTGCTGCTGACGACCACGCACAAGGGCTTCGTAAGATATGATAGAGCGAGTAGTCATGTTGACTATTGGTTGAAAAGCAAAACTGAAATCCGGCCAACCTTTATGCATGTATATTAACCTTTGTCTAGAAATGGAATGACTGCTGAGGGGAGTTTTTCGAATTCAGGTTTTGCAATCAACTCTCCCTGAAACAGAGTGATACCTTCATGATTAAACCATTCAAACTCGGCGAAACTGGAAACATGATTCGCAATCACGCTGATCCCTAGATCTTGGCAAGTTTGATTTACGCCTCTAACAATCGCCTGTCTCGCACCGTTCGAATTTATTCCAGTGACTAGTTGGATATTTAACGATATATAATCAGGTTGATAGGTTTCAAGTAAATTTAGGCTGGAGCGTCCGGCACCAAAAGTATCGATCGCCAGTTTGAGTCCAACGCCACGAAACTCCTGTATCATGCGGGCAAACAAGTCGGCTTCGCCAATTAAATGATCCTGACTAATCTTTAAAATAATACTGCCGGGCGGTCTCCCAATTTTATTGGCTGCATCAATCATCGATCTAATCGTAGTGTGGGCGTTACTGATCTGTTGTGCTCTGAAAGCGAAGGTTAGGTCGCAATTAATGCCTAGTTTGTTAGCTAGTGAAATAGCCGATACATAGTAATCGCTATCAAAGTGGAGGGATGAGGATTGGTAGTTAAGTAACTCATGTTCGTTTAGTAACTGTCTATTCAAGTGGCTTGGCATCGCTTCATAGGCAATGGTATTTTGACTGTGTGAGTCGATAATGGGCTGAAATGCAGAGGATATCTGTGCACTGAATTTAGTTGATTTAGATGTACGTGACTGATTATTTGCTGGCTTGATTTCGGTATTCGATTCCGACTGAATTCGGGCACGCCAGCGTCCTTCTTTAAATGCGCTCAAAAGTTTTCTTGCTCGGTTCGAATCGAGCTGATCTAAGCAATGTCCATCGGTGAAAAAATCATTTAGCCCTAT
>TARA_R110001599_G_scaffold60003_3_pt1 | contig 14040 bp, 17 predicted proteins | sample TARA_R110001599 | Tara Oceans TARA_R110001599 (sample SAMEA4398360) | marine metagenome | biome: Polar Biome; feature: [MES] marine water layer (ENVO:01000295) within the mesopelagic zone...; material: water (ENVO:00002006), including particulate matter (ENVO:01000060) such as...... | reverse complement strand
CTCAAGCACTGAGGATATAAATAGTAGCTTTGCTCGTATTCGTGATGCTGAAATTGCCTTAAAAAAAGTGAGTCACCAAGTACTCGCAGAGGTATTGGTTCAATTGCCCCTTGAGCAGCGTTTACACTTTGCAAAATCAGAAATGATGCGTCGCAGTGGCGGCAAATCCCACGGCGGTGAGCGGCCTGCAAAAGGGGGCGAAGCCCTCAATAAAAATGGTGAGCATATACGGCGGGAGTAAGCGCGCTACTCATATTCCGTACATTTATTTATGCAGAGGGTCTATGCTATACAGGTGAATAAACGGAAGTTACCCAAAGGATTGGCCGATGGTTTTTTATCTGATTTATATCAGTTCCGCAGTAAAGCTTATGGGCGAAGACGAGCTGCTTCTGCTTTTACAGCAGTCCCAAGAAAAGAACGCTGACCTCGCGATTACTGGCATGCTGTTATACAAGGGCGGCAACTTTATGCAAATGCTGGAGGGCGATGAAAAATCCGTCCGCGAACTCTATGCTGTCATTAGAAAAGATGATCGCCATAAAGGCGTATTAACGATCATTACTGGCAATATTGAAAAAAGGAATTTTAAAGACTGGTCAATGGGCTTTCGCAATATGGATAAGGTCGCTGATCTCCCTAGCTATGAAAACTATATTAAGGAGCATCTGACACTGCATTCTTTTCAGCATGACGCCGAGCAAGCTTTTGAATTCATTACTAGCTTTGAGGTGGGCAATCGCTAGGGTCAATAGTCCCAAGTTCCATTGTCGCTGATTTTTAAGTAGAGCGCGGCGCGAACATAATAATAGCCATGCCAACCAATGCTACACCTGAGCCGATTAGATCCCATGTGCTTGGGCGCATACCTTCTATGGCCCACAGCCACAAAATCGCCATACAAATATATACGCCGCCATAGGCTGCATAGACTCTGCCAGCCGATACGGCGGATGGGTGTAAAGCAAGCAACCATGCAAATAACGCCAAACTCAGTGCGGCGGGTAAAAGGAGTAGAATAGATTTCCCTTCGCGCAGCCAAAGATAGGGTAGATAGCAGCCAATAATTTCAGCGAGGGCGGTGATAATGAATAGGCCGGTAGTTTTCAATTCTGGCAATGAATTTCACCTTTTAAGTGGTGCGAATAAATTCGCGTAGAATGCTACAAATTTTAAAAGCGCTCGTTTTTAGTCTATATGCTTGAAAAAATATAGCTCGTCTGCACCACTAAGATTGGCATTCGCTATTTGGCCCGACATTTTATAGCCTTCTTTTTTAAGTAGACTCAACATCGCGGTATTTGTCGCCTCAGTTGAGATAAATAAGTTGTTCGCTGTGTGTTTTGCTTCAACGGCCTTGATGAGCTTTGCGGCGTGCCCTTTTCTTCGGTAATGATGAGATATTGCTAGATACTCGATATAGGGGCGCCCAAGTAGTCCCTTGCGTGATTCGACAATGAAGCCGACGACATTGCCGTTTTCCTCCAAGACTGTTAGTCGGCCGTCCTTTATTTCAGTACTGCGGCAGCCAGTAAAGCCATCAAATGCTGTGATTTGATCCAAGTCGTGATGCCCGCCTTGTCTTATCATTCATATGGCCTAATTAGTTAAAGCTCAATTCCCCGTTATACCAGTGCTTACGCCAGCGGGTGAATACGCGCTCGGGGTACCAGCTTTTGCCGAGGCTGCCGTTGTAGCGGGCGAGGGCGCGGTGCAGATTGCCTTTTTCTTTATCTAGGTAGAATTTTAGTATGTGGCAGCCGTAACGCAGATTGGTGTCCGGCTGGGTGAGATTGTCTTCGGGGCGGCCAATTTCCTTTTTCCAGAAGGGCATTACTTGCATTAGGCCTTGGGCGCCAACACGGGAAACCGCGTAGCGGTCAAAATAGCTTTCTACCTCGATTAGCGCAAGGACGAGTTCGGGGCTTAAATCAGCTGCGCTCGCTTCACGGTGGACGCTGCGCAAAAAGGTCAGCCGCTCCTCTGGGTCTTTTATAAACCTGCTCATGCGACTAGACATGTCAAATAGCCAGACTTCAGCGTCGAAACGGTCTTCAAAACTGTCGGCTTCGGCGATGGCCAATTGCAGATACTGGCGCAGTTCATCTCTGTCTTGCTGATCATCGCCAGTTGCCGCCCACAGGGGGACAGCAAACAGGCAGATCGCCAATAAGGCGGAAGTTAGCTTGCGCCTCATCATTTTAGCGCGGCAGTTGTTGTTGAATAAAATCGACAATGTCGTCAATGGCAATATCTTCATTGTCACTGGCGCGGCGGTTTTTGTACTCGAGCATGCCGTTGTCTAGACCGCGGTCGCCAATGACGATGCGGTGAGGAATGCCGATTAGCTCCATGTCGGCAAACTTCACGCCGGGGCGCTCGTTGCGGTCATCAAGTAGTACATCGTAGCCCAGGCCGCGAAGGGTGTTGTAGAGGTTTTCTGCCTGCTCGCGAACCCGCTCAGACTTCTGCATGTTCAGCGGTACAATGGCGACTTCAAAGGGCGCGATGCTGGCAGGCCAGAGTATGCCTTTGTCGTCGTTGTTTTGCTCAATGGCTGAGGCAACCACACGGGTCACACCAATACCGTAGCAGCCCATTGTCATGACTTGATCTTTGCCGTTCTCATTGAGCACGCTCGCTTTGAGCGCCTCCGAGTATTTGGTGCCAAGCTGGAAAATGTGTCCCACTTCAATACCGCGTTTAATGAGCAAGCTGCCTTGACCATCTGGGCTTGGGTCGCCTTCAACGACATTGCGAATATCTGCCGTTTCGGTGAATTTTGCGTCGCGATCCCAGTTGCCGCCAGTAAGATGGAAACCATCTTCATTGGCACCGCACGCAAAGTCGGCGCAGTGAGCGGCGCTGCGGTCGGCAATAACGCGAATGCTTAAATCGGCGGGGCCAATAGAGCCAGGCTTGCAGCCAAGTACTGCGACAATGTCTTCTTCCGATGCAAAGGTGAGCGGTGAGGCAACGCCGGCAATTTTCTCGGCCTTGATTTCGTTGAGCTGGTGATCACCACGCAGAACCAGTGCGATTAAGTCTTGTTTGCCGTTCTCATCTTCCTCACCGTAAACGATAAGGGTTTTTAATACTTGTTCGGCGTTAAGTTTGAGTAGCGCACTGACGTCGTCGATGGTGTGGGTGTTTGGCGTGGCGACTTTTTCCAGTGCTTGGCTGGACGCTGGACGCTCGCCGGCTGGACTTACGGCCTCAGCCATTTCTACGTTGGCGGCATAGTCTGAGGTGTCAGAGAAGGCGATGTCGTCTTCGCCAGAGGAGGCCAATACATGAAATTCGTGGGAGCCACTGCCGCCAATCGAACCGGTGTCGGCAATGACGGGGCGGAAATCCAAGCCTAAACGCGTAAATATACGTGAGTACGCCGCGTGCATTACGTCGTAGGTGGCCTGCAGTGATTCTTGGTCATTATGAAAGGAATAGGCGTCTTTCATAATGAACTCGCGAGAGCGCATAACGCCAAAGCGGGGACGAATCTCGTCGCGGAATTTAGTTTGCACTTGGTAAAAGGTGGCCGGCAGCTGTTTATAGCTTTTAATCTCATTGCGAATAAGGTCGGTTATGACTTCTTCGTGAGTAGGACCTAGACAGAAGTCGCGGCCGTGCCGGTCGTTAAAACGCAGTAATTCGGCGCCGTATTGCTCCCAACGGCCTGACTCCTGCCATAATTCCGCGGGTTGGGCGACGGGCATGAGCACTTCCATTGCGCCGCTATTGTTCATTTCTTCGCGAATGATGGCTTCAACTTTGCGCAAGACCCGCAAACCCATGGGTAACCATGTGTAGAGGCCAGTGGCGAGCTTGCGTATCATACCGGCTCGCAACATGAGTTGGTGGCTGATGACTTCCGCATCGGCTGGGGTTTCTTTAATGGTTGCAATTAGAAATTGGCTAGCGCGCATGATTTGATTCTGGCCTTGTTTATCAGTGTGTGCGCATTTTACGATTGATCGGCAGCGCGGTACAGCCGCTAGGAGTAGTGATGTTCGAATTACATGAGGCTTTGGCCAGAGATTGTGCATTTGTGGGTGATTTAGCCCTTTGTCGCCTGCTTTTAATGAACGATTGTCAGTACCCTTGGTTGATTTTGGTGCCGCGTCGTCCTGATATGCGCGAGATTAGTGATTTAAATGCAGAAGATCAGCTGCAATATTTACAGGAGTCCAATCTTTGCTGCGCAATTTTACAAAGTGAGTTTGGCGCTGAAAAACTTAATGTTGCGGCTCTGGGCAATATGCTGCCTCAGTTACATATTCACCACATCGCTCGGTTTAGTGCCGATGCGGCATGGCCCAAACCGGTGTGGGGACAATTGCCAGCACAGCCCTATTCAGATCAAAATCTGCGGGGTCGGGTACTGCAAATACGGCAATTAATTCAAGCAAAAACGGACCTGGCGTACTAGGCTCTGTCTGGCTATTTTGATTTTTTTGTATGCCTTCGATGGAGTAATGTCTAAGCGAATATTTAAGGTGATTTTTTCGGTAAAACGCCTTTTTTATAGTGTTTTTCGCTAAAAACCACTCGTATTTCTTGTATTGCGTAAAACAATCGACTATAGGTAGTCGCAGGTACTTTTTAGTCGTGGGTGCCAATGATTTAATCAGGCAAGAACAATCCAATTAGTGACACAGGAATAATCATAATGGCGATAAAAAAAGCTGCTCCCAAAAAAGCTGCCGCTAAGGCGAAAGTTAGCGCGGCACCTAAGCGTAAGACCACCGCAATCAGCGAGAAGATGACCAAGACACAAATTCTGACAGAAATTGCTGAAAACACCGGTTTGAACCGTAAACAGGTCGGTGATGTTATGGCCGAACTGGAAATCTTGATTGAGCGTAGCATTAAGAAACGCGCGTTAGGCGAGTTCACCATTCCCGGTTTGATGAAAATCACCACCGTGAAAAAGCCAGCTACCAAAGCACGTAAGGGGATTAATCCGTTTACTGGCGAAGAGACCATGTTCAAAGCCAAGCCAGCCAGTGTGGCGGTGAAGGTTCGTCCACTGAAGAAACTCAAAGATTTCGCTGTATAAGTCGATATCTTGCTCCCCAAAATGGCAATTTAGCCATTTTGGGGTCTAAACCACCCCGCTTTATCGTTTATTTCCCCCTCAAACCGGCTCTTGCATTTATTGCAGTCGATGCTTTGCGTTATAATCCCGCTCCTTTTGAGCCGCTTGGCCCTTAATGATGTCATTTGTGTGTTTTGTTTGGGGAAGATTGATATGCCTATTTACGAATACGCGTGCCGGGCGTGCGAGCATGAGTTTGAAGCCTTGCAGAAAATGAGTGATCCGGCGCTGACCGAATGCCCAGAGTGCAAAGCGAACGAGCTGTTTAAAAAGATCTCTGCGGCTGGATTTCGCCTAAAAGGCGGCGGTTGGTATGAAACCGACTTTAAATCCGGCGGTAAGAAGAAAAATTTGGCGGGCGATGGTGGTGCTTCTGGCACGCCAGCCGCGTCTTCCTCCTCCGATTAAAACTCGGATTGTGACTCAATAAACTCGATATAGCGGGACAGAATACATGCGCAGTCATTATTGCGGCAGTTTAAACAGTGAACATATTGATCAAGAAGTGACCCTGTGCGGATGGGTAGACCGTCGCCGAGATCACGGTGGCGTTATTTTCCTCGACATGCGCGACCGCGAAGGTATTGTTCAGGTAGTGTTTGATCCTGATACCGAAGAGCACTTCCGCACTGCTGACCGAGTTCGCGGTGAATATGTATTGCGTATTCGCGGCCGCGTTCGCGCTCGGGCTGGGGCGACGGTTAACGCCAATATGAAAACCGGCGAAATTGAAGTGCTGGGCAAAGAACTGGAGATTCTGAATGAATCCGAGACGCCACCATTTCAGTTGGACGATCACACCAATGTTGGCGAAGACGTTCGTCTGCGCTATCGCTACTTAGATCTGCGCCGTCCGCAAATTGCCGATAAGCTGCGCCTGCGTGCGCAGATCACTTCGGTGTTGCGTCGCTACCTCGATAAGCAAAACTTTCTGGATATCGAGACCCCAATTCTGACTCGTGCTACCCCAGAAGGTGCTCGGGACTACTTGGTGCCTAGCCGTACTCACGCGGGTAAGTTCTTTGCACTGCCGCAGTCACCCCAGCTCTTTAAGCAGTTGCTGATGGTGTCGGGTTTTGATCGCTATTATCAAATTGCAAAATGTTTCCGCGACGAAGATTTGCGCGCAGACCGTCAGCCAGAATTCACCCAGATCGATATTGAAACCTCTTTTATGGATGACAAGCAGATCATGGCTGTCACAGAGGGCATGATTAGCGATCTGTTTAAAGAGGTGATGAATATTGACCTAGGCAGCTTCCCAACGATGAAGTACGCCGAGGCCATGTCACGTTTTGGTAGTGACAAACCCGATTTGCGGATTCCGCTAGAGATGGTGGATGTTGGCGATCTGATGCAAGACGTGGAATTTAAAGTCTTCTCTGGTCCAGCCAAAAGCCCAGAAGGCCGCGTAGCGGCCCTGAAAGTGCCGGGTGGCAATGAGGCGTTGACCCGTAAGCAAATTGACGAATACACCAAATTTGTTGGCATTTACGGCGCCAAAGGCTTGGCGTACATAAAGGTTAACGATAAGTCTGATCTTGAGAATGGCTTGCAGTCGCCGATTGTTAAGTTCTTGCCTGAGCCTGTGCGTGCGGCAATATTGGCGCGCTTGGAGGCCGAAAACGGTGACTTGATTTTCTTTGGTGCAGACAGTGCCAAAATTGTAAACGAAGCCCTCGGCGCGCTGCGCTGCAAATTGGGTGAAGATCTTAAACTCTACACTTGTGAGTGGGCGCCACTGTGGGTTGTCGACTTCCCAATGTTTGAGAAAGACGGTAGTGGTAACTGGACGTCATTGCATCACCCTTTCACGGCACCGTCGTGCAGTCCGGAAGAGCTTGAAAAAGCCCCAGGCGAGGCGTTGTCTATTGCCTACGATATGGTGCTTAACGGTACTGAACTTGGTGGCGGCTCGGTTCGTATCCACCGTTCAGACATGCAGCAGGCGGTATTCCGGGTCTTGGGTATTGGTCCAGAAGAAGCTGACGAGAAGTTTGGTTTCTTGCTAGATGCCTTGAAATACGGTGCGCCACCGCACGGTGGCTTGGCTTTTGGTCTGGATCGCTTGGTCATGTTAATGACCGGTGCTAAGTCGATTCGTGACGTTATTGCCTTCCCTAAAACCCAAAGTGCGGCCTGTGTTATGACCGACGCACCGGGGACAGTTGAGGTTAAGCAATTAACCGAGCTGAATATTCGTTTGCGCAAGTTAGAAGAAAAACAATAGTCGTATAAAAGTACGGTTATTTGACCAAAGTGAGCCTCGCTATGCGGGGCTCACTGCTATCAGGAGGCTGTATGGCGGGTCACAGTAAATGGGCCAATATCAAGCATCGCAAAGCTGGGCAAGACGCCAAGCGCGGCAAAATATTTACCAAGTTTATTCGCGAAATTGTGGTTGCTGCTAAAGCCGGTGGACCTGCGCCCGAAGATAATCCTCGCTTACGTGCGGTGGTCGATAAGGCGCTAACCGCAAATATGAAGCGCGACACTATCGACAAAGCAATTGCTCGCGGCGCGGGCAATGCCGACAGCGATAATTATGATGAAGTGAGTTACGAAGGCTATGGTGCCGGTGGGGTTGCGATATTAGTCGAGTGCATGACCGATAATCGCAACCGTACTGTGGCGGATGTGCGGCACGCATTTAATAAGCGTGGTGGCAATCTTGGCACCGACGGTTCAGTGGCTTATTTGTTTAGTCGCAAGGGCCAGCTGGTTTATGCGCCGAGTGTGGATGCCGACGCCGTGTTGGAGGCCGCATTAGAGGCCGGTGCAGAAGATGTTGTAAATCATGACGACGGCTCGGTTGAAGTGCTGACGGAGTTCGGCGATTTCATGGCAGTGAAAGAGGCCATGTCGGCCGCAGGTTTTGTTCATGAAGCGGCGGATACGGTGATGTTGGCGTCATTGAATATTGATCTAGATGTAGCCGGTGCCGATGCGCTACTGGGGCTTGTTGATATGCTTGAAGATCTGGATGATGTTCAGCAAGTTCATACCAATGCTCAAATTTCACAAGCGGTGCTAGACCAGCTGTCTTAATCCGCAGCTAGACTGCAATCTGCAGGCCTAGAGCATGTCAATCTCTAGGCAAACCTGTGCATAATAAACCCTTGATCTGCGCTCCCCGAGCGGGAATTGGCGCGAAACTGAAAATTGCGCTCAGCGCTCATACAAAGAACAACAAAGCGGCTGCAATGACGATTATTTTGGGTGTGGACCCCGGTTCACAAAAAACCGGGTTTGGATTGATAGAAGTCACCGCCAATCGCCACCGCTACATTACTAGCGGCGTGATTCGCCTGCCTACTGGCGCGCTTCCGGCGCGTTTGGATATTATTTTTAAGAGTTTAAGTAGCATTATTGCTGAATATTCCCCAGCAGAGGCCGCTGTGGAGGAAGTCTTTATGGCAAAAAGCGCGGGCTCGGCGCTAAAGCTAGGGCAGGCGCGTGGTGCCGCTGTGGTTGCCTGTGTGAGTAATGGTCTAATTGTGGCGGAATACACCGCGCGGCAGATTAAAAAAGCCGTGGTCGGCACCGGTGCGGCAAATAAAGATCAAGTTCAGCACATGGTTAAAATTCTGCTCAAGTTGCCGGCGGCGCCCCAAGAAGACGCTGCCGATGCATTGGCAGCGGCAATCTGTCACGCCAACTCTCGACAGGGCTTGCTCACAATGGCTGCGCCGAGTGGCGCAACGCGGATGCGCCGCGGTCGACTTACTTAGTTTTGGAGCGGTAATGATAGGACGTTTACGTGGCATACTTATTGAAAAAAACGCCCCTGAAATTGTAATAGATGTACAGGGTGTGGGTTATGAGGTGTTGGTGCCCATGACGACGCTGTATGAATTGCCCGCCCTTGGCCAGGAAGTGGCGCTTTACACGCAGTTTATTGTTCGCGAAGATGCTCAGCAGTTGTATGGTTTTAGTGATGTTCGCGCGCGGCGCTTATTTAGAGATCTCATTAAGGTTAATGGCGTTGGTCCAAAAATGGCGCTTGCCATTATGTCTGGCATCGATAGCGATGAATTTGTGCGTTGTGTGCAAGATGGCAATACTGCCGCGCTTTGTCGCTTGCCGGGGGTGGGTAAAAAGACGGCCGAGAGGTTGGTCGTTGAGATGCGTGATCGCCTCAAAGACTGGGCGACAGAATCCGGCGGTATGAGTGCGCCTACCCCGCAAGCGCTAGGTCGGGCGAATATTGCCGAAGCTGAGGCGGCGCTGGTGGCGCTTGGTTATAAGCCTCAAGAAGCGAGTAAGGCGATTAGCGCGCTTAAATTGGACGACGCCAGTAGCGAAGAATTGATTCGGGCTGCCTTAAAAAACATGATTAAGTAATGAGTAAAACTCAGTGATTGAAATTGACCGTCTTGTGGCGCCAGAACTTGGTGAGCCTGCCGAAGAGCGCTTTGATCGCGCGATCAGGCCTAAAACCTTAACGGATTATATCGGCCAGCCCGCCGTGCGTGAGCAGATGGAGATTTTTGTCAGTGCGGCGCGAATGCGTAACGAACCGCTGGATCACACCCTAATTTTTGGGCCGCCGGGCTTGGGTAAAACCACCTTGGCGAATATTTTGGCTAATGAAATGGGCGTGTCGCTCAAAACCACTTCTGGGCCAGTTTTAGAAAAAGCGGGTGACCTTGCGGCGTTATTGACTAATCTTGATGCTGGCGACGTATTGTTTATCGATGAAATTCATCGACTCAGTCCCAATATCGAAGAAATTCTTTACCCTGCAATGGAAGATTATCAGCTGGATATTATGATTGGCGAGGGCCCGGCTGCTCGGTCGATTAAGCTTGATTTGCCGCCTTTCACCTTAGTGGGCGCAACCACACGGGCGGGCTTGTTAACCTCGCCGCTGCGAGATCGCTTTGGCATTGTTCAGCGCTTGGAGTTTTACGGGGTGAAGGATCTCACCACAATCGTGAGTCGAAGTGCGGGGATTCTTGGTATGGAGCTTGATGATGCCGGTGCCCACGAAATAGCACTGCGCTCCAGGGGCACGCCGCGTATTGCAAACCGCTTATTGCGGCGGGTACGGGATTACGCCGAGGTGAAGGCCGACGGATTTGTTACTGCCAAAATAGCAGATCAGGCATTAAATATGCTTAACGTCGATAGCAGCGGGTTCGATCATCAGGATCGGCGGCTGCTTTTGGCGATGATTGAGCGCTTTGATGGCGGTCCCGTCGGGGTCGATAGCCTTGCGGCGGCCATTAGCGAAGAGCGCGGGACCATTGAAGATGTGCTTGAGCCGTATTTAATACAACAAGGCTATATTATGCGAACGCCGCGTGGTCGGGTTGTTACCAATCAGGCGTACCGACATTTTGGTTTAGAAATGCCCAAAAGTGGGGATATTACCGAAAGCGGTGGTGCACCCTAATGGAATTCAGATTGCCACTGCGAGTCTACATTGAGGACACGGATGCTGGTGGCATCGTCTACTATGTGAATTATCTGAAATATATGGAGCGGGCGCGCACAGAATATATGCGCGACCAGGGGTTTTCAAAAGCGGCAATCATGAATGATGCGCTAATGTTTGTTGTTAGCGCTCTGCAAACAAAATATTTACGTCCTGCACGATTAGATGAGCAACTTATTGTAACCGCCAGAGTCATAGCGGCGGCTCGGGTAAGCTTGCGCTTCGAACAGCGCGTTTACCGGGGCGAAGAATTGTTGTGCGAGGCCGAAGTGACGGTGGCCTGTGTAGATAGCACCACACTAAGACCAAAACGAATACCAACAGAGCTGCTCGCAGCGCTGAAGCATTAATACATAAATATCAGGAGTTAACTGTGGGACAAGAGCTTTCCATTTGGCAATTAGTGAGTCAGGCCAGCCTATTTGTGCAGCTGATAATGATGGTTCTGTTGCTTGCATCAGTGGTGTCTTGGTATCAGATCGCCCACCGGGTAATGTATTTCAATCGGGCGCAGATCGAAATGAAGCGCTTTGAATCACGGTTTTGGTCTGGCACCGACCTGCACACCCTTTATAAAGAGGGTGAAGAGAAACGAATGGTGTTCGGTATGGAAAGTGTATTCCGGGCTGGCTACAAAGAGTTTACGCGTCTTGCCAAAAAACGTCTGGACTCTGATGCCATGATGGAAGCCTGTCAGCGCTCGATGCGCGTAGCGCTTTCGCGTGAAGAAGAGGCAATGGAGCACAGTCTGCCATTTTTAGCGACGGTGGGGTCGACCAGCCCTTATGTCGGTCTGCTCGGCACCGTTTGGGGAATCATGGGTTCCTTCCACGGCTTGGGCCAAGTTCAGCAAGCGACGCTAGCAACAGTGGCACCGGGTATTTCTGAGGCGTTGGTGGCTACCGCAATGGGCCTGATCGCTGCAATTCCGGCTGTCGTTTCCTATAACCGCTTTTCTTCTAAGGTTGATTCTTTAGCGGGCAAATACGACACCTTCTCGGAAGAGTTCTCCAGTATTTTACACCGCCAGATTTATGCGCGGGATTAAGGGGAACGGCTATGTCGCGGCGAAATAAGCGTAAGCCAATGTCGGATATCAATGTAGTTCCCTACATTGACGTTATGTTGGTGCTATTAATTGTATTTATGGTGACAGCACCGATGCTGGTGCAAGGGGTGCAAGTCGAGTTGCCTCAGGCTTCAACAGAACCCGTGCCGCCCACTGACGATGACCCTATTGTGGTATCAGTTGATAAGCAGGGTAAGTATTACGTGACACTCGGCGATCCAAGTAAGCAGGGTGAGCCAGCGGAATTGGCTGATATTGGTGACAAAATTAGTAAGATTTTGCGTAACAAGCCTAAAACCCCGGTGATGGTGAAGGGGGATGGCGCTGTCGATTACTCGGCAGTCGTTGCTGCAATGGCGGTTCTTCAGGGTGCAGGTGCAACATCAATAGGTTTGATTACCGAAGAACCTCAATCGCGCAGCGGAGCGAAGTAAGCGCGATGGCGAATATTAAACTGCTACCTGCAGCGGTTACCATCAGCTTACACACAGGGATAATTGCCTTGCTGCTGTTTGGTATTCCGACTATGCAGGACGCTAAGCCCTTGGAAGCGCGGCCGTTGGCTATACAGGCAAAACTGGTCATTGAAAAACCAGTAAGTAGACCGGCGCCCGCTAAACCGGTTGCGAAACCAACGCCCAAGCCCGTGGGCAAACCGGCACCTAAGCCAGAGCCGGTAAAAAAGCCGGAGCCAAAGCCGACGCCGCCACCACCAAAACCGAAGCCGGTGCCTCAGGTGAAAAAGCCGGAGCCAAAAGGTCCGACACCGGAAGAAATTCGTAAGCAAAAAGAGCAGGAGAAAGCGCGGGAGGCGGCTAAGCAGCGCGCCTTGGAAGAAGAAATTCGTCGCGAGCAGCAAAAAGAATTGGCTGATGCCTTAGCGTCAGAAGATGATGTAGTGGAAGACGGCGAATTAGCGTCGACTTATGCAGATTTGATTACAACCTTAATTTCAAATAATTGGACTCGGCCGTTGTCTGCCAGAAATGGCATGCAGACTACCATCCAGATAATGACTACACCTACGGGTGAGATTGTTGGCCACACCATTACCAGCGGCAGTGGTGATAGTGCTTTTGATTTATCGGTAACCCGAGCGGTAACCCGCTTGGGAAAAATAGACGAGCTGGCAGAGCTGGCTCGTAAAGATTCGTCGGCATATGAGAAAAACTTCCGGCGATTTACTATTAATTTCTCACCCCAAGATTTGAGGCGATAATGTTTAAACAGATTGTTACAGTGTTAGCCTTGGTACTTGCCTGCAATTTTGCGGCGGCAGATCTCACCATTGAGATTAATAAAGGCAAGGACGACCCAGTTCCTATCGCGATTGTGCCATTTGGTTGGCAGCCCGGTGTGGCAGTGTCTGAGGATATTGCGTCTATTGTAGAGATGGACCTGCACCGCAGTGGTCAGTTTGCCCCGCTGAGTCGTGGCGACATGCTTGGGCGGCCCCGCAATGCTGGTGAGGTTTACTACCGAGACTGGAAAAGCCTCGGTGTTGACTATGTTGTCGTGGGTTCGCTCAGCCAAGATGGCCCGAACGCATTAACGGCTAGCTTTGAATTATTAGACGTGAATACACAGCGGGTAATCCTTTCGGGTACCGAATCGGTGAGTGCCGATAAGCCTCGCTACCTTGCGCACACGGTTAGCGACAAAATATATGAAAAACTCACAAATATTCGCGGTGCATTTCGCACGCAACTGCTTTATGTTTCCGCTGTTCGCGAAGGGGGCACTCGTACCCGCTTCCGGTTGCTGAAAAGTGACATCGATGGAGCCAATGAATCAGTACTTTTTGACAGTCGAGAGCCAATTATGGCACCGACATGGTCTCCCGACGGCAAGACGATAGCTTACGTATCCTTTGAAAGTAGCAGGCCTGCAATTTATACGCAGAACCTGCTGACGGGTGTGCGTAAGCAATTAACTGCGTTTAGAGGATTGAATAGTTCGCCAGCGTTTTCGCCAGATGGAACGCAAATGGCAATGGTCTTGTCGAAGGACGGCAGCCCCGATGTGTATGTAATGGATTTGGCTAGCGGCAGTTTGCAGCGGGTAACCAACCATTTTGCCATCGATACTGAACCGGCCTGGATGCCTGACGGAAAATCGTTAATATTCACGTCCGACCGAGGCGGTAAACCGCAGATTTATAAGGTCCAACTGGGCAGTGGAGCGGTAGAAAGAATGACATACATAGGTGACTACAATGCGCGGGCGCGAGTTTTGCCCGACGGTCTGGGCTTGGTGTTAGTGCATAGAAACAGCGGTAACTTTCATATTGCAGTACAGGATTTGAAACGTAACCGTGTCGAAATTCTCACTACGACCAATTTGGATGAGTCACCTAGTGTAGCGCCAAATGCCAGTATGCTATTGTATGCAACGCAGTACGATGGTAAAGGTGTTTTGGCGGCAGTATCGATC
>TARA_R110001599_G_scaffold270012_1_pt1 | contig 14054 bp, 16 predicted proteins | sample TARA_R110001599 | Tara Oceans TARA_R110001599 (sample SAMEA4398360) | marine metagenome | biome: Polar Biome; feature: [MES] marine water layer (ENVO:01000295) within the mesopelagic zone...; material: water (ENVO:00002006), including particulate matter (ENVO:01000060) such... | reverse complement strand
ATATATAATTATTCTGTAGGATTTTTAATTAAAATAGTCATAATTGCTGTTTCTCCACTTTGCTTTATACTATCAAAATTTTTATTTAATATTCTAAAATTTAAATTCTTGGCGTTAATTTCGTCGGCATTATTTATATCTATAAATATCGGTGTAGAGGCTTCGTATTCTACTATATTATTATCTCCATTGTCATTTACTGGTATAGTCATAAGTATATTTTTTCGTCTGCCTCTTTTATCGGTTGCTGGATTTTTAAATCCATTACTATTAACTTCTTGGTATTGTATTTTAGATGCGTCAAAACTATCCAAAGGCAAAGACATACTCTCTACTAAGTAATTATCACTATTAGCTGGTAAGACTTCTTTATTACCATAATATGCCGTCCAACAAACATATTGTAGTCCAGCTGGCCTAATACCTATCTTTAGTGCTTGTGTTACATCTCCATAACCAATATCTGTAAAACCTAAAAATTTCCATATATCCGAGTGTAATGTTAATTCCATTGTTTTAGTTTCTCCCCAAGATACTGGTGTTGGTAATGGAAAAGCATTAGAACTAGAACCACTAAAAAGATTATCACCAGTATAAATTGAATTTATACCATTAGCCCAAGCATTTGTTTCATTACCCTCCGCATCTAAACCAGTTATAGGCCACCCAGCCTCTTCTAGACTATTGCCCTCCTTAGGGTTCTCGGCTGAACTATCTAACTCATAGTCTTGATTTATCCACGGATCTATACTATAATTAAAAGTATCTACTTCTATATGCTCGTTTGTCCCTCTTAAATATAAATATGGGTATAGTTCTTCGCCAACTTTTAAATCTACTGAAAAAAATGCTCGTCTATATCCTCCTCCTCCAACGCCACCATCACTCCGAGTCACTACTGATGGGACTTGTGCTGGTGTAAATATTGTTCCACCAATAGTTATTACTCCAGTTGTTACATTTATAGTTGCTGTTGCGTCTGGTGTCTGCCCTATAACTGGCGGTGTTGTCCCAGTATAAACATTCCAATCCGTCGCCGAAGTCGGCTCCCACCAATGCTGTAATGCTGTTCCCACTTGAGTTCTTCGATATCGTGCAATTTGTCCTAAATTTAGTTCATCAAAAATTTCTGTGGCTGGTGTTGGTGATTGCGTCCAGTCGTTTCCAGTTGTTAAATTTACATATCCCTTTGTTCCCATTTGTAATACACCACCTTCTACTTTACCATCTTGGACTTTAAAATAAATTAAATCACCATCATTAGCACCTTCCCCATTAGGATTTACTGGCGGTATATTACTATCTTGTTCTACACTATTATCGTCAATAAAAACATAATTCTCTGTCGGTCTATTATATCGTATTTCAAAATTCCTTTTATCGGCTGGTATATCATCTCCTTCTTGGTAAATCTTTGGATCTCGTAAATTACTTTTAGATAGACCAATACCAAATCCATTATCTTGTAATCCACTACCATTATCCACACTCTTCCTAGGTCTAATAACAAGTATTCCATTACCAACTGACATTTTCCCATAAGTAGTCATAGCACATGTTCTATCATTAGTGGCTGGATCACCAGTTTTTTTTTTTATAGTAGTTTTAAAAGTTGGCGATGTCCCAGTAACTACACTAAATTTATTTATATTATAAGACATAAGTTTCCAATTAATTATAAACTTTTCTACTCGCCTTATCATATTTAATGGATTAAACCAAGGGGCATATCTAAATTCTAATGTTTTCATATCACTAAAATTACCCACAACCCATTGTGTCGACATACAATTCTCGTGGTCTGCATCGGCAATAGCTTTATTTAAATTATAAGTTAAATCTGTAAAAAAATCTTTATAGTCAGCAGTATTATAAATTACTTGATTCAGTTCCGAAGTCGCCCCAGTTCCAGCAACCAAAATATTACTTTTAAATGTAATTTTATTATTACTATCATTTATAGCCAAAACATCATAATTAGTTTGAAAGGTTAAATTTAATAAAGCCATTTGACTTTCTTTTGCTATTATCATATCATTTTGAAAGGCAGAAGCAAAAACGCCATCATTGTCGGTTGCTAGTCTAATAAGTTTCATTATATAATTAAAAGGATATAAAAAAATAAAAATCTATATATATAAAAGATATGGATATATTAAATAATTTAGCATCGCAAGTTTTTGAAAGTAGAGAAAGTTATACTACTAATGACTATTTAGTTATAATGAATATTTTAAAGGAGCAATACCATAGGTTAAATGGTGACTTACCTTCTCAAAATAAAATTGATTTATGTGAATGTGCTGGTTGCACGAATGATATTTATGATGAGGATTTATGTTGGGATTGTTATGAATATAAGCATTATAATGAGGATATGGATAGTGAGGGTTATTTAAGCGACTATATTGGTTCATATTAAGGTAATAGTAATTAGTAGTATATATATTTTAATAATAATTAAGGTAATAAATAATAAATATAAGTATAATAATAAATAAATAAAAAAAATAAAAAGATAAAGTGTTATATGAATAATTCCACTCAAATGAAAAAAATTTCAAAATGAAAATAAAAATAGACTAAGATTTTATTGTTTTATTTTTTATATTAAAGATTAAAATATTGATGGATTATATATATTTAGAGATGAAAGATTTATATTGGTGTGATAGGTGTTATAAGGATATAGTAGATGAAAATGATATAGTTAAAAGGATATATTTTAGTTGTTATAGTAACCAACAATGGGCTAACCATTTAAATACAAAAAAGCATATTAAATGTTGTTTAAAGGTAGAAGAAGATAGTGAAAAGGTATGTTGTAAGTATTGTAATAAAAATTTTACTAAAGAAGGTTATGAAGTCCATAAGAAAAGGAATGATAAACTATGGGAAGGGCAAAAGAATGGTGGTTTTAAAAATATAAAATGTAATAATTTTTTTACTAAAAATAAAAGATATGAGAATTTTAATGACTATTGTAGTGGAACAGATCCAAATAAACCGAAGGTTAGAAGAACGGCAGTCGGTAAAATAAGTCCAATAACTAATATAGTAAGAGCAAAAAATAAAAATAATAAAAATTATATTAAAGTAGAGGAAGAAGACTATGACAAAGATCTAGAATATTGTAATAAATGTAATAAAGTTTTAATAAATGATAGTAATTATACTGATTTACAAATACAAGAAAAATTTAACTTAGACATGTGTAATTGTGTGGAAGAAGTCGTGCAACCAACCATAAATCGTCCTTTAGTTGTAGAAAGAAGAAGCGATGGACTAACACTAACTATAGAAGAAATAGATACTACAGAGAAACCTATTTTTATAGACCATTGTTATGATTGTAATAAAGGAATTATGGATTTAGCTATAAGTAAAAGAATATATGATTTATGGGAAATGGATTATTGTGATTGCGATTCGAGTGATAGTGATTACGATTAAAATTATTTTTATAAATATATATTAATATAAATGTCTAAATATTTAGAAGATATACAATTTGAAAATTATGGTAAAGATGCACTAGTATGTGAAGAGTGTGTAAAATTAAAAAAAAAGTTAGAAAGAAAAGTAGGTATTAAACAAAATACTATAGATGTATTAGAGAGAGAACTAAGGAATTGGAAAGACGCTCATTGGAAGTTAGTTGGCGTTAATGCGAAACTACAAGATAAAATACATACACTTGACGGCAATGATACAATTATATAAGGATTTTTATATAATTACTTAGAGTTTTTCTTTAAAAAAAATAATTGCTTTAATGTTAATTTGGGTTTTTTTTTTTCTTGGGGCATATAAGTTTTACCAACTTTATTCATAAGTTTTTCATAAGATTTAGTATCTATTTTGCTATACATATAATACTATCATTTATTTTAATTTAATTAAATTTATTTTCTCCTTTGAGTATATATTATGGGTAAATGCTATTTCTGTGAAGAAAAAGATAGAGTAAGTTATTTTAATTATTATTGTAAGGATTGTGCTATGCTAAGAAGGTGGCTTTTGACATATTCACCAGATAAATGTTGTTCTATTTTAAAGCGGACATTAACAAGGGACGATAAACAAATTGACTATAAAATTACCCAAGAGCAAAAAAAAATAATGCTAAACGAATTACCAACTATTAAGGAAGAAGTGGTTGCGAAGCAGGCAAAGGACGAGACCAATGGAAATGAATCAGATACTTTATATGATAAGAAGTTACGACCTCGCAAGACTAAGTAAATTGCGACCAAATACTTTTTTTATATGCGGAATAAATATTTTTAACTGGTACTGGTTCATTGGGTCGAGCCTGATTGGTCGGCGACCCCTCCCCATATGGATTAGGTTTATTAGGTTTATTATTTTTATTATTACTTACACTATCTACTGCTACTGCTTTCGCTTGTACTAGTTTTTTCTTTTCACTTTGTTGGCTATGCTTATATTGTTTTGCTATATCTCGCAACTCTTTTAACTCTGTTTTTAATGCCCTTACCTCGTCTAAGTCTGTGCCTTGACTTGTTCGCATACTAGCTATTTCTGCTTTAAGGGCTTTAATATCTTCGCTATGATCTTTACCAACTCTTTTAACTGCTTTAACATAGACCGCTGGTTCTTCGTCTGTTGCTTCTAACATTTTTTTTACCTTACTTACTTTTGGTTGGGGTGCTATTGGTTCTACACCACTTTTTTTTGCTTTCTTTGCGTCACGAGCTTTTTTAAGTTGCTCACGAAGGGCTTGTTTTCTTTCTTCGCTCATAGGTTTTCTACCTTTCTTTTTTTGCTCTATAATTTCTGGCTCACCAGTATCAAAAATTTCATCTGTATCACTCATAGTTTTATATATTAAGATTAGAAAATAATTATATACTTTAAACAAGTGCGACCGAGTTGGGCGAACTATGCATAGGGATAGGATTAAAATTTTTATCCATATAATAACTATCATCATTAGTAAAATTAACGACTAGAAAATCTCTTTTACCTTGTGTAGCATTTCTAAACATTTCTACAAATTGTTTTTTTGTATTAAAAAAATTCATATCACTTGCTATCAATTCTATTTCTTTCATAGAAGTTTTACCAAAGATAGCACCAGTTAATTGACTACGAATTGTTGTATTGGCCTGGGAATATTTTTGGACTGAAAAAATGGTGCTAATATTTACATGTCTACCATTACATACTAATTTATTTATAATATTTTCTTTTATAGTCCGAGATGCTAAATTACCATCAAATCCTACATCGTCAAATATAATTAAAAATCTTGGGACTTCGTCACCATCCAGTTGTGCTTCTTTAAATTCGTCTTCTAATTGGTCGTATAAAACATCAAGATAGTCCCCATCAAATTGTTGTCTATTATCGTCTGGAATAAGCAAAGCCTTAGACAAAGCATCTAATTTATTATCCAGTTCGTTATTACTTATTATATAAATATTATCACCTTTAAACATTTTTCTATATGGGAACTTAGGGTTAGCTAAAAAATTAACTATTAAACTAGTTTTACCCATTCCATGTTGCGATTTCGCACATAATAATAGTTTAAATGGCGTATCAAATAAATCTTTAACTTTATTATGAAAAGAGTCAGCTGTATCACGAACTTTTAGTATAGGGTATTTAGTATTATTCATTTAATATAATAATATAATATTTTTAAATTATATATAATGAGCGACGCATTTAAAAACTATAACGCCCTAATTAGTGGTATTAATAGCGAAAATCAATTTAGAGATAGTGCAACTAGAGCTGTTGCGGACGCAAAAGGAAAGGCAGATGAAATGGGAAAAACGATTGGTGAGGTAAAATCTTTTTTAAGTGGACAACATGGCGGACGAGCATTCGTAAAAGATATTAAACCGATATTAAAAAAAAGGGCAGAACGACTCGCACAAAAAGCAAAGGCCGAAATAGAATCGAGAATAAAAGGTAAAGCACAAGAACTAGCCAATCGTGTAACTCAAGCAAAGACAGAAGCAGAGCAACGATTAGCACAAGGCAGACAAGCAGTCCAAGATAGATTAAATGGAAGACCAGAAGCAAATGAATCTACTGGAACTGAAAATCCAACACAAAGCGAACCAGCTGGAGAAACACAAAACGAAGATTATGACGACTGGGACACACCACACGGAGAAGAAACTGGCGGTGGAGAAGCACAAGACGGCTATGACGACTGGGATACACCTGGAGAAGGGCAAGGGGCGAATGATTTTGATGAATGGGATTCGCCTTGGGGTGGAGATACTATTGAAGAAAGCCGAGCTGGAACATTTAGTAACCCAATTGCTAATGGTCGTGCAAATCTACAAAATCCAGCAGAGCAAGATAGTCAAAATCCAATGGAAGGACGATCTGAGCCACCATCTTATGAAGAAGCAACTGGCGGAGAAGGCGATGGAGCATTAAGTAATGAAAGTCAAATGTCTAATGTAGCACCTAAAGCAACTGGGGCTGGTAGTGCGACAGACGCAGACGCACAAGCCCAATTGGATAAAGGATTAGCCGATAAAGTAGTTACTAAGACAACCGAAAAAGTAGTAGCAGAAGAAGGTGGCGAAGAGGCTGGACTTGGGGTTCTAGATGCCATACCTGGCCTAGATATACTTGGTTTTCTAGGGGGTGGAATTTTGGCAGCCATAGAAGCACACAAACAAAAAAAAGAAGAAGCAGTAGAGGAGCAAGGTGCTACTGGACTTGCGAATCAAGCAGTTCAAATTGGAGTTGGTGGAGAATAATATTAAATGATAGTAATACTTTTTTTAATTTAATTTATATTTTTTTTATATATTATAAATATATACAATGGAACAGATTTTAAAAATTCAATCGGAGCAAGGTTTTAGCGAAACAGCCAAACCAACAGAGTTCAATAACTCTAAACTTATAGATCTAATTATACCTGGAAATACTGGCTCTTATGATTTATCGAAATCTTATGTAAATTTAAATATGGGACTAGTTAATGCCCCTAGTGCAGATCAACCAGCATCAGCAGTTACTACAGATACAGCCTTATATAATAACGAAATTATCTACAATGGTAATTTAGGTGGAACAAACCCTTCTACTATTGTCCCTTGTAGTGCAATAGTTCGTAATGCCGATATGTTTTCAGCAAATAGAGGAATGGTAGAAAGTATTAGACGAGTTAATACATTACGACAAATATTATGGAATTTAGAAAATGACAAAGCAGAGCAACATGATGGCCTAGATAAATTTGGGACTTTTCAAGGGCGAAGAGGCGTAAAAAATCAAACATCATCATTAGTCCAAATTATTGGCTCTAATGTTAATAATGCTGGTAATGCTTCTACTAAAAAAGCACACGCTTTATCACGAGATTTTAGAATACCGCTTAGCGATTTATTCGGTGTTGGTAATGCTATGTGGAATAGTGATGTTTTCGGCGACACACGAATACATTTAGAAATAGAGCCTAATTTACTTAGTATAGACCATCTTGGAGGAGAAGAATCAACAACGCCTTTTGACGCTACTGGTATAAATAAGAATTTTGGCCAGTGCGTAGATTATAATGGTGGTGGTGCTGGTAATTTAGGAGCTGGAGTAGAGTTAGGCACAGCGACCGCCCCACTTATTTTATCCATCCCTTATTTTGACCCACAATTGGATTGTCCTTTTTATGTAGGCCAAGCCGTAAAAGCATCAGCGACTGGTGCTACTACTGGAGCAAGTGGAAATATATTTTCTGTTATAGATAGTATTACATTTTTCGGTAAGACAAATGGAACAAACCCCCCAGCTGGAGATCAACTTTGCCGTGTAGTGCTTCGTGATAAAGTTATGACTGGTGGTGCTGGTGGCGAGGCTGTTACACTTATAATATTAGATGCTTTACAATCTAATAATACTTTAGACCAAATTATCATAAATCGTGCTGAAATAGTATTAAGCCAAATGCCTGGTGTTGATGCCCCAACTGGTATTGACTATAGGACTTACTCTACAGAAGAAACCCAAGGAAACGGCCAAGAATCGTATAATAAACAAATAGTAGTAGAGCCAAATTGTCAAAATCTTATTATAGCGTCAGTCCCAAGTGGTAAGACAGCACCCCAATTTGCATGGACTTCGTATCGTCTTGCTATAAACAATGTAGATGTTTGTGGAAATCGTGATGTAGCTTATAACAAGTCGTTGCACGAAGATAGGATATTAAGATTTATGAATAACCGAGGACAAAATGTAAGTAATATGACATTACACCAAGTTAGCACACAACAAATTCAAGAGGGTGGTGCGAATCAAATAGATTATTACCCAATCTTAGAAACTATGCCACTTACACAAGGAGAAAAATTAGTTAATTTAGAATTAAATAGTGCTGGGGCAGAAGATATTATTTTTTACAAAGAGTTAGTTAGAAGTATATAGTAAATTATAGTATATGTTTTAATTTTTATTTTTATTTTATATTTATATATATATATAATGAGTTTTGATAATATAGTTTTTCATTCGGCACAGCCAGAAGCACGACAAGACAGATACATTGAGTATAACAATTGCGACTTTATTTTAGCAGTAGGAGAGGGACGAAGTCTTATGAGAAATAGTGTTAGAATTAATGGAGATATAAAAATAACAAGCGATGGAACAGCGAGATCTAATGGACGAGTATATTTAGACCCTCGGATTGGAACTCACGCTACAATTGATTCAATACAGACTAGTTTTTCTGGTGCTGGTGGCGTAAAAGAAGTAATACAGAATTATGGGAGGTGGGCAACTATGGACGCAATAGGAACTATTTATGAAGATGATTATTTGTCGGCAAAATACCAGTGCGAACAACGAGCCCCTACTGCTGTATGTAGTGCTAAAAACGCTAAAGGCGAAAATACATTAAATACTGGGACAAAACTTACCGATAATTTAGATTTTAGTATGAAACCATTATGTATATTAAATAAAATGAGTGGAGATCACTTACCATTTGAGAAGAGTGGAGAAATTAGAGTTACATTAAATTTGGCGAGAAATATGAGTTGTTTAATGGGCGACAACCAAGGTAATGGTGCTACTTATGAATTAACTAACTTACATTTATCTTACTCATCATTGCCTACAAATGGTAATCCAGCAAAAACTTCTACAACTATGCGAAGTGTTTATAATATTAAATCTACTATTTTAAGTGGTAGTGCAAATATCCAAGCCCAAGTTCCAGCAATGTGCGACGCTATGAGTGCGAGTTTTCAAAGTCAAGATAGAGAGAATGTTAATATTTTTAGTAATTTTGATTGTAACCAAGTAGAAGGTATAAGACAAGTAGAATTTTTATTTAATGATGCTACAAATAAATATGTTACTTACTCTATTAACGACCAAAACGAAATGATACATAGATATATAGATAGCTTCCGTAATACTGGCCACAACCAAATGACTTTAGATAAATTTAGGACTAACGCATCGTTTGGCGTAGGTCTCCATTTCCAAGGATTTATTGACCTAAGCACCCAGCGTTTTGGACTACAATTAGCTAGTGATGTTAGCAATCAAAATCCCATGAATGTATATATGTATTTTCATAGTTTAATATCAGCATAAAAAGTTTAGTTAAAGATATACTATAACTTTCTAAGTTATTATTTATTATTTTTATTTTTATTTTATATTTATATATTATATATTATGAGTTTTTATTCCGACGATAATGTTAAAACGAGATATTTAGATCCAAAGATTTATGTTCCAGGCGTAGAGGGTGGGGGACGATGCACTTTTGAGTTAGACCAAAATGAAGTAGCTTACCTTCCAAACTTACGACTTACTAATATAGGAGTTACTATCGCCGCCCAAACAAACTATAATTCCCTAGTTGGTGCTTTAAGTATTATTCGTAATATTCGTCTTATGGATGGTAAAGTAGAATTATGTTCGCAAAATGTCTTTCGTTTTCATAGGGGTTTTGTTAATATTAATAAACCAAATAGTGTATGTGAAGCCGTTAGTAGTAAGTTAGAATGTAGTGCCGTAGGTTTTAGTCAAGACGGATTAAATTATAAAGTTGGTCGTATTGCTAAAGTTTTACCAGCCGACACACTCGCATCGACAACTAATACTGCTTGGTTAGATTTAAGAGAAGTATTCCCTATGTTAAATAGTATTAGCCACTTACCTACTGCTGTCTTTAATAATTTAAGATTAGAAATAGAACTAGATTCTACAAGGCAAAACCAAGTTACTATGAGTGAAATACAAGCACAAACAACTCTTAGACCAGTCCTAGCTGTAGATGTATTAGAAAATCCAAATATAGTAGATAAAATGAATCGTGGCCTAAATGGAGCATCGTGGCTGGAGGTTGAACACGACCAATTCCTTATTCCAGCAACCGCAGATAATGGTGGGGCTGGAGATCAAGGTGTCGTGCAAAATGTTAATGTTAAATTAAACGGATTTAATAACAAACGATTAGAACGCCTTTTAATAGTTAAGGCAATTGGTAATGCTGTTACAGCCCAGGCTGGTGGTGTTGTTGGTCTTGGTATGTATGCTAGTCAAGCGTGTTTTAGACAATCCTTACAATACAGAGTAAATGGGCGTAATATTTTACCAGCAATGGATACAAGCGGTAATAACCGAAGATTGGCTCAAATAGTAGATAATTTTGGAGATTGCTTTGCTTATATTGGCTCAAACCAATATGGTGGTGATAATACCGCCGAACTAAATGATGCTCGAAATTTACTAGGCAACTTGGATTATATGGGTTGCTATATCGGTGAATATATAAATGATTTACAATTAATTTATGATAGAACTGGCCTAGAAGATACTACAGCTAAAAGGGCAACAACAGATCAATTAGTAGCACATGTTTATGGCGAAACACGAAAGATTTTACAATTACAACCTGGGGGACAATATAGAATTGCTTACGCTCAATAGGTATTTATTTAATTTTTATTATATTACATTATATTATATATAATGGAGAGTTCTACTTTAATTAAGTTAAGACAGAAAGAGGCAACCAATATTACCCAAAATGGTGCTTATAATATATCATTAAAAGAAAGTGTAACTTTAGAGCAAGGCGATGTAGTAAAATTACATACAGCCATTTTAGACACTTCTACGGAGAGTTTTATTACATTAGAGAACGATACGCCGATAAGTGTAGATGTAGCTACTTATGTTAGAAACTATACACTAGATGCACCATTAACACAACATTTTCAAAAGCAACTACCATCACCGATAGAAGCATCACAGCCAGATTTAAATTTACTTATGCCTTGTTTTGAGAATGCTATTACTGGAGATCATTATAAATTACTTAGTTTTACTTGTTTTGCTAGAAGGGCTGGTAAGACAAAAGAGATTACTATAGAATATTCCTTTAGAGACCCAGTAACTGGTTTATCTACAACTGGTAGTGTAGTAGTTCCCCCATTTGCTGGTATTAGCCATGCATCGAAGGGTTTTGTAGTTCCAATAAATAGACTTATACTTGGGAGAAATGTTGTTTTACTAACTACTAACGCCGATTTGGAGAGCCACCATATAGCAGATGGTAGAGGAGCAGAAACAGCACCTTTTTTTGATGTCCCACAGACACCAGTACCAAGCCCTGGCGGTAATGAAGTTCATAATCAATTATTTACACGAACCTTAGATTGGACTATTCCAGCTGGTCGGTATTATCCAGCAGAAATAGCTACTATTATAAATGATGAAATGAGTCAGTTAGATAGTCTTGGGACACTAGGTTATGATGTAGCACTGAATAAATATCCAGTAGAAAGTCCATTTTTACAAACTTTTCACCAAGTAAATCATTTAGTAACTGGTGGGACTGCCGATGGGGGTATAGATAAGCCATTAAATTACAATCCTAGTGTAGTTACTTTAACCGAAGACCCAACCGACCTATGCCAGTTTGATGTTACTGGCCTAACTAGCACGAATGACCCAGTATTTGGTGCGAATGAAGTTAGTTTAAATTATGACGACAATTTAAAAAAATTAAATTTTGACGCATTACATTTTCCTTTCTATGTAGGCACTGGTGGTGCTGGAGGTGGCGGACAACCTGGGACAAAATATCCACCTTTACCCCCAACATATTTAGCCCCAAATCCAGCAGAAGGACAACCTGGCCACAACTCGGCAATCCCACACATTCCACAAACATGCTATGCTGGAGTATTTTTTACAAAAATGACACCAGTAGATTTTTGGACTAAACAACTTGGATTTGTAAATTTAATAGTTACCCCAGAGATTAGTGATGCTCTTATTACTGGGAGAAAAGACAATCAAACACCAGTATCGCAAACGATGGCTGATATATACCCAGTAAAAGTATTTTTAACACCTGGAGTAAATATAGTCACGGCTTTTAATGGACTGGATAATATTATACCGAAAACCGACACGGCTTATATTCCAACATTGGGAGAAGTAGCCACAACATTAACAACACCTATTATATCCAGTAGAGAATTTGATACACCGCATAATGATGAAGGTTATTATTTAATAGAAGTTGGTATGAATATTCCACAAAAAATGATAGGTGGTGCAATCGCAGAGAATACAACAAGTAATAAAGTCCAAGGCATTATGGGTAAATATTTTACAAGTGGTAATTTTCTACAATCGCAAGGGCAAGGTGCGATAGTATATGAACACGAGGGCGACCCAGTCTTACTTAGTGATTTGGCTGTAACAATTAGAAACCCAGATATGACCTTACCAGCCGACAATGATCTTGGAGAAAAAAATAGTATATTTTTAGAAGTTATTAAACAAGTCCCAGCACCACAACAATCTTAGAAACTTATAGTAATACTTTTATTTTCTACTTTTACTTTATTAGGATTACGATACTTATACATATAGCTTCTTTTAGTTGTTTTTTGTTTTATAAATAAATTTAACTCTATCATTTTTAAAAATATTTTTCTTATAAAATATAATTTAGTATATCCAGTTATATGAACTATCATTTTACGATAAATAGAATATCTTATGAAGCCATATCCCCACGCTTGTTTTTTATTTAAATATGCTGTAACCTTTGCTACTTCGGCATCTACATCAATAGTAATCATATATATATCTTTAGAAAATAATAGTAAATAGCAGACTTATTCAATCCAAGTGTGTGTTGGTTTAGGCTCATGTTTTCTATCATTGTGTCGTTTCATAGATGTTTTAAGAAAAATCTTATTACAGATTTTGCAGTAGGCATTCATTTTATTATAATGTTGTCTATATTTTCTATTTGTTTTCATTACTTTTTCTTTATTATTTAATTTATATATTTGGTTACTAGCTTTCATTTTTTCTTTGTTTTCTTCGTAATAAGTATCCATATATAAAGAGGGAGGTTTTTTTTTTAATATATAAACTCATAGTTTGACGATAAGTTTGTGTTATTTTTTCTTTAAGGGTATATTTTATTTAAACAAAATTGATTCAGAATTATTTTTATATATAATAGTATATCTTACTATGAAACTAGTAGTTAAAAATTATGCCGACCCTATTAAAATGTTTTTAACATTACCAGTAGAGTTATGGGACATAATTATAGAATATTATTGGATTTATCATATTAACCATATAGTAACGATTTCATATAATATAAATGATTATGAAATATTTAATTCTAAACAATATAAATATAGAAAACTATATATTTACCATAATAGAAAATCGCAGAGAAAATTTAAGTCGCAATTAACACGATTAGGAGATAAACATAAATTACCAAAATTACAACGCAATTATCGACCCAATTGGGCTAAACAAAACATAATAGACCATATAAAATCAATAGTAAATCTAAACAATACTCCATATTTTAAAAATGAAATATATAGTAAATTATTAAATATTTTTAATGATATGGCTAAGACTACAATTATAACACACCACTGGGGACAACCAAATGAAAATTATATTAGAATATAAATAGCCTTAGCGTTTGACGACAGATTTGTAATAAGATTGTGGCGGTGGTTGCACGACCTTCTTTAAATAGTATTATA
>TARA_R110001599_G_scaffold272739_1_pt1 | contig 14062 bp, 15 predicted proteins | sample TARA_R110001599 | Tara Oceans TARA_R110001599 (sample SAMEA4398360) | marine metagenome | biome: Polar Biome; feature: [MES] marine water layer (ENVO:01000295) within the mesopelagic zone...; material: water (ENVO:00002006), including particulate matter (ENVO:01000060) such... | reverse complement strand
TGGGATATCTACAAAAGGGGCATTACCGATGGAAGAAGAATGGTGTTTATACCACCATAAACATATAAATAAACAAGAACACCAAAATAAATTTTACGATACAATATGATTAAAATAAAATTATATGAATATGATAAACATAGAAATGAATGTACTTTTAGACCTTACGTACATTCTCAGAATATTTTAAAAGAAATAGGAATAGAGTTTACTACGGGGGATTCATATGATTATGCATGGGTAGCACAGGCAAGTATTATAGATAAAAATATTTCATTAGAAGAATCAGTTGAAAAAGGCCTGAAATTTCTTTCTAACATCACGGGAGATTACATGATAATTGATGGTCAGGATTCAACATCATTAATAGGAACTTATGAAGTATTTAAGGAATCCAACGCCTTACTAATGCTTAAAAATAGTCTTTTAAAAGATAGATCTTTATATAAACAAGGATCAAATTTAGGAAGACATTACTGGGGTCAGGGAGATTATAAACTCCCCGATTTTGATAAATATTCCGATAGAATTAAATTATCAGGAACAAATTGGTTAGGAACCCACTGGGCGGGTATTAAACCACAATGGAGTGAAATAACCCCCGATAAACAATATGATATATCTGCTATGTTTGGATACCCATCAGATGAAAGCTTTGAGCATGGTTTTATTCAAAGTAAACATTATGATAATCATCGTAAACCTGGAATAGACATAATAAACCAATTAAATTATAAAGTAGCTAAATTAGAAAATGGCAAAAGAGTTTCTTTAAATGAATATAATCAAAAGATGTTTAATTCTAAAATAATTTTTGCCCCTTTTGGGTATGGTGAAATGGCACCTAGAGATTTAGAAGCAGCTATGTATGGTTCTATTTTATTAAAGCCTGATATGGGTTATTTAGAAACCTCCCCTAATATATTTGAAAATAATAAAACTTATATAGCTTGTAAACATGATTATAGTGATTTAGAAGAAAAAATAGATTATATTTTAACTAACTATAAAGAATTACAACTTACTATAGTACAAAATGCTAGAAATAAATTTAAAGAAGCATACCACCCAAATAATTTAGCAATACATTTATATGATATCTTTAAAAATATACCCTCGGTAATTGGTGAAAACACCACTGAAAATATAACAGATTTATCAATACCCGAAATAGAAAAAATACAATCAGTAGTAAATATTTGTAATGGAATGTGTTTTGATCAGTATAAAGCAATATATAAATGTATAAAATCAAAAAATAAACCTAATGTTTTAATTTTTGGTGTGGGGGGTGATTCTAATTTATGGCATGAAACAAATAAGGAAGGACTAGTTGTGTTTTTAGAAGATAATGAAAAGTGGTTAAACCAAGTAAAATCTACATCACCCTACCTTCAAATATTTAAGGTAGATTATGGAATTCATAAAGGAAGAGACGCTGATTCCCTTTTAAATAAGTTTAAAACAGGTAATAAAGATATCCTCTCATTAGACCTCCCCGATATAGTTAGATCTACAAAATGGGATATTATTTTGGTTGATGCTCCTGCTGGGTGGGGAGATTCCCATTCATGTAGAATGAAAAGTATTTATGAAGCATATAACCTTCCTAAAAACAAAAATGTAGATATATTTGTTCATGATAGTGAAAGAGATATAGAAGTAAAATACTCTAACTACTTTTTAAAACCTAATTATAAATTAATTAAAGAAATAATAGACCCCCCAGGAAAAACCATGATAGGAAGAACATTAACACACTATAAATCAAAAATATGAGAATCACAAATATAGACACTTTATCTGCATTATTAGACAGACTTATAACAGAAAACATTAAGAAATTCTTTTTTAATAAAGATAACTTAAAAGAAAAAGAACAACACCAAAATATAGTAATCCAACAGATAAAAACAAAGATAGAAGAATTATTTTTAGAAGTTTATAATAAAGGGGGGTATGATTATATAGATGAAAAACGCACATTTACCACTAGTAATATTATAGAGGAGATTTCAGAGTTAATTACTAATGATATTCATATAGGAGAATCTGATAGAGCTAGATTAAATGTAGTAATGTTAGAAGAAAAACGCCTTAGAAAGAGTAATGAAGGAAGGTCTAAAAATAAAAACAACATAGATAAAGAATTTAAAAATTTAATAAATGAGTAAAATACTAATTACAGGAGTAGCAGGTTTATTAGGAAGTAGATTAGCAGATTGGATCATCAATAATACTACACATGAAGTTATAGGTATTGACGATTTAAGTGGGGGGTATATTGATAATGTCCCCCAAGATGTATTATTCTTTAAAGAGAATTTAACAAACTTAGATTCTATCAATAATATATTCGAAGAACAAAAACCCGATATTGTATACCATATGGCGGCTTATGCTGCTGAGGGGTTGAGCCCTTTTATTAGATCCTATAACTACAATAATAATTTAATAGCATCAGCTAATTTAATAACGTGTAGTATAAAACATAATATTAAGCGTTTTGTGTTTACAAGTTCTATGTCAGTATATGGTGATAAGTACAACCCTCCCTTCCACGAAGATTTACAACAGTGTCCTATCGACCCTTACGGAGTGGCTAAATTTTCAGTAGAACAAGACTTACAGATAGCATACACCCAACATAAATTACCCTATACTATAATTAGGCCCCATAATTTCTATGGTATCAATCAAAATATATGGGACAAATATAGAAACGTATTAGGTATATGGATGTACCAAATTATAAATGACCAACAACCAACAATTTTTGGAGATGGAGAACAGGTACGAGCATTTAGTTATGTAGATGATTCTATTATCCCTCTATGGAATGCTTCTCAAAGAGATGAATGTATTGACCAAATTATAAATTTAGGAGGTAATAAAGAATATACAATTAACGAAGCAGTTGCAACCTTAATTAAAGTTACAGGCACTGAATTAAAACCTAAATATATGGAGGCCCGACACGAAGCAAAACACGCTTGGGCAACATGGGAAAAATCAGTAGAAATGTTAGATTTTAAACATAACATATCGTTAGAAGAAGGCCTAACAAAAATGTGGGAATGGGCTAAAACACAACCAAATAGAAATAGATTTGTATGGCCCTCATATGAATTAGACAAAGGAATTTATGAATACTGGAAACATTAAACACAACATTATGAAAAACAAAATAATAGTTATAGTTCCCGTTTTTTGCGAGTCCCATTTAATAAAATACCAGATTTCAAATATTATTGACACCATAGATCCTGATATTATTATATATAATGAAGGGATGTTTCCCCGGGGTCCCGAAAGTAATACTAATGTTGATAATAATTTTATTAAAAAATACACTTTAGATGGTATTAGGGGTTTTGATTTTATAGAATTAGAAAAAATTATTAAGAAAGCTCAAGAACAATACCCTAATAAAAAAATAATCTTAAATAAAATGGATTATAGTGGTTTATCCGGAGCACCTGAATGTTATTATAAAGCATGTTCTAATTTTGAGGAATTAGGTATAAAAATAGAAAAGGGAGATTATATATTCCCTCTAGAAGGAGATGTTTTCCATCATGAAGATTCTAAAGATGAAATAAAAGAATATTTATCCCAACTAGCCCCTAACACGGGGTTTAAAACCACGTGGATAGATTTTCTAGAAACTCCTAATTATTGTGAAAGATCCACATTAAAACCATTAAAATTATTTTCAGACCCCTGGGCTCAAGACTGTGAGGGGAGACATAGAAAAGTTTGTATTAGATACGGAACTCCCGAATTCTACAAAGATGTAATATCTAATTTTATGACTCAAAATTACCTAATGTTATACCCAACAGATTTAATAACTTACCATTATGCTTGGTGGAGACCGAGTAAATTTAAAGAATTGAGATATGCACAATTAAATAGACTAAAAGAATATTGGGAAAATTTTGAGAGGGGAATGCAACAAATAATTCACTCTAAACAATCACAAATTTCTAGTAATGGAAAAGATATAGTAATTCGTCCTGATCGCCCCGATGGGCAAACTCATAGATGGGCTTCATTTATTGATATCTCTCATCCTAAACATGTAAAGCAACATCCTAATTTTACCCTAAATAAATGAAAAATATAGTTTTTATACCTAACATTGAATTAAGTAACAACAGAAGTACATCCTACCATTATTCAGTTAAGAGTTGGAAGTACTGGTGTGATAAAAATAACTGTGACCTAATTGAATGGAAGGACCCTATAATGGATCCTGACCAGTTCCCTATTATAATGCAACGTGAATGGGTATTTGATATTTTAGAACATAATGATATTAGTTATGATCAAGTGTTAATTGTTGATGCTGATATAATAGTACATCCTGATTGTCCTAATTTTTTCAACGAAACAAACCATGAATATACGGCAGTGTTAAATAATGGATGTTATGAATGGGTGATGCGTAGTGTTAGGGAATGGGGTAGTTCTCTTTTCCCACAACAACCTTTAATAAAAACCTACGATTATTTTAATACTGGGTTTGTTATAATGAATAAAAAACATAAACCCTTTCTTAAAGAAATCCAAGAACTATATTTAAATAGAGGAGAAGAGATAAAGGTATATAGAGATAAAATAAAAGCAAGCACGGGTCAAACTATTGTTAATTTCATGTTACAGAAACATAATATTAAAACAACAAAATTATCAGAAGTTTACAATCTTCAAGATCTATTTAAAAAATCACTATTACACCTTCCAGGCCATTCTTGGTTCTCTGATGAACTTCATTTCCTAGATGCAGGTTGGATTTACCATTTTAATGCTATACCACAAAATGATCGCCATATGGATTATTGGATGGAAAGAACTTATAAAGAATTATATGACTAAAGTAGGGCAAATAGGGAAAGGTAGTTTTGGTAAAAAAATATTATCAAAATTAAATAATATAAGTAATATTTCTATAGAATGGGTCTGTGGTTCTCAAGATAAATGGTGGAAACAAGAAAAAGTGGATTGGGTTATAGTAGCATCCCCTAATGAATTTCATTATGAACAAGTTAAATATTTTTTAGAGAATAACACTAATGTATTTTGTGAGAAACCCGGTACATTATGTTCCAACTCCTTAAAAGAACTCATAAAAATATCTAAGAATAATAACCTACACTTTTATATTGATGATGTATTAATTTATGAAAATATTTTACCTCAAAATGATTTTGTATATAAAAAATGGGGAGGGTCATCTGATAATATTATAGATAGAATGGCATATCACCACTTTTATCTAATATATAATAAATGTAAAAATTATAAACTATCAGATTTTAAAATAAATATTATCAAAAATGAAAAAACCCATAAATCTTTTGAATTAGGGGTTAAACATGACACTTATAAGTTTGAATATGATTTTGGTTGGCATAAGCCCAAAACCCACAACATATCACCCCAGTATAATGAAGATGCATTAGAAAAGATGTTAACTCATATACTACTAGGAAAAGCGGATTTTACTTTAAATACGCAAAGAAGTTTATTTGCCACTGAAATAAGCGAATATGTAAAAAAAGAATTATATGGTAAATGTTCTGTAGTGGGGGCGGGTATATACGGAATTACAGCAGCAATAAAGTTAAAAACTAAAGGATTTGAAGTAGATTTATTTGAAGCTGAAGATGATATCCTAAAAGCAGCCTCAGGAATAAACCAATATAGAATACATAGGGGGTATCATTATCCACGTAGTTTAGATACAATTAAATCTTGTAAAGATAATGAACCATCATTTATTAAATATTATAATCGTTCTATAATTCGTAAAAATGATCATTATTACTCTATAGCTAAAGAAGATAGCCTAGTATCCCCAGAACAATATCTAGTAACATTAGATAAAATGGGATTAGAATGGAAAATAACAGAAACTACACCTAATTGTGATCTTACAATACAAGTAAACGAGAAACTATATGATCCTAAGGTCTTAAAAAATATATGTTATAATAGAATAAAAGGAAATGGAATCAATTTAATATTAAATAACAGAATAAAAAATCAACTAACAGGATATAAATATAACATACATTCCACTTATTCATCTTTAAACGATTTAACACAAAAAAAACAAGATTACCAATTTGAATTATGTGAAAAACCCTTATTTAAACTACCCAAACAATATAAAAATAAAAGCATAGTAATAATGGATGGTCCTTTTATGTGTTTTGATCCATATTCGGATACTGAATACCATTTGGGGGGCAACGTTGTTCATGCTATTCATATTCGTAACATAGGAGAAAAACCTGAAATACCTTCTGTATATAAAAAATATTTAAATAAAGGAATCATTAAAAACCCTAAATATACAAATGTTGATAGATTTATTGAATCATCTAAGAAATTCTTCCCAGAAATAGAACAATCAAAACATTTGGGCTCCATGTATACTATTCGTACAGTATTACCAAATATGGATAATACAGATGAGAGACCCACAATTGTAGATAAGCAGGGTAATAATATTACCTTATTTAGTGGTAAAATAGGTAATTGTGTTGAAGCTGCCAATAAAATTGAAGAAATAATAAATGAAAACTAAATTTGCAATAGGGTGTTTAGTACAGTGGTACGAATGTGATATTATAGGGGAATATGTAGAATCTCTAAAAGATGCTATAAAAAATTATGATGGTGAAGTTATAACTGATTTTACTATTGTTACTAATGAGGATCTTGAAAAATGTATTAGTACTAAGAAAAAAAACGAATGTATAGAAAAAATAGGAAGTACACTATTAGATTTTAATAATGTAAGAATAACTAATAAATTACATACTATAGCAGATTATAGAAGGGAGTTTAATGATAAATACTGTGAACATGTTGATGTATTAGTCTGGGGGGAATCTGATATGTTAGCCCCACAACAAATGTTTACTATACTAGATAGTCTTCACCAAAATACTTCAACCCCTAAATACCTAGCCACTTTTGGAACCTGTAAAATGTGGGACGATACATGGAAACCCTTAGAACATTCTGAGTTTACAAACCATAAACACTCTGATGATCCTAATGATTGGTGGGGGTTAAATTATGTTATGAGTAAAAAAGAAATGAATATTTTTAACAGCAAAGTTGAGGAGCTAACAGTAACCCAAATTACTCCTCATAAATTTAATGGTTGTGGTTTAGTAATATCTTCAGAAGTAATAAAATCAGGGGTAAATATACCACGTTCTGTATTTTTTGTACATGAAGATACAGCTTTTATGTTAATGACTCAAAAAATACTAGGAAATATCCCCCAATACCATTTTAAAAATATATTATTAGTACATAATAGAAAAAGAATGGATAAAAGGGTCCATGTAAAGGGAGAATCTGGGAAAACTATGGGTCAGCTAAGAGAATCAAATAAATGGTACCAAATATCAAACCAAATGTGTGAAAAAAATTGTTATAATTTATTTAATCCTAATTATAAATCTTTTACTTGGGGGGATGTTTGGATGTCATTAAAAAATTAATTATAGATAAATTATGAAAAATGTAGTTTTTATATTAAATGTAGAGTTAGATAACGGGAAAAGTACCCCCTACCACTACTCAATTAAAAGTTGGAAAAAATGGTGTGAAAAAAATGATGTATTGTTTTTTGAATTAAATAATTTTATAGTTAATCCAAAAGAACTTCATATAAATATCCAAAAATGGTGGGCCTTAGATGTATTAGATTTAAATTTAAAAGAACCCTATGATCAAGTTTGTGTAGTAGATGCTGATACAATAATCCACCCCGATGCCCCTAATTTTTTTGAGGAAACTAAAGGGGAATTTTGTGCTGTAAGAGATAATGGGTCCCTAGAATGGGTTTTAAGAAGTATAAATGGGTGGGGGAATACATTATTCCCAAATCAACCTAAAGTAAAATCCTGGAGTTATTGGAATAGTGGGTTTGTAGTATACTCAAAAAAACATATTAAATTTATTAAATCGATTCAAGATTTCTTTTTAAATAATGATAAGAAAATTGAAGAAAGTAGAAAAATAGTAAAAGCCAGTTCTGATCAAACTATATGTAACTATATTCTTGAAAGTTTAGAATGCCCCGTAAAATTACTACCAGAATGTTGGAACTTACAGCATATGTTTAAAAAAGATCTACTCCATATGCCCAATTATAGTTGGTGGGAAGATAGATTATTATTTTTACAAGCGGGGTATGTTTATCACTTTAATGGTATTCCTAATTGGCCCCAATTTAAAAGTAGACCTATGGAATACTGGATGGAAAGAACCTATAATAAGTTATATAAATGAAAAACATACTAGCAATAGGGGCCCATCCTGATGATGTAGAATTTGGGTGTAGTGGAACTCTAAAAAAACACTTAAATAAAGGAGATAAGGTTATAGTTTTGGTAATGTCAGCTACATCAGTTGTTGATGCCACAACAGGAAAACCAACAAGAAATGAAGAAGATAGTAGACATGAGGCCCAAACAGCAATTACTAAAGAACTAGGAGCTGAATTAATAATAGCCCCCTTTATAGACACACAAATCCCTTTCAATTCTAAATCAATATCATATATTGAAAAAATAATAAATACTTTTAATATTGATACTGTATATACTCATTGGGCGGGGGACACCCACCAAGACCATATAAACACCTTAAACAGCACTTTGGCAGCATCAAGATTAATTTCAAATGTATACTGTTATGAACAAGTACCCCTACCTCGTGTTTGTGTAAATTACCCCATTGCAAATTATTATGTCGACATTACAGATACAATAGACACAAAAATTTCTTGTTCGAGCGCCCATATTAGTCAGATACAGAAATACACAGACGGAGGTATTGATTTAATATATAATCTTAAAGTATTAGCACAATACAGAGGACTACAGTGTAATAAACAATATGCAGAAGCTTTTAACGTTTTAAAAATAATAAAAAATGAATTTTGATTATATATTAAATAAAGTTCCTAATTTAAAAGAATGTGAAACTTTAGATATATTTGCACGTGAAGGAGATTGGCAATCCTATAAACTATCTTCAAAGGTAAAATCAATTGAAGCATGGGATATAAATCCAAAATTTATAGATAAATTAAAACTAAATTTACCTAATGCTAAAGTATATTGTAGAGATTCAATTGAATTTATTAATAATAATGACTATACTAAATTTGATATATTAGTTATAGATAATGGTCTTAATTGTTATGGAGATGATAATAAATACTGTGAACATTTTGATTTTATACATAATATAAAAAATGTTTTAAAAAATGAATGTTTTGTTATTTTTAACGTAGTATTAAAACCATTTAATTACGAAAATTTTCCTGAATGGATTTCCAGAAGAAATGAATTTTATAATATAAAAGATTCTAGTAATTTAAGTAAATCATTTATTGAAAAATTTTATAAAAATTTATTTAAATCGTTAGGTTTTAACACAGTTAACTATTATACAATATGTAGAGAACATCATAATGGTAATGATTATCTTTATTATGTAGGAATAGAATTAAAAAAATGAAAGTAACTATACATCAACCAGAACATTTCCCCTATATGGGCTTCTTTGAAAAAATGAAATCCGCGGAGGTATTTGTTATACTTGACGATGTACAGTATAAAAAAAATAATTGGCAAAACAGAAATAAATTTCTGAATAAAAATAAAACCGAAGAATTTTTTAATGTACAGGTTGAAAAAGGAGCAACTAAGAAATTAATTAAAGATATTAAAGTAGTAGATGGTCCCTGGAGAGTAAAAAATATAAAAAAATTAAAACAAAATTTTAATATAGACACCACTGAAATATATTCACATAATAAATTAATAGATATTAATATGTCGTCTATTAAATGGGCTATGGATAAATTAAACATTAATAAACCTTTAATATACAGTAGTGATTTACCCATATTCACAAAAGGTACCCAACGTCTTGTGGATATATGTAAAGAAATAGGGGCTACGGAATATATAAGTGGTCTAGGTGGGAAAACATATTTAGAAGAAGAATTATTCGATTGTAAAATAACATATTTTAGCCCAAATATTAAAAACCATTATTCAGTTATATATAATATATGAATTACTTTCTTACAGAATTAAATTTTGAAGGTTATATACCAAAAGACCACACCAACTTAAGGGCAGCTGAAACTTGGATAAAGTTTTTAGGGGCGTACCATCTTAATTTATTTAAAACTTTAAATGAAGATAAAAAATATACTGATAGTATTTGTTGGCTTATAATCCCTAAAGGAGATGAAGCTGTTAAATATCTAACACAAAATTGTTTAAATTTAGTTGAAAAATTAAAAACCAAATTTAATAAAGTACACTGTATTCAGGAGGGCGAAAGTACTTTTTGGCACAAATATGATGTTACTACCCAAACTTGGATATTCCTTCAGTTTGAAGAAGCTGATAAAATTTATACCCAAAATAAATATGATTTAAAATATTTGAGGGGACTACACAATAATAGTAAATTCGGGATAATACGTTCAGTGATGGATGATAGTATCTTAAATACAAATAATTTCAAAGAAAAACAAAACAAAACCCTACTACCAGGCCCCTTCACTACAGAATATTATGGGTTTACTCAAACTATAGTAGCTAGACACACAGAATGTGAAATAGACATACCCCCCATGGGGCAATCTAGAATGCCTAAGGATTCATGGGGTATGGCTGAAAATGTAGGAGTAAATTATCTCCCTTACATGATGTGGAAAGAATGGATGGAGAATATGTCTCAATACAAATATGCATATTTTTTGGTTCCTAGTATAGGTGCAGGTACTTTCCCTCTAAACTGTGCTTATCATGGTATCCCCTGTGTGGGGGATATTAGAGCAGATACCCAAAAACTACTGTTTCCCCTATTAAGCATAGACCATTTAGATTTAGAACAAGCGGTTTATTTAACCCAAAAATTAAAATCAGATAAAATATTCTATTCAGAGGTTAGTAATTATGCCCGAGAAGTGTATAAAAATGAATTTTCAAAAGAAAGATTTTTAGAAATTATAAAACTAGACTATTAAAATTTGGTTTTTAAAGTTAACTTTATTATATTAAATATATGAAAAATAAACGAATATTAATTATAGGGGGAACAGGTGCCTTAGGAAAAACCTTAACTTACCGATATTATAAAGATAATGATATTATTATTTTATCTCGAGATGAGCATAAACAGGTTAATATGCAACGTGATTATCCAGATGTTATTTATCAAATAGGAGATGTTAAGGATAAAGATTCTATATTACAGGTATTAAACGAATATAAACCTGAGGTTGTTATTAACACAGCGGCATTAAAACATGTCCCTATATGTGAATCAAACCCTTATGAAAGTGTTAAAACAAATATTATAGGGCATAAAAACCTAATTGATGTTATTACAATTTGTAACCACCAAATTGAAACATTAATGTTTATATCAACTGATAAAGCATGCGCCCCTATTAATGTATATGGACAATGTAAAGCTATTTCAGAAAGATTATATATAGATTTTGCTAATAAGCAAGATAATATAAAAGTTTGTTTATGTAGGTATGGAAATGTTTTAGAATCAACAGGTTCGGTAATCCCTTTTTTTAAGGGGTTGTTAGATAAGGGTGTATCAGAATTACCTATTACTCATAAAGACATGACTAGATTTTTATTGACATTAGAGGACGCAGTTGACTTAATTGAATGGAGTTACTTTACCTCTGATTCCCACGGGAAAATTGTCATACCTATGATAAAAGCACTAAAAATAACGGATATTGCAAAATCATTAGGTAGATCATATGGGTATAAAGACATAAAATTAAACTATACAGGAATCCGCCCTGGAGAAAAATTACATGAAGCAATGATATCAGAAACAGAATCATTTAGAACAAATGAAACTGATGATGGGTATTTTATGATTACAGATAAAATTGTTAATGATACGTGTTGGACATATAGTTCAGATACTAGTTTAATGAAGTCAGAAGAAACAGATAAATTTTTAAAACAATCAAAGGTCATATGAAAGTATTAGTATTGGGTCACAAAGGTATGCTAGGACATATGGTTATAAAATATTTTATCGATAAAAATATTAATATACACACAATTTCCCCCCGATGGCCAGAATGTAAATCTGAAATATTAAATTTTAAAGGAGATTATATAATTAACTGTGTTGGAGCCATACCCCAAAGAACATCAGATTTTGAAATTAATTGGCATTTACCTATTTGGTTAGATTTAAATGCCCCTTGTAAGGTAATCCACCCCGGAACAGATTGTGAAATGGATAATGATAAATATGGGGTATCTAAAAAAATATCAGCTGACTATATTACTACCTTAGGTAAACAAACTAAAATATTAAAAACATCTATTATAGGTCCTGAATTAAAAGGGGATTCTAGTTTATTAGCATGGTTTTTATCTCAAAGGGGGGAAACATATGGGTATACCAACGCTATATGGAATGGAAATACAACATTAGAATGGTCTAAACAGTGTCTTAATTTAATAAAAAATTGGGACATATATAAAATTCTTACTATATTAGAAGGAGAATCAATTTCAAAATATAATATGCTAAATACTATTAAAGAAATATTTAATGTAAATATAAATATTATACCTAAAGAATTAGGGAAAAATAAAACATTAAAGGGACATATTAAAACAATAAAATTTTCTCCACAATTAATAGAATTAAAAAAATATTATTATGATAATAAATACTAATCCTGAATTTGGATATGAATTAGCATGTTCTATACCATATGCTTATTGGTTGCATCAACAAGGAAAATTAGAAAAAGTAATTACATGTAAAAATATGAAACCTTTCTATTATTTTTGTGATAATGTTGAAGAAAAGTATAATGTAAGAAGTATAGATAATCGTAATAATGGGGTACAAAATCTACCTAATGATTGGGTACACCATAACGCATTAGCTGTTTTTGGTAAAGATTATTCATTACTATCAGAAAAAGAAAAAACTAAAGCTAATGGGGTTTTAGATTATAGAAAATGGACCCCCCCTCCTTTACATGAGGTATATTATGATAATACTTTAGATTTACCCAAAAAATATATAGTAGTTTCTAATGCTTACAATTTAGAACATAACCAGTCCCCCCTACAATATTTTGATATAGAAAGTTTATATAATATATTTAATATACTTACTGATAAGGGGTATAATATTATATACAAACGCCCTAAAAATATTGAGTTTGCCATAGATCCTAATGAATGGCAGGGTAAAGACATAAAAGCCAACGTAGAGGGTATAGGAGAAATAACAGATTTTCAATTAACTAACCATTACGATAATATAATGTTATTGGATGATGTGGTAAATAAAATAGGAGGATCTTACAACGAAGCTCAACTAAAAATATTTGCAAGAGCAGAAGGTTTTATAGCTAGAGGAGGGGGATCAAGTATTTTATGTAGTTATTTTAAAAAACCAGTTATAATTTATGTATGTACTTCTGGAGATATACGACCTGGTTATTTTGATAAGAACACTTACTTTCAAAAAATATCTAATAATAATGTACATGCTGTAATAGACCCCTTATCTATTATAAAAGAACGTGGTTATAGGGATTATTCAGAGGTCTATTTAAAAATAAAAAAATTCTTTAAATGAAAATAAGTTTAATACAACCAGGAAGAAATAATCTTAAGTATCTTAAATGGTCTTATGATTCAATTAGAAAAAATCAAGGCAAACATGAAGTAGAAATTTGTGTAGCAGACGATGCATCAACAGATGGTACTTGGGATTGGTGTTTAGAAATGATGGATAAAGATCCTAATTTTAATGCAATTAAAAATGAAGGTCCTGATCGTATAGGTCACACAATACTATATGATAGATTAGTTAATGAAGTAGCTAAACATGATGTGTGTATGATTTACCATGCAGATATGTATTTAATGCCTGGGGCTTTAGACCAAATTGAACATAAATTAGAAGATAAAACAATTGTTAGTTTAACTAG